>CBJMC01400__coassemble_1065_pt1 | contig 19936 bp, 17 predicted proteins | sample CBJMC01400__metabat2_high_PE_029 | metagenome-assembled genome bin CBJMC01400 | reverse complement strand
TGGCGCTGCAGAAATGTGGATTGAACCTGAACAGAGTGGCAAAAGAACTTCAGCCCCATGGAAGTCTTGACTTTCCCTGCGCCGGCTATTCTTCACACCACCTTGCGAGAACAGAAGATATCATTCCCTGGCACTGGCATGAAGAAATCGAAATCATCTATATTTCCCACGGACGAATGCAGATAAAAACATCGGCTTCTTCTTTTGTTCTGGGCGAAGGTGATCTGGCTGCAATCAACGCCAACACGCTTCATTTCGCCTCCGCCTCACCTGAGGGTACATTGTGTTCTCTTGTTTTCAGCCCGTTACTGATTACCGGGAACCAGGAGTCTGCTTTTTCCACAAAATATATCCAGCCGCTTTTATCCTGCCGTTCCTTCACCGGCTGGCAAATAGATGGCACAGATAAAGAAATGGTATCCGGCTGGTTTAAAACAGCATTTGATTCTCTTGCAAATGACCGCTGCGGTTTTGAATTTACAGTCCGTGAGAACCTTTCCCGCATCTGCTTCTACCTCTACAGAAAATTCGAGCCTCTCATGGACGCAAAGACTGCGTCTTTGGATCATAATAATCTGCGCATCCGAAAAATGCTGGATTATATTCACAAGAATTTTGCCGACGATATATCGCTATCTGATATTTCCGGCGCTGCGGATATCAGTGAGCGGGAATGTCTGCGCTGTTTTAAAAAAATGCTCCAGGTTTCTCCTGTACAATATTTATTAAAATACCGGATCATGCAGGGAGCGGAAATGCTGCTCTCAGATCCTTCCAGCAGTATTTCCGAAATCGCCTCCGGCTGCGGTTTCGACAGTCCAAGCAATTTTGCCAAAACATTCAAACGTTTTTACCGATATACTCCGCGGGAATACAGAAACAACAGTACGATAAAGAAGGAAAAAAAGCTATGAGCAGTTCTTTCCAATCCCAGGAAAAAACAGGATATCTGAATGAAGATTTCCGGCTGTTCCATATAAAGGACCAGATACAAAAAGATTATCACTATCATTATCACGATTTTCATAAGATCATCATTTTTCTTTCAGGAAAAGTAAGCTACCACATAGAGGGAAAAACCTACCACCTGAGTCCATGGGATATCCTTCTGGTCAGCCGGGGCGCCATCCACAAACCGGAAATAGATTTTTCTCTTCCGTATGAGCGGTTTATTCTCTGGATACGGAAAGACATCCAGTACGCTGAACTGAATACATGTTTTCAAAAAGCTAATGACAGAAGCTTCAGCCTGATCCGTCTGGATTCCCGTCTGCAGGAACGCATAAAGGATATTCTTCCTGAACTGGAAAGATCCTTCCGGGAAAAAAAGTTTGGAGACAGTCTTCTCAGAAAGGCGCTGTTTACTCAATTCCTGGTCTATGTAAATCGGATATTTCTGGAAAAACAGTATATTACGGACCAGAAATCCTATTCTTCCGACTCCCGGATCGAAGGACTTCTCCGGTATATCAATCTTCATCTGACGGATGAGCTTTCCATTGACAGTCTTTCGGAACGTTTTTTCTTCAGTAAGTACCATTTAATGAGAAAGTTTAAAGAAGAAACCGGTTATACGATCCATAGCTATATCGTCAGCAAGAGGCTTTTTCTGGCGCGCTCCCTTCTCTCTCAGGGCGCTCCTGTCATGAAAGCCGCCTCCCAAAGCGGATTCCGGGATTACACGGCCTTTGTCCGCGCATATAAAAAACAGTTCGGGGCTCCGCCCTCACAGAGATTTTGATTTTTGCTGACATCTATTGATCTTACGCTCAGAAGCTGTTTTCCTTTATTTATTGCATTTTCCCGAAAAGGATGCCATAATTATTTTAGCTTCAGCGCAGCGTTCATATACAGAGGAAACATTTCGCCTGCATCTTGTACGCTGCCGGAAACACAGAATTTCAAAAACAGGAGGAGTTACTTATGGAATTTCAGGAACTGATCGAAAAAAGAAGAAGTATCCGTAAATACAGCACGGACGGCAAAGTATCAAGAGACGACATTCTTACCGTCATCAAAGCCGCCCAGGAGGCGCCTTCCTGGAAGAATTCCCAGACAGGCCGTTACTATTGTATTCTCTCTGAAGATATGACGGAACGTTTCAGAGAAGAATGTCTCCCGGAGCTTAACCGCACAAAATCGCAGAACGCAGCGCTTATTGTCACCACTTTTGTACGTGACCGGGCCGGATTCCAGAAAGACGGATCCCCTGACAATGAACTGGGCAACGGCTGGGGCTGCTATGATCTGGGACTCCAGAATGAAAACCTGATCCTGAAAGCGTCGGAACTTGGATACTCCACTTTGATCATGGGAATCCGCGATGCCGATAATATCCGCAAACTGCTGGATATCCCCCAGGAAGAGATCATCGTAGCGGTGATCGCTGTTGGAAAAGCCGCTGAAGAACCTGCGCGGCCGAAACGCAGGGAAATCGAAGAAATTGTAAGATTCTATTAATACCCGAAAAGGAGAATGAAGACTCCGGTTCGCCGGACTATTTCCGTCCTTCTCTGATAAAAAACCGGATGACTTCCATTACTGGAAACCACCCGGTTTTCTTTATCGTCTTACGCTTTCATCAGCTTGCGGCCGCAGCACTGTTTGTATTTCTTTCCGCTTCCGCATGGACAGGGATCATTTGGATAAACCTTCTCTTCTTTCCTCTGAACCGGCTTGCGGACAGAAGTATCATCCTTGTTGGTTCCCGTCACTTTCGCTACCTGTTCACGCTCGATCTTCTGTTCTACATGAACGTGATACAGCATCCGGACTGTGTCCTCCTGAATCGCGTTTGTCATCTCATTAAACATATCGTACGCACTCATCTTGTATTCCACAACCGGATCTCTCTGGCCGTAGCCTACAAGACCAATACCCTGGCGGAGGATTTCCATATCGTCAATATGATCCATCCACTTACTGTCAATACATTTCAAAAGAACTACGCGCTCCAGCTCCCGAAGCTGCTCCGGCTCCGGAAACTCTGCTTCCTTAGCCTCGTAAAGCTTCACAGCCTCCTCCTTAAGGATGTGCTTCATCTCGTTCTTCTTTTTCTTCTGTACCTTCTCAGGAGTCAGCGGCTCCAGAGGGATAATGGGCAGAAGGACGGAATTAAATTCCTCCAGATTCCACTCAGAGGAATCCACATCGTCGGAAAGGCATCTGTCTACCGCATTGTCTACAATATCCGTGATCATCTTATAAATAGAGTCGCGCATGTTCTCTCCGTCGAGTACCTGGCGGCGTTCTTTATAAATGATCTCGCGCTGTTCGTTGTTTACCTGGTCATAGTCAAGAAGATTTTTACGGATACCGAAGTTATTAAACTCAATCTTCTCCTGCGCCTTCTGGATCGCGTTGGAAAGCATCTTATGCTCAATCTGCTCATTTTCAGCCACACCAAGAGAAGTAAAGATCTTCATCAGACGTTCGGAACCGAAAAGACGCATCAGATCGTCCTCAAGGGAAATATAGAAACGGGATTCACCCGGATCTCCCTGACGTCCGGAACGTCCGCGGAGCTGATTGTCGATACGTCTTGATTCATGACGTTCTGTACCGATGATCTTCAGACCTCCGGCAGCTCTGGCCACATCGTCCAGCTTGATATCCGTACCACGGCCCGCCATGTTAGTAGCAATTGTAACCGCTCCTGCCTGTCCTGCCTGAGCGACAATCTCTGCCTCAAGCTCATGGAACTTGGCGTTCAGTACATTGTGAGGGATTCCTTCCCTGCGCAGCATCTTGCTGAGCAGCTCGGACGTCTCAATGGTAATGGTACCTACCAGAACGGGCTGCTGCTTTTCATGGGCTTCTTTGACCGCCTGGACTACCGCATTGAATTTTTCTTTCTTTGTCATGTAAACAGCATCTTCCAGGTCCACACGCTGTACCGGCTTATTCGTGGGAATTTCCACAACGTCCATTCCATAAATATCGCGGAATTCTTTTTCCTCAGTCAGCGCGGTACCTGTCATGCCGCCCTTTTTGTCGTATTTGTTAAAGAAGTTCTGGAAAGTGATCGTCGCAAGCGTCTTGCTCTCTCTTTTTACCTTCACATGCTCCTTCGCTTCAATTGCCTGATGAAGTCCGTCAGAATAACGGCGTCCCGGCATGATACGTCCGGTAAATTCATCAACGATCAGGATTTCATCGTCTTTCACCACATAGTCCTGATCTTTGTGCATCAGATTATGCGCGCGGAGAGCAAGGATAATATTATGCTGGATCTCCAGGTTCTCCGGATCCGCAAGGTTTTCAATGTGGAAGAAATTTTCCACTTTCTTGACGCCCTGCTCGGTCAGGTTGACGATCTTGTCCTTTTCATTGACAACGAAATCTCCTGTCTCCACAACCTCTTCGCCCATGATGGCGGCCATCTTTGTCATTTCATGGCTGGCTTCGCCCCGTTCAAGCTGCTGCGCAAGAATATCACAGACTTCATAGAGTTTTGTAGATTTACCGCTCTGGCCGGAAATGATCAGAGGGGTACGGGCCTCGTCGATGAGAACGGAGTCCACCTCATCGATGATACAGTAATGAAGTTCTCTCTGCACAAGCTGTTCTTTGTAGATGACCATATTGTCACGAAGATAATCAAATCCCAGCTCATTATTCGTCACATAAGTAATGTCACAGCCATATGCCGCGCGGCGCTCCTCCGGCTTCATTTCATTAAGGACTACGCCTACCGTCAGGCCAAGGAATTCATGAACCTTTCCCATCCACTCAGCGTCACGCTTTGCCAGATAATCATTAACTGTTACGATATGGACGCCGCGGCCCTCCAGAGCGTTCAGATAAGCCGGAAGGGTGGACACCAGGGTCTTGCCTTCACCTGTCTTCATCTCTGCGATACGGCCCTGATGAAGAATAATACCGCCGATGATCTGCACACGGTAATGCTCCATGCCAAGGACACGTCTTGCCGCCTCACGTACTGTTGCAAACGCCTCAGGCAGAAGATCATCCAGGGTTTCTCCCTCTGCCAGACGCTTCTTATATTCTCTTGTTTTTTCTCTCAGTTCTTCATCCGTTAATTTCTGCATCTCCGGGCGCAAAGATTCTGTTTTTTCCACCAGCGGCATGATACGCTTTACTTCACGCTGGCTGTGCGTCCCGAATACTTTTGAAAACACGTTCATAACTTACTCCTGTTTATCTTTATTTCTGCATATATTTCTGCTATGGAATCTTCCGTATTTTAGTTCATTTACGAAATCTATTCTATTCTAACACTTTCTGGTACGGAAAACAATGAATTTTTCTTGAATAAAATGTGTCACTTCGCTTCCGCTTGCAGCTTTCCGGCCTTTATGCTATGATAATTCCCATAAAATGCCTGCATGAATATGCAGTTCCGACCATTTAATACAGAAATTTCGATATTATCCACATCAGGAGTAGAAAGTGAAGAAAAAAGAAGCGATATTTATCGGAGGGATTCTGGTGATTGCAGCGGTTTTCTGGCTTGTGCTCAACTGGTTCCGCCAAGGAGAATACAGTACGGTGCGGATCACTGTGGACGGCAGTGAATATGGCACTTACTCTCTTGCAGAGGATCAGGTCATTTCCATAGGAAATACTAACGTATGTGAAATCCGAAACGGAGAAGCGAAAATGATCGAAGCTGACTGCCCGGATCATCTCTGTATGAAGCAGAAGGCCATAGGCAGTGCCGGCGGCACAATTGTCTGTCTTCCCAACAGAGTTGTCATAGAGGGAGTCGGAGAATACGGCTCCGAAAGCAGTTCTTCAGATATTGATACGGTGGTATAAAATGATAAATCAGAAAAAGACAGCATATCTCGGACTTTTCGCCGCTGTTGCGATTATATTTGGCTATGTGGAATCTCTGATTCCTTTTTTTGCCGGAATTCCCGGAATAAAACTTGGACTGGCGAATCTGGCGGTTCTTTTCATACTGGAAAAATACACATGGAGGGAAGCGGCGCTTGTATCCCTTGTGAGAATTTTTGTTATAGGCTTCCTTTTCGGAAACATGTTCAGCATTCTGTACAGCCTTGCGGGAGCCTCCCTGAGTCTTGCCGTAATGACATTTATGAAAAAAAAGTCCGGCTTTTCCATACTGGGGATCAGCGTTGCCGGCGGAGTCTCCCACAATATCGGGCAGCTGATTACAGCCGCTTTGATTGTGGAAAACGCCAGTTTTCTTTACTATGCCCCGGCGCTGCTTGTATCCGGCGTAGTTACCGGTCTCCTGATCGGAGCACTGACCAGAGAAGTATTAAAAAGAATCCGGTTCTAGAACAGTCAGACAAAATTTTTACGCATCTCCTGTTGTTTCATTCTCCGGTGGAGTCCTTTTCCAAAAAATATCCAGATCTTACGAAAGTTCCTCTTCCATATAGGTATCTTTCGTAAGCTCGAACCTGTCCTGCATTCCATCTGTCATATATATCTTATGTTCTTCATCCACAAAAAGGGCATCAGCTCCATACTTTTCCAGAAGTCCGGCCGCATTTTCCCTGCCCAGCACAAAACAGGCGGTAGACAGAGCATCCGCCGTCAGCCCGCTGTTGCAGATCACTGTCACAGCCGTCAGTCCGTTCCATACCGGATATCCTGTTGCGGGATCCAGAATATGGTGATATCTCTTTCCGTTTTCCATAAAGTACTTTTCATAATCTCCTGAGGTGGACAGAAATTCCCCATCATTCATATTAATAATCCCGAGATAGTCTCCTTCTGTGTCTCTTGGGTCTCTGACCGCTACTCTCCAGGGTGTCTGATCCGGCTTCTCCCCATAAGTCATAACACTGCTTCCGCCCAGATTCAGGATCATTCCGAAAACTTCCTCCTGTTCTTTCAGAAATCCCAGAACTGCATCACAGCCGATTCCCTTTCCTACTGCTCCCAGATCCAAAGCCGCTCCGCTGTTTAAAGTGATCTGGTTTCCGTCCAGAACCACCTTCTGATAGCCGGTATCGTTCAGGAGACTGTCAAGCTCGTCCTGAGAAGGAATCCGGGGATTCTCGCCTCCAATATCCCACAGTTGAATCACTTTTCCCATAGTGGGATCAAAGGCTCCGCCGGAAGCCTCCGCAATGTCCAGAATTTTATCAAGATACCCCGCCAGTTCATCTGAAATCTGCACAGTCTTCCCTGCATTCTGATCAATCTGATAGACCTCGGATCCCTCCTCCGTCCAGGACAGATACTGATTTTCTACCTCTTCCAGTATTTCTCCGATTCCGGAATTCACATCGTTTCCTGCGGTATACAGTGTCTCAGATACTACCGTATCCATGACGAAATCTGTATTTGTGTACTCTTTTACTTCTGCCTGCCCTTTCCCCGAGCAGGCGCACATTCCTGTACACAGCAGCATACTCAGTATGATTATTTTACAGTTCCTGCATTTCATTTTCTTCATTCTGTCTTTTTCCCTTCTGCACCCTGTCCTTTCCTGTTTCCTTGCAGCGGTTTTCTGCGATAAGCGCCTGACGCCTCTCTGCCCATAGTCTTCATGGCTCAGTGCGGAGAATGAGAAGTGATAATTTCCCTGGTCTCACTGCACCCCTGCGGCGTTCCGGCCAGAATAGAGCATGGTTTATGTAAGGTAATCGGACTGCCGTCAAACTGTGCAATCACTCCTCCCGCCTCCTCCACAATTACAGAAGACGCTGCATAATCATAAGGCTGAAGCCTGGTTTCCAGATAAACCACATTTGCTCCGGATGCTATTCTGCAGAGGTCCAGCGCTGCGGAGCCCCCGCTCCGGATGGATAAGCTCTTCTGGAACAGTTCCCGCACAGTATCAAACAAAAGATCCACGCCCTCCGCATTATACCGGGCACAGCCGAAGGCGGTGATTCCTTCAGTCACAGACCGGTTCTGAATCTCCAGCTTTCTGCCGTTCAGAAAGCTTCCTTTTCCTCTGACCGCAGTATACATTTCATTCACATATGGGTTATATACGAAGCCCGCCGTCATCTTTCCTTGATATGCCAGTCCCACTGAAATACAGCTGTGGTTGTAATGAAACATAAAGTTTGTTGTTCCGTCAATAGGGTCAATATAGAAAGTATATTCTCCGGAAGCGGAGGCGCCTGCATTGCCTTCCGTTTCTTCTTCCCCGAAAAATTCCGCACCCGGGAAGATTTTGCCCAGTCCCTGAATCAGAAATTTCTGGATCTCCATATCAAAATCCGTGCAGAAATTGGCCGGGCCTTCCTTTTCGTGTACTGCGCCGTCCCCCAGTCTGGCTTCCAGCATCTTTCGTCCCGCCTCCTGCATTAAAGCTTCGACAGCCTTTTCCTGTTCCGGCTTTACCGGCCCGCCGGCAAAAGTTTCATTCTCTGGAGCAGCTGCAGTTTCTTCTTTCGTCTTTGGCTCGTCCAAGAGTCCTTTCGGCGGCGTCCACACTTCGGTGTCCCATCCGCCCAAACTCCGGATATACTTTATCAGGCGTTTTCTGCAGCGGTCAAAGCCCCAGTACAGAACACCTCCAAGCACTCCTCCAACTGTATTAAAAAACAAATCTGTCAGCTGAAAAGTTCCTATTTTGAGGAATAACTGGCACAGTTCAATTGCCAGAGAAACTCCGAAGCTAACTGCGGCACTCCTCATCAGGATTACCTGCAGAGGATTCTTTTTGTTCTTCTTTTTCTCTTCTGTCATCCAGAACAGAAGGGAAACAAAGGGCAGAAACAAAATCAGATTTTCTATGTTTTCTGTATAAAGTGCTCCGTCCTCTGTATGAAATCCCCAGGTCCCCAGGACATTTTCCAGCGGATGTCCCCAGATTGATCTGCAGAACAATGTCCGGAACAGCATCATGCACACATAAAGTACGAAAAAGAACTGCCTGCGAAACAGAGAATCTGTCCGGAACTCCTGTATCCACCCCTGAATTACCGGACCTGCTCCCAGTTTTCTCACATGCATATACGCACACATAAACAATACAGCGATCACAAGAGAAGCGCCGCTGACCTGATACAGCGTCCCCAGCACATTCCCGATTATTTTCACAATATACTCCATGGTTCCACCTCGTCTCTCTGATTTGCTGCAAATACAAAGAGCCTGTTCTCCTTTGCAGAAATCGGAACAGCCCCTGTTCTCTTACGAGCATATTATAATGGAACATGAAGCAAAATTCAATTCTGACCGAGTGCTTTTACATGTTTCCTTTTGTTTATTTTTCTATTGCTGTTTCTTCCTGATAAATCTGAGATAGCAGACCATCATACATACAGCCGCTGTAATCCAGCTTCCTGGATAACACCATGCAATTCCCTGTATGTTGTGCAGGTTTGACTCAAATAAGTACATCATCCCTATTCTGACAGCACTGAAATTTACAAGAGTCAGCAGCATGGGGACTTTTGCGTACTCCATCCCGCGCATGGAGGCAGCAGGAATGTCAACCAGGGCATATAAAAAATAAAAAGGAAAGGTAATCGACAGAATTTCACAACCCAGAGCAATGACTCTTTCCTCCTCTGTAAAAAAGCCAAAAACCTGTCTGCCGGACGCCAAAATCAGCAAGCTGACAGCACCCGCCGCCAGACTGCCGATGATCAGGCAGCTCCTGGTTCCCTTTTTAATCCGCTGATGCTGTCCCGCACCCGCATTCTGTCCCACAAATGCAGTTAACGCCTGGCCCAGCGCGGTAATCAGATAAAATACAGGCGCTTCTGCCTTTATATAAATCGAGAAAGCCGAAATCACATCGACTCCAAAACTGTTGATCTGTGCCTGGATCACCAGATTTGAGGCGGTGATAATCACGGACTGCACACCCGCCGGAATTCCTACATCCAGAATTTCTCCAATCATTTCTTTATCCACTTCCGGTTTTAAAGAAATTTCTTTAAAATTCCGTTTTAAGCAGAATATCGCTGCGGCCGCCATTGCTGTATCAGCCAGAACAGTCCCCAGCGCTGCTCCTTCCATTCCCATTTTAAGAATCAACAAAAACAGGACATTCATACTTATTTTTATGAGTCCGCCTGAAAACTGTATCAGCATAGGAATAAAAGAATTTCCACCTGCGCGTATTATTCCGGTCATGATGTTAAAGCATAAGAGCATGGGAAAACTCAAAAAATATATCGTCACATAAGTTCTTGCCAGAGAAAATATTTCTTCCGGAATGCGTATAAGCCGAAGAAACAGCGGAGCCCCGCATATCCCCAGCAGTAATAACAGGATTCCCCCGGTCAAACTCAGCATTATGGAACTGCTGACACAGCGGGACAATTTTTCGCGGCTGCCCGCACCCAGATATTTTGCTGCAGCAACGCAGCTTCCAACTGACAGCCCCGCGAAAAATCCCGTCACGCAGTCAAACAAAAGGGCACAGGAACCCACGGCAGCCATTTCATCTGTTCCCAGATAATTTCCCACGAAAAACAGATCCACGGAATTGTACATCTGCTGGATCAGGCTGGCTATCAGCAGCGGAAATCCAAACCAAAGAATCTGTTTCCACGCTGTTCCTCTGGTAAAATCCATTCCTCTATTGTTTCTTTATCATATTTTCTACCGCACTGACCCAGTCATGATCCGGATCATTTGAGCGGAAGAATCCCTGATGCTCGCCAGCCATTATCCACAGGAAATATGTATTGTATCCCGGAGCGCCTACCGTTGTATGATATCCCCTTGGGAATTCTACCAGCTCATCCTGTTTTACGCGATATGCTTCGTCAATCTCTCCATCTTTGGTATACATACACTGAACGGCAAATCCCTGCTCCGGCTGAAACAGGAAATAGTATATTTCTTCCAGAATGCCTTCCTGGGGCATGCGGTCTTCATCATGTTTATGCGGCGGAAAACCGGCCCAGTTCCCCGGCGTTACAAACGCCTCTCCTATGCAGAGCCTCTTTGCATTGCTTCGCCCGTCAATAATAAAATGTGTATCTCTTTCCCAGGGCTTCACTCCCAGAACACTGGAATTCACATGTTCCGGCAAAAGCAGCTGCGGTTCTGTATCCTCCTCAGCCGGCGTTGCGCAGGCCGCAATTTTCACATGTTCACATCCGGTAAAGGTCACCTTTTTATTCCGCGGGATATAAACACTGTGCGCTTTTCCTCCAAACACAGAAGTTCTTCCTCCTACGGCTTTCCACACCGTATCGTCAATTTCTACATCTGCATGTCCGCTGAGAAAAATAAACGCATATTCCTTATCCTCTGTTTCAACGGAAACCTGATCGCCCCTGTCCAGTTCAATCATTCCAAATTCCAGCATTTTCAAAGAGCTTTTTCCTATTTCGCATAACTTTGTGTATCCGATTTTTGGTATATATGTTTTTTTGTAATTCATAAAAATCCTCCTGACATCATTAATAACTTCTCGGAATCTTCAGCCCTGATTTTATAAGGCTTTCCGACCCCTATCTCAAAAAAATCACCCACTTTTTTCAAAAAACGCTTGACAAATCGCTCAAAATTTGCGGCGAAGCCGATTGATTATATTTTATTTCAATCGACTGGAGGCGATTTCTTTGTTACCTTGTAATCCTGGCGGCCATGCCGCCTATCAGGATACTTTCATATCCGATTTCCTTAAGTTTTATCCTGATCCCTTCGTACTTCCTAAAAGTACCTGGGATTATATCGTGCAGTTCTGGTATCTGGATCTCTCCCTGACTGATCCCATTATGCAGGAGTGTTACTCTGTTTTTGGTCCTGAGCCCCGCCTTCCTTCCTGCATGCTGCGCTCCTATCTGCTTGCTCTGAAACTGAAAGTAACTTCTATCACGGTCTGGTGCCGCATGCTCAGGGAAACTCCTCTTTATGCCATCCTCAGCGGATTCCTTTTCGGGGATACTCCCGGTGTCGGGACTTTTTATGATTTCTTTTCCCGTATCTGGCAGGATGACGAGGGCAATCTTTCACCGAAAGACCGTTTTCCTAAAATGAAACCACCCAAAGGGAAAAAGAAAGGGGATAAAACTCCCTGTGATTCTTCCAGTACCGCATCCAAACTTCTTCCTTTGCTGGAACGCTGGAAATTCAAACCGGAAAATCCGTTTTCCCTTATTTTCCAGCTCTATCATCAGCAGTTCCTGGATCGTTCTGTTCAGAAAGGTTTGATTGATCCAGACCTTCTGTCTCTTGCCGGTGACGGCACTCCTGTCCGGACTGCTGCGCAGCAACGGAAAAAACGGATCTGCGATTGTAAGAAAAACGGCTGTTCTTCCTGCAACTGCAAACGCCATTATTCTCAGCCGGACTGCAACTGGGGATGGGACTCCCATCGGGAATGCTATTTCTTCGGTTACCACCTCTACATGTATGTGGCCTCCGATTCCTACAGCGATCTCCCTGTATTTCCCCTTTTGGAAAGAGCTTCCCGGCATGATATGCTTTCTTTTCTACACTCTTTTTTCACCATGAAAGCATACCTTCCGGAGTTCCGTATTGAAAAACTCCTTCTGGATTCCGCCCATGACGCTTATGCTGTCTATGAATACTGCAGGCGGGAGAATATCACGCCCTTTATCGACCTCAATCCCGGTCATACCGGACATTTCACTTATAAGGACGATTTCACGATTGATAAGGACGGCGTCCCGATCTGTAAGATGGGCTTACGTATGCATAAAGATGGATATGAGGCTGCCAAGCATCGGGCGAAATACCGATGTCCAAAAGCAAACCGAAAACGTGGCTGCTTTTGTGAACAGCCCTGTTCGCCGGCGAAATACGGAAGGACCGTACACATCTTTACCGATGACAATCCAAGGTTATTTAACATACCGCCAAGGGACAGCAAAGCGTGGAAAAAGGAATATGACGGAAGAACTTCCGTGGAACGCTCCAATAAGCGGGAGAAAGAGGACTATAAATTAGAAGACGGCAGGCACCGCTCTACAAAGATGTGGTACTGCCGCCTCTACGGCATCATGATGCTGCAACATCTTGATGCCTGGGAAATGCCTTCAGTCGAGGCATTTCAAGAATCATTTTTAGGTTTGACCGCCTAACAATGATATCTTAAACGACTCCATAGAATTTTTCAAGGCATAGTACCCGCTATGTCCAATGTTTATGTCCATTTCTCGTAAATTTCTTTTCCTGCACGATATTCAGTTGTCAAGTTTCGATTAGAATCTCATTTATTGAGATTCCGAGAAGTTATCATTATTTTATAAAAGTTTTTGCAGTACCGTTTTCCAGTCACTCACAATTCCATAATCCGCATAATCAAATATAGGGGCTCTTTCATCTTTATTTATGGCGATAATCTTCTCTGCGCCGGACATTCCCACAAGATGCTGTACTGCCCCGCTGATGCCGACTGCAATATAAATCTCCGGATGTACGGTCACTCCTGTCTGGCCCACCTGACAGGAATACGGAGCGAACCCCGCATCCACGGCCTTTCTGGATGCCGCCAGTCCTGCGCCTGTTTTCTTTGCCACAGCGGCAAGTATCTGAAAATTTTCCTTCGATCCAATCCCCATTCCTCCTGCCAGTATCACTCTGGACTGATTCAGCGGACATGTTTCTTTTAATGGCTTAAACGACAACTGTCTTACTCTGCTTATTCCTCCAACATGCAGTTTCTTTAAAGGTTTCTTTTTTTTCCCTACCGTTCGGGGTCTGTAAATGCCCGGACGCACAGTCGCCATCTGGATACGGCTGATCGATTCAATCCAGGCAGTAAGATGATTTCCAAATGCCGGGCGGATCTGAATCATGCGCCCCTTTTCATTTATGATCAGATCTGTACAGTCCGCCGTAAGACCGGCTTTCAGAAGACCGGCAAGGATGGGCATAATTCCGCGCATTCTCACTGTCGCAGGTGCCAGGATAATCTCCGGATGCAGTTGTTCTGCCCATTGTTTCAGGAAATATGCCGTTCTGTAATCGTCAATTCCATTGTCCTTCACATCGACAGTATACACTTCATCTGCTCCGTACCAGAATGCCGGCTCCGCCGTCTCTTCGCCGCAAAATACAGCATGAACTTCGCCGCAGCAAACCGCCGCAAGTTCAGACGCCTTCCCCAGAATCCCCCAGTCTGCTTCATCCCAAAAAACAACCGCCACTATACTCTTCATACCGAGACCTCCCTGATCATTTCCATCAGTCTCCGGGCCCCTTTCTCCGGATCTCTTTCCTTTGGTCCCATCCGCAGCCCCGTATCTATTCTGGCAGTTTTCAGCACTTTTGTAAGAGAACCCTTCTGTCCATACTGTTCTTCTGACAGCCCCAGTTCCTGTGAAGACCAAATTTCCACTTTCTTCTCCGCAGCAGCTCTCATCTGCCGAATTCCCGGAAGCCTAAGACGGTAACTGTATTCGCACACCGAAAGAATGGCCGGATATCCTGTCTCTGCTTCTTCTGTTCCGTTCTCCAGTATTTTTTTGCAGATTACAGTTTCTTCTCCTGTCCGGATATCATTTACATTCGAAATACAGGGCACTTCTAAAGCCGCCGCAAGTTCTCCGGGTATCTGTCCGGTTTCTCCGTCCACAGCTCTCCTCCCGCAAATAATCAGAGCAAAATCTCCGAGCTTTCTGACAGCAGCTTTAAGTACCTGAGCCGTGGCAAATGTATCCGCACCCGCCATCCTTTTATCATTGATGAGAATGGCCCGGTCCGCCCCTCTGATCAGCAGATCTTTCAGGACATCTTCCGATTTTTTCAGCCCCATGGACAATATCGTCACTTCTTTTTCAAGAGGACAGGAAAGCGCAGCCTCAACAGCTGCCATATCTGCCACATTCAGCTGCAGCCCTGTTTTATTCCTCTGAACATGAAACTGAGAGTCCAGACCGGCATTAAAATCAACAGGAACCATTTTTACGCATACCAGTATTTTCTTCATAATCAGCAGCACTTATCAAGCGCAATAAAAAGATCCACCAGTTCTTTTCCCTTCGGCACTGCTTCTCTGAGACAGTCATATGCCTGCGGATTTGAAGTAGTTAGTGTTTCCGCCTCTGTTCTGAGAAAATCATCCCAACGTCCGGCAGCGGTTTTCTTTACAATCTCCGGCATGTACAGCTTTGCAAGAGAGGTTCCGCAGGATTTGGCCAGTTCTCTGTGATTGAACATCTCAACTCTTTTATAGCCCAGTGCTTCTGTCAGCTCTCTGCCGGACGCAAATTCATGAAATGTTCTTGCCGCTCTGTCATCATCATGATATGCAGCTGTCCCTTTCATTTTTTTCCGGATCTGCAGCTTTCCTTCTCTGACCAGTTCGTTTACATATACGGATGCAGCTGTAATCTCCGGATTGATTTCGCATCCCCATTCCGGATATTTCTGTTTCATAATCTGAGCGTCATAGCTGTCCAGTACCACAATTTTGGACGCCTTCGATTGATTGATTTTATCCGCGCAGGCAGCTGCCTGTTGGCGGACTTCCTCCACGTACCCCATCAGATCTCCAAGCATGGCGCCTGATGAAGGCTCCTTCTGCATTACCATGTAAGAAATTCCGGCTTTTTTCATCAGGCTTAAAAGCGCTTCCGCAATTTCAGGAGACCTGTAAGCAGCAGTTTCACCAATATATATCAGTACTTCTCCAGTGTCCGGCGCTTCAAATTCTGCCCTTTCGCCTTCAAATACTGTTCCTTTTTCTTCCTCACGGTCAATCAGTCCCATGACTGCCGAAGGCGCAAGATTTTTAACGACCGCTTCCGTGCGGGCTTCCCGAATAAATAACGGAGGCTCATATCCGGTTGCGCAGTCGTTTGTACAGGCATCACATAAAAAGCATTCATACATTGCCTGTGCCATATCTCTATCATATTCCTCGCCCCGGGCCACCATTGACAAAAGCAGCCCTTTTGCCCTCGGCGTATTGATTTCTTTCCCTGTCTGCAGCTGTATCGGGCAAAGATGGCGGCACATCCAGCAAAACCTGCATTTATCCGCATGTTTATTCGCAATCTGACTTATCATTTCTTCTCTCCTCCCATCTACAGTCCAAGTTTATATGGATTCATGATACCATTGGGATCCAGCGTCTTCTTCAGTCCTTCCAGCACCTGAAAAGCAGGCCCATACTGTTCTTTCATAAGGCGTGAAAGCTTCAGACCGATTCCATGATGATCATTGATCACGCCTCCGTTTTCCATTGCCGCACGTACCCCTGTATTCCAGATCTGATTATGGAGCCTGAGCGCTTCTTCTTTGTCTTCCGGCGGATTATCCATAATGAACCGGTCATAAATCATTGTTCCCCATCCATACCAGTGTGAGCAGTGCGCAATAAAACGTACACCGGGGAAGTTCTCTTCAACAGCTTTTTTCATCGCCCAGTATATTTTTTCAATATGGCTGAAATCGGCCACTGTGTCCATCGTTCCAAACATCTGAGGAATATCCATAATATTATCCGGATAGAAGAAAGTGATTCTGTTTTCAAACCACTTTTCCCCATATTCGCTTCCCATATCTCTTCCTCCGTGTTCCGCGCATATTTTCTGGACAATTTTCATTTCAATATCAACGATTTCTTCAATTCCCTCAAGCGTGAGATTCATAAAATTGCCCTTCTCTTCTACTCCAATAATTTTCTTTATTATTGAAACTGTTTCCGCCTCATCAAAAAGGCGCATAATAGACGGCTGCACTTTCTGCATAATATCTCTTCCCGCCGCCAGTCCTTCTGCCATACTCGGAAACATGAATGCGCGATGCTTTCTGCATTCTGGCTGTTCAAAGAGACGGAATGTTGCCTTTGTAATAATCCCCAGAGTCCCCTCGGACCCGATAAAAATCTGATTCAGATCCGGCCCTGCCGCATGTTTCGGGACTGGCAGTGTATGGATGATATCTCCATTAGGCAGTACAACTTCCATACTCATGCACATATCATCGATCTTTCCATACTTCGATGAGAAAATTCCTATCCCCCTGTGTCCAAGAGCGCCCCCTATGGTGCCGCAGGTGAGACATGAAGGAATGTGCATACAGGAAAATCCCTTCTCATTTGCGTACCATTCCAGCTGCTGGAAAATCATCCCCGCCTCAGCTGTAATAGAATGGGCGTTTTCATCGAGCTCAATAAGGTGATTCATTCTTTTCATATCCAGCAGTATTCCTCCTGCCATCGGAAGAGCACCGCCCTGTGAACCGGAACCGCCGCCCCAGGTATGTACCGGTATCTTATAATAATTTGCAATTTTCAAAACTTTCGATACCTCTTCTGTACAGCCGGGCCTTACAATAATATCCGGCAGCGGGCCTTCCGCCCCTCTGTCCTGCCACATGCGGCTGATCCAGAAATAATCCACGCTGTAAGTATCTCTTTCACATTTACTGGTAGACACATTTTCCCGTCCCACGGCGTCTTCCAGTTCAAATTGAATCATATCTTTCATAAAAGATTTTATCTGCATAATCTCATCCTCTCTTAATTCCTTCCCGAATCATTTATGTTTTCTTCCTGTTCCGGATAAATCGTAGCACCTCTTCATATTCCGGTATTCCTTCCTGCCCTCCGAGTCTTGTGCATTTTAAAGCGGAGGCAGCCGACGCGAACTCTGCGGCAGCCTCTATGTCCATATTCTTCACTCTTGCCGCGAGAAAAGCTCCATGAAAAACATCCCCGGCTCCATTGCTGTCCACAGCGTTTACCGGAAAAACCGGATATTGCTTTTTCCGCTGCTTTTCCCATATGAATCCGCCCCGACTGCCCTGGGTAATAATCAGGATTTCCGGATGATAAACCATCTGAAGACGTTCTGCTGCTCTTTCCGGGTCTGATATACCGGTAATTTGCAGCGCAAATTCTTCAGAAGGAATTAAAACATCTACAAAAGGAAGCAGCTTTTCAATTCCTGGGTAAGCACCGCCTGCATCCAGGCTGACTTTCACCCCGAACTCATGCGCTTTTTTCGAAGCGTAAACTGCAGCTTCCAGATGATGTCCGTCCAGATGAAGATATTTTGCACTTTTTAGCACATCCAGGTAAATATCTTCCGGCTCAGGTTCTGGCACCGTACCTTTGCTCCATATACAGGTTCTTGAAGAATTCTTCATATTAAGAAGTACAAAACTGTGAAAGGACACCTTATCCGGAATTACCCGGACATGCCCGGTTTTCACTCCACACCCGGTCAGTCCGTCCAGAATAAAATTCCCATAGGCATCGTCTCCCACCGTTCCCATATATTCCGCCTGAACTCCCATCCTGCTTACTGCAGCCAGAGCTGTGGCACAGGGCCCGCCGCACTGGTGTTTTGTGGAAAACCCTTCCATTTTTGTATCTTCTTTCGGGAAACCATCCGCACACATCAGAATGTCAAATAATGCAGCCCCGATTCCTACCACTTCCGTCATTTCATATCAGCTCCTAACAGCTTAATTTTGCATACCGCAAAGTCCTTTACCGCTTTCACAGACTGTTTCATAAACATGTCCACCGCCGTTATGCCGCGGTCTGTCCGGAAAACCTGATCCAGAAAAGCACAACAAAGATCTGTTCCAAAATTGACTTTTCTTATTCCTGCCTGTATAGCGCTGCGTATCTGATCATCCGGTACCCCTGAACCGCCATGAAGAACCAATGCTGCAGGCGATGCCTGATGAATCTCTCTGATCCGGTCAATCGCAAGAACCGGAGCTTTCTTATAATGTCCATGGGCTGTGCCTACCATGACAGCCAGAGCCCTTACTCCTGTTTCCTCTACAAAACGTATGGCTTCTTCCACTTTCGTATACTCCGCGGTTATCTCATCCTGTGCCGATCCCACATGCCCAAGCTCTCCTTCCACGCTCACCCCGACCGCAGCCGCCAAATCTGCAATTTTCTTCGTCTGCTTTATATTCTCCTCTATGGGAAGCACGGAAGCATCTATCATAATTCCTGTAGCTCCATATCGGAGCGCTCTCATGACTTCTGGCGCTCCGGCCCCGTGATCCAGATGAAACGCTGCCGGCGTTTCCAGATCATCCAGAGCCTGAAGTATCGCAGGTGCCATATAACGGGCTTCCTGATTGTCAAAAAGTCTGCTGTACATCTGGAAAATCACAGGAGCCCCTGTCTCTTTTGCCGCATTCATAACTCCCAGCATTGTCTCCATGTTATAAACATTAAATGCCGGAATCGCACAGCCCCTTTTTTCCCCTATTTCCAAAATTTCTCCCAAATCGCAGCGCATGTCTTCCTCCTTTTCCTATTCCACCGTATCGTATTTCAGACCTGGAATATATTTACAAAACTCTTTCAGTATTTCACTGTATGTTCCTTCAATTTCTGACATATGATGAATATAGGGACCTTCAATCAGTTTTCGTTCCCAGGCAGAAAGATTCTCAAATCGGGCCCACAGATATGTTCCAAAAGTATAGGGACCTTCAGCGCTGTCGCACTCTCCTGCCAGAATAGAATATTCGCCGTTGTCCTGATCCATCCGGGCAACCGTATAATGTCCGTCCTTTACAGCAAACCACTGTCTCATATTGACACATTTACACGGAATATCCTCTCTCTTCATAGAATAGGCAAAAGGACCACAGTGCCATAACAGCTCCACATTTCTGTCATCCGGATGACGTGTGGTAAACTCTCCCAGAAACGGTTTTTTCTCTCCGAATGCAGCGCTCGCCAGAAGCACCTGTGTTATCGTTGCATGAAGATCACTCTCACAGCCAATGATATAACCCATATCTGCCAAAATTCCATATGCCGTACAGGGCATGGCTCCTACCAGAAGCTGCATGGCTGTCCAGCACTCTGCCGAAACAGCATCTACTTCGTATTCTGCAAAAATTTCTTTAAACAAAATTACAAAGGCATACATTTTTTCCAAAAGAGGCCTGCTCAGCTCATCCACCTCATACATTCCGGATATTTTTTCAGCTCCCTCTTTCAGTTCCTCAGTCTTTTCCTTCAGGATTTTGTCATATTTATCCTTGATTACAGCCAGATTTACAGGTATCACCTGGATGCCGAACTTCTGCATCAATTCTCCTTCATTGAAAATAA
>CBJMC01400__coassemble_1040_pt1 | contig 20371 bp, 23 predicted proteins | sample CBJMC01400__metabat2_high_PE_029 | metagenome-assembled genome bin CBJMC01400 | reverse complement strand
GAATAGCACATTTTGTTGGAGTTTCTTATTTTAACTAGCACAACGGGTTAAATTAGCCGGAGTAAATCCCGGCACACAGAGAAGGAAGAAAAAAACGGGGAAGTGCCAGGGGAATTTTATCACCAGGTAGTTCCCCGTTCTTTCTGCTTGACATTCTCGAATATCGAGAATGAACTTATACCTGTATATTCAGAAGGGGGTGACGCCCATGCCAAGAGCGAAGTTTCAGACACTGACCGAGCAGATGTTCTACATTCTTCTCTGCCTGAAAGAAGAATGCTACGGGATGGATATTCTGGACCGGGTGCCCGCCATGACGGAGAACCGTGTCAGCGTGGGATCGGGGACACTTTACAATCTGCTGGAGCAGTTTCTGAACGAAGGTTTTATCCGTGAGACAAAAGTGGAGGGACGGCGGAGAAGCTATATCCTGACGGAGAAAGGGCGGGAGATCCTGAAGAAGGAATATGACCGTATCTGCGCCCAGGCTGTGGATTACCGCCGGATCTTTGGAGAGGAGGAGGGACAATGAGAGAGACAAAGCGAAGAATGGAGCTGTTTTCATCTTATGACCGCAGAGGGATGGAACTCCATATGGAGCGGATGGCTGCGGAGGGATGGCTGATCGAAGAGATATCGACCTTTACATGGAAATACAGAAGGATCGAGCCGAAGAAACTGCATTTCTGTGTGACGTTTCATCCGGATGCTTCTGAGTTTGAGCCGGAACCATCAGAGAATGAACTGGAATTTGAAGAATTCTGCAGGCATACGGGATGGGTTCTGGCGATGAAGCGGGCTTCCATGCTTGTCTTTTACAATGAGCGGGAGAATCCCACGCCCATTGAGACGGAGCCGGAAGTGGAGATCGACGCCATCCATACAGGCATGGTGAAAACGGTCCTTGTGCCGTACCTGGTTCTTGCCGTGATGGCTCTTGTGGCGGGCGGCGTCTGTCTGTTTTTCATACTGCAGAATCCAACCGTACAACTGGCAAATGCGGGAGCAGCAGCGAGTGTGTTGGAAATGGGGGCGCTGCTTCTGCTCTGCATGGTTGAGATCGGCGGGTATTACCTGTGGCGGTTCCGTGCGCGAAGGGCAGCGGTACACGGAGAATTTCTGGAATCCGGGAGATGGGCAACCCTGTTTCAGAGGATTCTTGTTATCTTTGTTATTCTTGTATTTGCCGGAATGCTTGTCAGCCTGGCAGTACAGTCCGGATCTGCGGCGGCTCGGGTACTGCTGACGACACTCGTCTATGCAGTGGGAGCTGTACTGATCAACGGAGTGAGAAATGCCCTGAGAAAGAGAAAAGCGTCCCCCGGAGTGAACAAAGTCGTTTCCTTCCTTGTCGGTTTCCTCTTCCTTTTCACTCTCCTTATGGTGGTCAACATCGGGATGATGGTGCTCAATGACACGGTATTTGCCGATTCCGATGAGGAGAGTTATGAATATGAGGGGAATACGTTTACTGCTTATCACGATGAACTCCCCCTGACTCTGGAGGAGCTGCTTGGTATTCCTTCAGACGGATACAGTATGCGGCGCTGGTATGAAGGATCATTTCTTGTACAGCGCTCGGAGATGTCTCAGTACCCCAGGTTTGACGCGGAAGATTTCCGGGAAATGCCGGATATGTCCTACACGGTCACGCATATTTCCGTACCTGCACTGTATGGAATCTGCCGGGAAGATCTCCTGAATGACGCGCAGAATACAGTCAGTGACGGAGAGGTTATTTACCGGGACTTTTATGAACCGGTGGACCCTGTGCCGTGGGGGGCAAAAGAAGCTTACAGAAGATACCATCTGGAAAGCTATACGAATCAATATCTGCTATTCTACAGCGACCGGATCATAGAGATCCGCTTTTCCTGGGAGCCGGATGAGCAGCAGATGCAGACCGCCGCAGAAAAACTCCTGGCTGGTCAGTGAAGCTCTCTGTACAGGGAAAATTTCCATTCGGAACCCTCTGCCTGTAATTAAAAATCCTCTGCTTGTATCAGAGGGAAACATTCGCTATAATGGGAAAAGAACATAAAAGCAGGGGGACAGAATTTTGAAAGAGAAGATTGTCGGAGTGATCATGTTTATCCTGTTTCTCGCCGCAGGCGGCGCGGGCGGGTATGCGCTTGCCGCCTGGGCTGACCGGGTGGAACTGGATGCCGGGGAGTTTGTGTTTTATGCGGCGTTTCTGCTTGTCAGTATTTATATTGCATATTTTATCCAGACTATTCTCCATGAGGGAGGACATCTGATCTTCGGACTGCTGAGCGGCTATACATTCTGCTCTTTCCGCATCGGAAGTTTTCTGTGGATGAGAGAAAATGGCAGGATTGTCCGGAAACGTTACGCCCTGGCGGGTACGGGAGGACAGTGTCTGATGGCGCCGCCGGATATGCAGGACGGGAAGGTTCTCTATGTGCTCTACAACCTGGGCGGAGTCCTGGTCAATCTGATTACCGGTGCATTCTTTCTGGCAGCTGCTCTGCTTTTAAGCGGTGCTGTTCTGCCGCAGATCTTTTTTGGATGCCTTGCTGTACTGGGATTTCTGGCCGCACTGACAAACGGGATTCCCATGAAAGCAGCACTTATAAATAACGACGGACAGAATATCGTGGATATCGGAAAAAGCCGGGAAGCCATGAATTCTTTCTGGGTTATGATGAAGATCGGAGAATTGCAGACAAAAGGCATGATGCTCAGGGAGATGCCGGAAGAATGGTTCCGGGTTCCGGATGAAAATGAGACGGGAAATCCGATCACTGTCTCACGGGCGATTTTCGTGGAAAACAGACTGGTGGAGGAACGCCGTTTTGAGGAGGCTTCCAGACTTTGTGACAGGCTTCTTTCCATGGAGTCGGCGGCAATAATCGGCGTATACCGGACGGTTCTGGTCTGCGACAGGATTTATTTCGAGCTGATTGGAACACAGGATGAAGCTGTGCTGTCGCAGTGGACAGAGAAGAGACATCAGAAAATGCTCAGGCAGATGAAAAATAATCTTACGGTGCTCCGGACAGAGTACGCCTGGACGCTGCTTTACAGGGGTGAGAACGGAGCCGGTAAAGAAGCAGAAACCGGAAAAGGAACGGAGCAGGCTCTAAAGCTCCGTACCCGGTTTGAAAAGTGTGCGGCTTCTTACCCTTATCCTGCGGATGCGGCAAATGAACGGGCACTGATGGAGCTGGCGGAGAAACGCTGTGAGGAACGGAAGACAAAGGGAGAAATATCAGGAAATCAGGAGGTGAGTGCATGAGAAAGGTTGTCCTTTATATTGCCATGAGTCTTGACGGCTGTATCGCAGATACAGACGGAGGCGTGGACTGGCTGAACAGCACGGCGGATGTCCCCGGGAATGAGAAGGAAGAATCCTCATACGATGCGTTCATCCGGGACGTGGACACCGTCATCATGGGGTGGAACACTTATCACCAGATCGTGACGGAACTCTCTCCCGACCGGTGGGTATATGAGGGGATTCCCTGCTATGTACTCACCCACAGAGAGATGGAGGATACAGAGGAAATCACATTTATCGATACGCCGGTATGTGATCTTGTAAAAATTCTGCGCAGGGAAGAAGGGAAAAATATCTGGATCTGCGGGGGCGCGCAGGTGGCGGAGGCTCTGATGCACGAAGATCTGATCGACCGCTACCAGATCACCGTTGCCCCGGTGATTCTCGGGGAAGGAATCCGTCTTTTCCCGGAACTTCCCGGGGAGAAGCACCTCAGGCTTACAGATGTCAGGCAGTACGGCGGTTTTGCGGAACTGACCTTTGAGCGCCGGGAGGAGTGGAACGTGTATTACGGCGAGAGCTTCTGGACAGAAGGAATCGGAAAAAGACCGGGCAGGGAGCGGAAGATCAACCGGGATTTTGAATGGGAAGGCGATACATTCCGTCTGCTCTCCCTGTATGTCTGCGACGAGGGACTGGTTCTTGACCTCTGCAAAAAAGTGGAACAGGAGCAGATCGAGGCATACGAAAAGAAATGGCGGGAAATGCTGAACCATCCCGGGGATATGACGGAATCGGAGTTGGATCGGTGCATGGCAGAGAGCCCCATGGACCTGAAATGCCGGATACGGCTGAAAGCTGACGGGGAGGAACTGATGTCCGCAGAGGTCCGGGGAATGGGATGGAGACCGGACAATCCGGAACAGTCCGACCGGGAGGCGGAGGACTTCCTGAAGCACTATGATCTGGATGCGGAACAGTACTGGACTATGGAACGGCACAGCTTTTCCTGGATAAAATCCCGCGGAAGAGAAGCAGTTGGAGAAAACTATCCGAAAAAACTGGATCTTCATTTCCAGGCGGTTCCGGAAAGCGTGACCGCAGCGGAGTTTGAAATATGGGAAACCGGGCAGAAGATACCGTTTACCCATCCGGAAACGGGAAAGAAACATGTGATGCAGATCTGCTACCGGGAGCAGAGAAATATGGCGGAAGAGCTGTCCCGGGCGGAGGACGAAGCGGGAAAAATGTGGGAGGACTACCGGATGCCCCAGTGGTATGAGGTGATCGGCTATACCATGACGCCGGACCTTCCGGAATCATCTTATACGATCCGCTGCCGGGTGCAGGGGGAACAGCCGGTTCCTGTCAGAAAGAAATCTGCGGCAGATGCGGAGAAATATACAGGGATGGCTGCAACGACTTATAACGGTACAGATGACCCGGATGCGGGAACGGCAGCAGGGACAGACATGCAGATCATCGGCGGTGCTTCCGGTCCCACGGCTATTTTTATGGCAGGAAAGATCAGGGATAAGGAATGTACACAGCCGGAAGTCCACGAGGCCTTTTCCGCGGCTTTCTTTGAACCGGCAGTGGTAAAGGAGTGGGAGATTGTTTTTCAGGTAAGGAAGAAGGAGGAATTTCATGTGCTTTACACATTTTGACGAGAACGGCAGGGCGGTCATGGTGGATGTGACGGATAAGCAGGACACCGTGCGCCAGGCTGAGGCGGCGGGCACGATCTTTGTCAGCCGGGAAGTATTCCGGGCAGTCCGGGAGGGCACTGTGGCAAAAGGCGATGTGCTGGGCGTGGCGGCGACAGCGGGGATCATGGCGGCAAAGAGGACGTTTGAACTGATTCCCATGTGCCATATCCTGCCCATCACCAACTGCCGGGTGAATTTTGACCTGGACGAGAAAGAATGTGCCATCCGCTGCAGATGCACGGTGAAAGTCACGGGAAAGACAGGCGTGGAAATGGAGGCGCTCACCGGTGTCAGCACAGCTCTTCTGACGGTCTACGACATGTGCAAAGCCATGGATAAGACCATGGAGATCGGAGAGATCTATCTTGTGCAGAAGAGCGGCGGAAAGAGCGGCGATGTCCGGAACGACCGCCCGGGTACGAGAGAGGAAACCGGAAGAAAGAAGGTGCGGCAATAATGGAAACGGGAAAATGGCGGGCTGCTGTAGTGACACTCAGCGACAAGGGATACCGGGGAGAGCGTGAGGACAAAAGCGGACCTTTGGTCCGGGAACTGCTCGCACAGGCGGGATATTCGGTGGAAAAGGAAGTGCTTCTTCCGGATGAACAGAAAGAGATTGAAGACTGCCTGCGCCGCCTGTGTGATGAGGATGGATTTGATCTGGTGGTCACAACCGGCGGCACCGGATTTGCGCCCCGGGACTGTACGCCGGAGGCGACTCTCGCCGTTGCCACAAGAAATGCGCCCGGCATTGCGGAGGCCATGCGCCTGGCATCTCTGAAGGTTACGCCGCGGGCGATGTTAAGCCGGGGCGCTTCGGTGATCCGGGGCGCGTCACTGATTATCAATCTTCCGGGAAGCCCGAAAGGGGCGAAAGAAAATCTGGAAGCGGTCCTGCCTTCCCTGGATCACGGCCTGGCGATCCTCACCGGAAATGCAGGCGAGTGCGCGAGACCCTGACGGACGATGGAAAAAGGAATGCAGGTGCGGTGCGGGAAAGGATGAGCAGAAGATGAAAGACCAGTATGGCAGGAAAATTGAATACATGAGGGTATCTGTCACAGACCGGTGCAATCTGCGCTGCATCTACTGCATGCCGGAAACGGGGATCTGCTGCGTGAGCCATGAGGAGATCCTGCGTTTTGACGAGATTGAGAGAGTCTGCCGGATTGCAGCGGGGCTTGGGATCTCGAGGATTAAGCTGACCGGAGGCGAACCCCTGGTGCGCAGAGGACTGCCGTCACTTCTGGGAATGCTGAAAAAGATTCCCGGAATCGAACAGGTGACGCTGACCACCAACGGCATCCTCCTGAAGGAGCATATGGCGGAACTGGCGGCGAACGGACTGGATGCCGTCAATATCAGTATTGACACACTGGATGAAGAGAAGTACAGGAGAGTGACACGGGGCGGGGATCTGCGGAGAGCTCTTGAGGGGCTGGAGGCGGCGCTTGCCTGTCCCGGTCTGCGGGTGAAGATCAACTGCGTCCCCCTTGCGGACGCCGATCCTTCCGACTGGATCAGTCTGGCAGAACTTGCGGAAAAACGCTCTGTTGACGTGCGGTTTATCGAGATGATGCCTGTCGGGCTGGGACGGCAGTTCGCGGGAACAGAAAGAGGGCAGATCATTGACACTCTGGAAGGAAAATTCGGGGCGGCTCGGATATACCGGGGAGAGCGGCCGGGCAACGGGCCGGCAGAATATCTGACATTTCCGGGCTTTGCGGGGAAAATCGGGTTTATCAGCGCCATGACGCACAAGTTCTGCAGTACCTGCAACCGGATACGTCTGACGCCGGAAGGATATTTAAAGGCATGCCTGCAGTACGATACCGGCGCGGATCTGCGCAAAATGCTGCGGGGAGGATCCACGGATGAAGAGCTGCGAAGTGTGATGGAGAAAGTGATATACGAAAAGCCGGCGTGCCATCATTTTGAAGAACAGGGGAGGGAAGAAGAGGAAGACTCCCATATTGAGAAAAAAGAGATGGCAAGGATCGGCGGATGACATGGAGGTAATATCAGTATGGGAAAGGTAATCGCAGTCTGCACAAGCCCGGAGAAGGGTACGCAGAAGACGAACATCGGCGAAGGAAATTTTATCGAGGATTACGGGATCGAGGGAGATGCCCATGCGGGAAAATGGCACCGCCAGGTCAGCCTCCTCTCCTATGATAAAATCGAAGAGTTCCGGAAAAAAGGGGCGGAAGTGGCGGATGGTGCCTTCGGAGAGAATCTTGCAGTGGCGGGCATTGACTTCCGGACCCTGCCGGTGGGAACAAGGCTTCGCTGCAATGATGTGGTCCTGGAGATCACCCAGATCGGCAAGGAGTGCCATCACGGGTGCCAGATTTTTCAGAAGATGGGAGACTGCATCATGCCCAGGGAGGGCGTGTTTGCCCGGGTGATCCATGGAGGCAAAATCTGCGTCGGCGACGAGATGGAGACTGTTCCGGCTCAGGAGTGAAAGAAACCGCAGAGGCAGAGAAGTATGAGAATTTCTCTTGCAAGAATCACGGATTCGTTATATCCTAGGATGGTAGCACATGAGGTGCCATCAAAATAACAGCCCTGTACTGCGTGCGGGGCTGGCGGCGGAGTATTTATGAAAAAAAGCAAGATTTTGTCCCTGATCCTGGGATGCGCCCTGCTGACAACTGCCTGTCAGGTCAGAGGCGGAGAAAATGCCGGGGAAGACACAGGCGATGTATCAGGGATTACGATAGAAGAGAAGGACGGAACCAGGTATTTCCATTTTCAGGATGTGGAGGAGAATGAATACGAAGCAGAGCTTCTTGAGACGGTTCCGGAATGCACTTATAATTTTGAATATCTTTTCACTGATGATGAGACAGGATACAAGTCCTTTGCGGATGCCGAAGACGGCGTCACGGCAGAAATGGGAATTGATGTCTCGGAGTTTCAGGGCGAGGAGATCGACTGGAAACAGGTGAAAAAGGCGGGTGTGGAATTTGTCATTGTCCGTCTGGGCTACCGTGCTTACGGGGAGAGCGGCGATCTGGTGCTGGACGCCATGTTTGACCGGAATGTTCAGGGAGCGCTGGATGCCGGGCTGGATGTGGGGGTCTATTTCTTCTCCCAGGCGATTACGGCGTCGGAGGCTGTCGAGGAGGCGGAGTATGTACTGGGACATATCCGTCCCTATGACATTGACGGCCCGGTTGTATATGATACGGAGGATATCAAATGGGATACCGCCCGCACCGATGAGAATACGGACACCGACTTCACCAATTTCTGCAAGGTTTTCTGTGATATCATTGAGAGCGAGGGGTACGACTCCATGATCTATGCCAATCTCCCGTGGATGGCATTTACGCTGAAGATGGACCAGCTTGCCGGGTATGATTTCTGGTATGCGGACTATCACGAACTGCCCCAGTGCCCTTATGATTATAAGATCTGGCAGTACAGCGAGAACGGGAAAGTCCCGGGAATAAAGGGCAATGTGGATTTGAATCTATGGTTTCAGGAGGATGAGAAAGAATGAAATGGAATAAATTCCGGTTGAAGACAACGACAGAGGCGGAGGATATCGTCAGCAGCATGCTGATGGATCTGGGAATTCAGGGCGTGGAGATCGAGGACAGGATTCCTCTGACCCAGTCGGACAAGGAACAGATGTTTGTGGATATCCTGCCGGAGATCGAACCGGACGACGGGGTGGCGTACTTAAGCTTTTATCTGGAGGAAGAGGATGACAAAGATACGATTCTGGCGGACGTCATGCGTGAGCTTAAGGAGATGTCTTCCTATGTGAATGTGGGAGACTGTACGATAGAAGAGTCCCAGACTGAGGATGTGGACTGGGTCAATAACTGGAAGCAGTATTTCCACCAGTTCTATGTGGACGATATCCTGATCATCCCGTCCTGGGAGGAAGTGCAGCCGGAAGATAAAGACAAGATGATCATTCATATTGATCCCGGCACCGCCTTCGGCACGGGCATGCATGAGACGACACAGCTTTGTATCCGTCAGATCCGCAAATATGTGACGGAGGATACAAGGATACTTGATGTGGGGTGCGGCAGCGGAATTCTGGGGATGCTGGCTCTGAAATTCGGCGCCGCCTATTCGGTGGGAACAGATCTGGATCCCTGTGCAATCGATGCCACCAAAGAGAATATGGAAGTAAACGGAATCAGTCAGGACCGCTATGAGGTGATGATCGGAAACATTATTGATGATAAGGCGATTCAGGACAAAGTCGGCTATGAGAAGTATGACATTGTTGTGGCGAATATCCTTGCCCCGGTTCTTGTGGAGCTGACTCCGGTGATCACATCCCAGCTGAAAAAAGGCGGGATCTACATTACAAGCGGTATTATCGATGACAAGGAACAGACGGTAAGAGACGCGGTGACAGCGGCAGGCATGGAGATCCTGGATGTGACGTACCAGGGCGAGTGGGTCTGCATTACGGCGAGGAAGAGATAATGCAGCAGTTTTTTGTGAAACCTTCGGATGTAAAAGAAAATAAGATTCTCATGCAGGGACCGGATGTGAACCACATCAAAAATGTCCTTCGGATCCGTCCGGGGGAGGACCTGCGGGTCAGCGACGGCGAGGGACATTCCTGGCTGTGCTGCGTGGATCATTACGGCGAGAAAACCGCTGTCCTGGATATCCTGAAAAGCCTGGATCAGGATACGGAGCTCCCCTCAGAACTCTGGCTGTTCCAGGGGCTCCCAAAGGGGGACAAGATGGAGCTTATTGTCCAGAAGGCGGTGGAACTGGGGGTGTACCGCGTGGTTCCCTTTGCGGCAAAGCGCTCGGTTGTACGCCTGGATGAGAAGAAAGGGCAGAAGAAACAGGCAAGGTGGCAGCTGATTGCCAAAGGTGCGGCGGAGCAGTCCGGGAGAGGAAGGATCCCCGGAGTATCCGAACCGGTTTCCTTTGCAGAAGCTCTGGCGGAGGCAGAGAAACTGGATGTAATCCTGATCCCTTATGAACTGGAGGAGGGAATGGAAGAGACCGCCCGGATTATCGAAAGTATACGCCCCGGACAGTCGGTGGGAATCTTTATCGGCCCGGAGGGCGGATTTGAGGAGGAAGAAGTGCTTCGCGCCCGGGAGGCAGGCGCACAGCCGGTTACTCTGGGTAGGAGAATCCTGCGGACTGAGACGGCGGGGCTTGCGGCTCTGTCAATCCTGATGTATCATCTGGAGAGCGGGGAACATAATTTAATAGTAAGAAAAGAGTAAAGGAAAGGAACAATGGAAGTATATTTGGACAATTCCGCCACAACCATGTGTTATCCGGAAGTGGGGGAACTGGTATATAAAGTGATGTGTCAGGATTACGGGAATCCCTCTTCCATGCACCGGAAAGGTGTGGAGGCGGAACATTATATCCGGAACGCGAAAGAGACTCTGGCGCGGATCCTCAAGGTGAACGCCAGAGAGATCGTCTTTACTTCCGGGGGGACAGAGAGCGATAATCTGGCACTGATCGGATGCGCAAGGGCAAATCGGAGAGCGGGAAATCACCTGATCACCTCCTCCATCGAACATCCGGCAATTCTGAACACCATGCGGTATCTGGAGGAGGAAGAAGGATTCCGGGTGACTTATCTGCCGGTGGATTCTTTTGGGAGGATCAAGCTGGACGCTTTAAAGGAAGCGCTCTGTCCGGAGACGATTCTCGTATCTGTCATGTATGTGAACAATGAAGTGGGAACCGTCCAGCCCATTCAGGAGGCGGTGCGGATTGTGAAGAGCTATAAGCCCTCCATTCTGTTCCACACGGATGCGGTGCAGGGATTCGGAAAATACCACATTTATCCGAAACGGATGGGAATCGATCTGCTTACGGCGAGCGGGCATAAGATCCACGGCCCCAAGGGGATCGGGTTTCTCTATATCGACAGCCGGGTGAAGATCAGGCCTATCGTATTCGGCGGCGAGCAGCAGAAGAATATCCGTTCCGGTACGGAGAATGTGCCGGGAATCGCAGGGCTGGGACTTGCGGCAAAGATGATCTACCGGGATCTGGATATGAAGACAGCGCTGATGCGGGAACTGAAGGGGCATTTTCTGGACGGAATTGCGAAGATTGAGAATACTACCGTCCACGGGATGACCGATGAGGGAAGTGCGCCTCACATTATCAGCGTCGGGGTTGCGGGCGTCCGCAGCGAGGTGCTGCTCCATACGCTGGAAGAAAAGGGCATCTACGTCTCTTCCGGCTCAGCCTGTTCCTCGAACCATCCGGCGGTCAGCGGGGTGCTCAAAGGCATCGGAGCGGCACGGGAGTACCTGGATGCCACGCTTCGGTTCAGTATGTCGGAGTTTACCACGAAAGAAGAAATTGACTATACACTGGAAACACTATATAATTGTATACCGGTGCTTCGGAGATTTACGAGGCGGTAGTACAGTGAGTTTACAGAGTTCCGGCATCAGTGCCGGAGCGGAAAAGATTGGGAGAGAACTATGAGATTTCATTCATTTTTGATCAAGTACGGGGAGATCGGGATCAAGGGGAAGAACCGGTATATGTTCGAGGATGCCCTGGTCCGTCAGATCCGCTATGCGCTTCAGGACGTGGACGGGAAGTTCTATGTCCACAAATGCCACGGGAGAGTCTATGTGGACTGCGACGGGGAGTATGATTTCGATGAGACAGTGGAAAGCCTGCAGAAGGTATTCGGCATTGTCGGCATCTGCCCGGTGGTCCGCACGGCGGTTAAGGAACTGGAAGAGCTGAAAAAGGACGTTGTCGCTTATGTCGGAGAGGTATATCCGGAAGGAAACCAGACGTTTAAGGTAGAGGCAAGAAGAGCAAACAAAAGTTATCCCGGGAATTCCATGGAAATCAACTGTGCCCTGGGAGAGGCGGTTCTGGATGCATTCCCCGGGATGAAGGTGGATGTGCACAACCCGGATATCCGACTGAATGTGGAGATCCGCGAGGAGGTCTATATCTACTCCCGGATTATCCCCGGACCGGGCGGAATGCCGGTGGGAACAAACGGCAGCGCCATGCTTCTGCTTTCCGGCGGCATTGACAGCCCGGTTGCCGGATATATGATCGCAAAGAGAGGCGTTGAGATCGAGGCAGTCTATTTCCACGCGCCGCCGTATACGAGCGAGAGGGCAAAGGAGAAAGTGATTGACCTGGCGCGTCTTGTCTCGGAGTATTCCGGTCCCATCAAACTGCATGTCGTGAACTTTACGGACATTCAGCTCTATATTTACGAGAAATGCCCGCATGAAGAACTGACCATCATCATGCGCCGCTATATGATGCGGATTGCGGAACATTTTGCAAAGAAAGACGGATGTCTGGGCCTGGTGACGGGAGAGAGTATCGGTCAGGTGGCAAGCCAGACCATGCAGAGCCTTGCGGCGACGAACGCAGTCTGCACGCTGCCGGTTTACCGTCCGCTGATCGGGTTTGACAAGCGGGAGATCGTGGAGATCTCGGAGAAGATCGGAACGTATGAAGTGTCGATTCAACCCTTCGAGGACTGCTGCACCATCTTTGTGGCAAAGCATCCGGTGACCAAACCCAATGTGGAGTGGATCGAGAAATCGGAAAAGAATCTGGATGAGAAGATCGACGAACTGATGCAGGCTGCCCTGGAGAGCGCCGAGGTGATCACGGTGAAGAAACGGGGAGCAGAGGAGTAGGAGAAGAGAAATGAAAAAGCTATCTCCTTGCGGGACAGCTTTTTCATTTCGTTACAATTGTTCAATTCTTCAATCGATCAATTATTTGATGATGTACGGATCAAGGGCAGCCAGAATCTCGCTTACATCGCCGTCAGCGTGAATGTTGAGGTCGATCGGCTTGGAAAGATCAAGACTGAAAATTCCCATGATTGATTTGGCATCTATAACATATCTCCCGGATACTAAATCGAAGTCATTGTCATACTTTGTAATTTCGTTTACAAATGATTTTACTTTGTCGATTGAGTTTAATGAAATCTGTACTGTTTTCATTTTAAAGTCCCTCCTTGAATTATACAATAAAAGTACGGCCTCAGAGCCTATGTATATTCTACGGGATAGGGCGTAAAAAGTCAAGAAACAATAGAGGAAAAATGAGGTAAATCGTTATGAAAAAAGCAGCGCTGCACAATCTTGGATGCAAAGTGAACGCCTACGAGACCGAGGCAATGCAGGAGATGCTCGAGAAGGCGGGATACGAAATCGTGCCCTTTCAGGAGGGGGCGGATGTCTACATTATCAATACCTGTACCGTGACCAATATTGCCGACCGCAAATCAAGACAGATGCTCCACCGGGCGCGGAAGATGAATCCGGATGCCATCGTGGTGGCAGCAGGCTGCTATGTGCAGGCACAGGAGGGAAAACAGGAGACGGATCCCTGCATTGACATTGTGATCGGGAACAACCACAAGAAAGATCTTGTCAGAATTCTTGAGGAATATGAACAGAAGAAGGGGCAGGGAAAGGATGGAGAGGATGCGCTCCGGGATATCGAGGATATCAGCCGCACCCGGGAATACGAAGATCTGCATCTGGGGAAACCGGGGGACCACACCCGGGCTTACATCAAGGTTCAGGACGGGTGCAATCAGTTCTGCACCTACTGTATCATCCCCTATGCCCGGGGAAGAGTCAGAAGCCGGAGTATGGACGATGTGGTGCGCGAGGTAGAAGACCTTGCAGAAAACGGGTATAAGGAGGTCGTTCTCACGGGAATCCACCTAAGTTCCTATGGAATCGATTTTGACGGGGAACGCCATCTGCTCCCCCTGATCCAGGCTGTCCACGCTGTGGACGGGATTGAACGCATACGCCTGGGCTCTCTGGAACCGAATATTATCACGGAAGAGTTTGCCCGGGAGATTTCCCGGATGCCGAAGATGTGCCCCCATTTTCATCTCTCTCTTCAGAGCGGGTGCGACGCTACGCTCAAACGGATGAACCGGCGGTATACCAGTGCGGAGTACTATGAGAAATGCTGCATACTCCGGAAATATTTTGAAAATCCTGCCCTTACCACGGATGTGATCGTGGGCTTTCCGGGGGAGACGCAGGAAGAATTCGAAGAGTCCCTTGCCTTTGTGGACCGGGTGAACTTCTATGAGACCCATATATTCAAATACTCCAGAAGAGAGGGGACGAAAGCTGCCGTCATGCCGGATCAGATCGATGAGAAGGTAAAGGCGCAGCGCAGCGCGCGCATGATTGCCCTGGGAGAGCAGAAACAGCGGGCGTATGAGCAGAGCTTCATCGGAAAAGAGGTGGAAGTGCTCATTGAGGAGGACGCCCTCATCGATGGAAAAATGATGCAGACGGGACACACAAAGGAGTATATGAAAATTGCACTAGAGAAAAAAGAAAATTTGAAAAATTGTGTCATAAAAGTTCAAATTGATAGTGATTTACAAATTATTCATTGAATTTTAAAAGTTCTTATATTAGAATTGTAAATAGGGTATTCAGGCTATTTTATACTGATTAGACGCAACTTACACGAAAAGGAGGAGAAAAAATGAGTGATTTAAGCAACACTCAGTTCTTTCAGGTTGAGCCGGGACCGCAGATCTCAGCAAAGGATATCCTTGAGATCGTATTCAAGGCGCTGAAAGAAAAAGGATATAATCCGGTGAATCAGATTGTCGGATATATCATGTCGGGAGATCCGACCTACATCACCAGCTATAACGGAGCGAGAAGCCTTGTAATGAAGGTGGAGAGGGACGAACTGGTGGAAGAACTGTTGAAGTCGTATATCCAGAACAATTTGTGGGAATAATCTGTTATGAGGATTCTTGGACTTGATTACGGTTCAAAGACTGTGGGGGTCGCTCTGAGCGATCCGCTTGGGATTACAGCCCAGGCAGTTGAGACGATCGAGCGCAGGGAGGAGAACAAGCTCCGGCGGACCTGTGCCAGGATCGAGGAACTGATTAAAGAATACGGCGTAGAGAAGATTGTGCTTGGCTTTCCGAAGCATATGAACAATGATGTGGGGGAGCGCGCCCTCCGGACACTGGAATTTCGCGATATGCTCACACGGCGGACCGGACTTGAGGTTGTCATGTGGGACGAGCGTCTGACGACTGTCTCAGCGGAGCGCATATTGATCGAGAGCAGCATAAGACGGGAAGAACGCAAAAAATATGTGGATAAAGTTGCTGCTGTGTTTATTCTGCAGGGATATCTTGACTCTCTGAGCATGAAACAGGGGCAGGAAGCGGAATAGGACGCATATAAGGGGATAATATTGAATGGAAAAAGTAAGGTTTACTTTCAGTGACGGAAACGGAGAAGACGAATTTTTTGTCCTTGAGGAGACGAAGATCGGCGGGACTGCATACATACTTGTGACAGATTCCCAGGATGATGATGCCGAGTGCCTGATTCTTAAGGAGATCCCACAGGAAGGGACAAAGGAAAGCGTCTATGAGATCGTGGAAGATGAGACAGAACTTCTGGCGGTATCGAAAGTATTCGAGGAGCTGCTGGAAGATGTGAGTATCGAAATGTAAAATCTTCGGATGTTTACAATAGATTTATTTACTGCAGGGAGACAGAAAGGACACGGATGGAACAGAAAAAAACAGAGGAACTGCTCAAGGAGAGACTGAGGGAAAAGGGGCTGAAGGTGACTCGTCAGAGAATCCTGGTTCTGTCAGTACTCGAGCAGAATGCCGGCAGGCACATGACTGCCGAGGATGTCTATGATCTGGTATCGGAGGATTATCCTGAGATCGGGCTTGCTACAGTGTACCGCACACTGCAGCTTCTCTGGGATATGCAGCTTGTAGACAGGATCAGTCTGGATGACGGGTGTGTGCGGTACGAGATCGGGCATCTGTTTAAGGGGGATGCGAAGCATAACCACCATCATCTGATATGCAGGATATGCAATAAGGTCATTCCCTTCGGGGGCGATCTGCTTGACGAACTGGAGCAGCAGATCGAGGATGAGACCGGTTTTCATGTCCTTGACCATGAGCTGAAGTTCTATGGCGTTTGCAGAGAGTGTCTGAAAAAGGGAAGATGACTTTGTAAAAGCAGCCGGCCATACTGCTGTTCTTTTTGCGCCCAAAAGTAAATTAACAGTTTTATCCGTCCAGGAAAAACGTACATAATTTATGATGGAGGTGCTTGTTTTTTGAAAAAAGAGAAAAAAGGAAAACTGCGTATCATACCGCTCGGCGGACTGGAGCAGATCGGTATGAATATCACTGCCTTCGAGTATGAAGACAGTATTGTTGTAGTAGACTGCGGGCTTGCATTCCCGGAGGACGACATGCTCGGAATCGATCTGGTGATTCCGGATGTCACATATTTAAAAGACAATATATCGAAAGTAAAAGGATTCGTGATTACCCATGGACATGAGGATCATATCGGAGCGCTGCCCTATGTGCTCAAGGAGATCAACATTCCCATCTACACGACAAAGCTTACCATGGGAATCATCGAGAATAAGCTGAAGGAACACAACCTGCTGCGTTCTACAAAGCGCAAAGTGGTAAGGCACGGACAGTCTATCAATCTGGGGCAGTTCCGGATTGAGTTTATCAAGACAAACCACAGTATTCAGGATGCGTCCGCCCTGGCGATTTACTCTCCGGCCGGTGTGGTTGTCCACACAGGAGACTTCAAGGTGGATTACACACCGGTGTTCGGCGATGCCATCGATCTGCAGCGTTTTGCGGAGATCGGGAAGAAGGGCGTACTCGCCCTGATGTCGGACAGCACGAATGCGGAGAGAAGAGGGTTTACCCAGTCTGAGCGGACGGTTGGAATCACTTTTGACCATATATTTGCGGAGCATCAGAATACCAGGCTGATCATCGCCACATTTGCATCTAACGTGGACCGTGTTCAGCAGATTATCAACTCGGCGTACAAGTATGGAAGAAAAGTAGTCGTTGAGGGGCGGAGCATGGTGAATATCATTTCCATCGCCTCGGAACTGGGATATCTGAATCTGCCGGAGAATACGCTGATCGAGATCGATGAGATGAAGAATTATCCGCCGGAGAAGATGGTGCTGATCACTACAGGAAGCCAGGGAGAGTCCATGGCGGCGCTGTCCCGTATGGCGGCTGACGTGCACCGCAAGGTGACGATCCAGCCAAACGATACCATTATATTCAGTTCCAACCCGATCCCGGGCAACGAGAAGTCCGTGTCCCGCGTGATCAATGAGCTCTCCTCGAAAGGGGCGGAGGTTATTTTCCAGGATGCCCATGTGTCCGGACATGCCTGTCAGGAGGAGCTGAAGCTGATCTATTCTCTGGTGAAGCCGAAATATGCGATTCCGGTACACGGCGAGTACCGGCACCTGAAAGCGAATGCAGAGGTGGCAAAATCTCTGGGTATTCCGAAAGAAAATGTATTTATCATTCAGTCCGGAGATGTGGTGGAGCTTGATTCCGAGTCCTGCAAAGTGGTGGACAAGGTGCATACCGGAGCCATTCTCGTGGACGGTCTGGGAGTCGGAGATGTGGGAAATATCGTGCTCCGCGACAGACAGCATCTGGCAGAGGACGGCATTATTATCGTCGTGCTGACACTGGAGAGAAGGACGAACCGTCTCCTTGCCGGTCCGGATATCGTCTCCCGCGGTTTCGTCTATGTAAGAGAGTCGGAGCAGCTCATGGGCGATGCGAAAAAAGCAGTGTCCGATGCCCTGGATAAATGTCTTTCCGGAAGGCATACGGACTGGAACAAGATCAAGCTGACGATCCGCGATGCGATGAACGACTATATCTGGAAGAAGACAAAGAGGAAACCTATGGTTATCCCGATTATTATGGATGTGGATGTGTAACATATGATAGTAGATGAACGTGTTGTTACATTCATCAATTCCCTGGATACAGAGAACATTGAAATACTTGAGGAGATCGAGCGGGAAGCCCGTGCATCTTCTGTCCCGGTGATCCGGCGGGAGATGCAGAGCTTCCTCAAAGCTCTTCTCCTGATCAAAAAACCTATGCGCGTCCTGGAAGTCGGGACTGCCGTAGGTTTCTCTGCGTTATTGATGAGTGAATATGTGCCGGAAGGGTGCAGGATTACAACGATTGAGAATTATGAGAAAAGGATTCCCATTGCCAGGGAGAATTTCCGGCGGGCGGGAAAGGAAGAGATGATCACCCTGATTGAGGGGGATGCATCCGAGGTGCTCCGGGATCTGGAAGGCCCCTATGACTTTATCTTTATGGACGCTGCCAAGGGACAGTATATCCATTATCTCCCGGACGTGCTGCGCCTGCTGGAGGATGGCGGCTGCCTTGTCTCGGACAATGTCATGCAGGACGGGGAGATCTTTGAGTCCCGCTTTGCAGTGGAGCGGCGGAGCCGGACCATCCATGCGAGGATGCGGGAGTATCTCTATGAACTGAAACACAATAAGGAGCTTACCACTTCCATCATTCCCCTTGGGGACGGAGTGGCGTTGAGCGTGAAAGGAAAATACAATGAGCAGACATCCTGAATTACTGATCCCGGCGAGCAGCCTGGAAGTATTGAAGACCGCAGTAGTTTTCGGGGCAGATGCCGTCTATATCGGCGGGGAGGCCTACGGACTGCGGGCAAAGGCGAAGAATTTCTCCATGGAGGATATGAAGGAGGGAATCGCATTCGCCCATGAGCATGGAGTAAAAGTATATGTGACGGCAAATATCATCGCCCACAACGCCGATCTGGCAGGTGTGCGCGAGTATTTCCGGGAGCTTAGGGAACTGCGCCCCGACGCGCTGATTATCGCGGATCCGGGAGTGTTTGACATAGCAAAAGAAGTTTGCCCGGAGATTGAACGCCATATCAGTACACAGGCAAACAACACCAATTACGGGACATATAATTTCTGGTACCGTCTGGGAGCCAGCCGTGTCGTCTCCGCCAGGGAGCTCTCTCTCAGAGAGATCAAAGAGCTCCGCGCCAATATTCCGGAGGACCTGGAGATTGAGACTTTTGTCCACGGAGCCATGTGTATCTCCTATTCGGGACGCTGCCTGCTGAGCAGCTATTTTACCGGACGGGACGCCAACCGGGGGGCATGCACCCATCCCTGCCGCTGGAAATATGCGGTGGTGGAGGAGACACGGCCCGGGGAATATATGCCGGTCTACGAGAATGAGCGGGGCACCTATATCTTCAACTCGAAGGATCTGTGTATGATTGAACATATTCCGGAACTGATCGATGCGGGCATTGACAGCTTTAAGATCGAGGGACGCATGAAGACCGCTCTGTACGTGGCAACAGTGGCGCGGACATACCGGAAGGCCATCGATGATTATCAGAAAGACCCGAAGCTGTACGAGCAGAATATGCCCTGGTATCTGGATCAGATATCCAACTGTACCTACCGGAAGTTTACCACGGGATTCTTCTTCGGGAAACCGGATGAGGACTCCCAGATCTATGACAGCAACACCTATGTGAAAGACTATACCTATCTGGGTATCGCCGGGGAGATCCGGGACGGTATGTGCCGGATTGAGCAGCGCAACAAGTTCTCTGTGGGGGAGACCATCGAGATTATGAAGCCCGACGGCAGGAATGTGGAGGTGAAGGTGGAGCGCATCCTCAATGGAGAGGGAGAAGACCAGGAGAGTGCGCCCCACTCAAAGCAGGTGCTCTTCGTTCAGCTCAGTGAATGTCCGGAGAAGTACGATCTTCTGCGGAGAAGGGAAGAAGAACAGCCGGACGGCGGCAGCGCGGCGTCCTGACCGCTATTCTTTTGCCTCCTCCCCGAAAAATTTCCGGAGTTTGAGGATGGCGCTTTTTTCAATCCGTGAGACGTAAGAGCGGGAAATGCCGAGCTGTCTGGCGATTTCCCGCTGCGTGTACTCCTCACCGTTATAAAGGCCGTAGCGCATTTTTAAAACGAGCTTTTCTCTTGAGGAAAGCTCGTTTTCCACTTTTTCATAGAGTTTCTGTATGTTTGCTTTCAGACTGACCCGCTCGGGAATGTCGTCTTCATCGGCTTCGATGATGTCGTAAAGCTTGATTTCGTTTCCTTCCCGGTCGGTTCCGATCGGTTCGTAGAGGGAGATCTCCTTCCCGTTTTTCTTCCTGGCGCGCAGATGCATGAGAATCTCATTTGCTATCCTCTCCCCAATGAGTTTTTGAACCGTCAACGGTTTCGTCTTCATAAGCTACATCGCTGAACCGTTCCAGTTCTTCCAGGTCGTCTTCTGTGCTGTCTGTTTCATCTGTTTGATAGGAAAGCGGAGGATATTCAATCTCATCGTCCTGCACGCCGAAGAGGATGATATGGGCGTTGACACCGTCCCATACAACTTTCCGGACAAGAGTGCGGATTGCCGCACGTTTCTGTTCTATGCTCATTTCATCAATGCTGGTTTTGAAGACTGACAGCAGTTGGCGCATAACGTCAAATTCGATATCGCTGAAAGTGTGCTGGGAAGTCAGTGCTTCCAGTTCAT
>CBJMC01400__coassemble_1032_pt1 | contig 20582 bp, 14 predicted proteins | sample CBJMC01400__metabat2_high_PE_029 | metagenome-assembled genome bin CBJMC01400 | reverse complement strand
CAAGTCAGTAAGACCCCTTGAAGACGACGAGGTAGATAGGGCAGAGGTGGAAGTGTCGTAAGGCATGGAGCTGACTGTTACTAATAGGTCGAGGGCATGACCAGGAAGGGAACAGATGGATGTTTGGTCTGATGTATGCAGTTTTGAAGGTACATGATTATATGGAAAGTAACCTCCGGAAATATGGTTCCGGAGGTTTTTTTGATTACATGGACTTCATTTGGATCGTATTTTTGGAGAACAATTTTTCTGACAGATGTGGTACAATAAGCGTGATCAGCATTATCCGGCGCGATCCTGGATTTTGATCTGCTCCCGTTCGCACTGCGCAAAGAGAATGTATCATATGTAAATCATGAGAATGTGATGTCGCAGACTGCAGAGACCATGGAGACGCTGTATGAAGCGGCGGTAAAAGCGCATAGAGAAGCTGTTGGAATAGCAGAGGATAACTGAGAGGGAACGAAGAAAAACATGTCTCCTCTGTACCCCTGAAATGTCCTCTCAGTCAGTTGCATTTCCGGAAATTGGATGATATATTTCTTCCATTATAAGACTATTTGAGTAAATGGGAGGAAAGTATCATGAAAGAGAATGCGGGAAACAGCGGAGCAGAAAATTTTTACTGTAAACTGGCGAAAGGAGAGAATTTGAGTATATTGATCGTCGGGGATTCCATAGGCTGCGGCGCAGGCGCGAGCACAGGGGACAGGACGTGGGTTTCCATGCTGCAAGGCTATCTGGAAGCTCAGTACAAAGCAAAAATCAAACTGACAAATGTCTCGCTCGGAGGCAATACCTCTTATGCCGGTTATGTCAGTGTGATGGCTCTCGACGATGACACGGCATATGATCTCGCAGTCGTCTGTTACGGTCAGAATGATGCTCCGGAGAGATTTGCGCTGTTTTATGAGACGATCCTGTATGCGCTGCTGCAGAGATATCCGGGGTGCTCTGTTATATCGATCCTGGAATCTTCCCAGCAGACTTATACCGAAAAGATAGAAGAGATCAGGAAGATCTGTGCCGACTGGAAGATTCCCTGTGCAGACATGATCCGGGCATTTCAGGAGTCTTCCATGAGTATGAGAGAGCTTACAACAGACGATGTTCACCCGAATGATATCGGTCAGCAGATCTATTATGAAACGCTCAAAGCTATGATCGACGGATTCGTTCGGCAGGACGGCGGACAAACCGGTATTATGCATGCCGGAAGCAGATGCATGGATCAATTCCGGCATTTTGTGAAATATGAGGTAAATGAGGAGAAGGGCTTTACAAGAAAAGACCCTGTGACTTTTCTCCTGAGGACGGCGGAACGGGGGCTGCTCGGGATCGACTACACGTATGTACCGGGAGAAAACAGGGCGGATGTTTATGTTGACGGTATGCTCTGGCAGACTCTAGAGGTATCGTTCAACTATAATTTCTCACAGCGCCATATACAGACTGTCAGGTATGATGAGTGCCGAGTGGAGCGTGAGATCAAAATCGTATTTCTGAATAAAGAACAGGCTGAGGGATTCGGAGGTGTATTTTTCAGCCGGAAACAGTCCGGTTCGGATGGACGGGGCGAAGCTGTATTAAGTTAAACATTGACTGGAAAGGTGGACAGAAATTATGTATCGTTTAATTATAGCAGATGATGAGCCTTTGATCCGTGCGGGGCTGTTCTATCGGAATAACTGGGCTGAGATGGGCTTTGAAGTAGTGGCAATGCTGGAGGACGGCAGTGATGTACTGGAGTTTCTGGAAAAAGAACGTGCCGATGCGCTTTTGACCGATATCTGCATGTATCAGGTGTCCGGTCTGGAAGCGGCCGCCCGGATCCGGGAGAAATATCCATGGATGAAGATCGTACTGCTCTCCGGATACCGGGAGTTTGAGTATGCCAGAGAGGCGCTTCGCTGTAATGTATATGAATATCTGTTAAAACCGATTGATTACGAAAAGCTGAAATCTGTCTTCGGCAGGATAAAGAAGGAACTGGATGAAGCCGCACATGAGGAAAAACTGCTGATGAGTTTCGGCGAGGAGGAGTATGAACAGGCGCTCGGGCTGACGAAGGCCATGGCATGTTCTGTCATGGGAAAAGGAGATACCACGTGGTTGTCCTACGCAAGACTGAAACCTTTTCTGCAGAGTGTGCCCCGCGAAGTCAGGGAAGTGGTGATAAAGAAACTGCTGGAGGAACTTCAGTCGAATCTTGTCGCTGTTGCACCCGGCCTGGCAGATGAATTTGTCCGGAAGCTGAATGCGCTGCAGCTTTCGGAAGCGGATGATCTGCACAGTCAGCTTTTTGAACTGCTTACCGGGCTGAATGATGAACTGGTGGCGGGAAATTTCCTGACAGCGGAAAAGACAGCAGTGGACGACAGTATATCCAGAGCATGCAGATATATAGACAACCATCTGGGAGATAATTTTACCTATCGGGACGTCGCGGAATTTGTCCACTTAAGTCCCCGGCATTTTATCCGGAGGTTTCGGAATGAGATGAATGAAACCTTTACGGACTACCTGATCAGGATCCGGATCGAGGCTGCCATGCGGCTGATCGATGAGGGACAGACAGATGCGGCGGAAGTGTCTGCCCAGGTCGGTTATCAGGACGACAAATATTTTCAGCAGCTTTTTAAGAAACATGTGGGATGCACGCCGAGGGAATATCAGCGCGGAAAGCGGGGAAACATGCAATGAAACGGAAAATGCGGAAGGGCTGGATGGAGAAGACGGGGCGTATCTTCCGTCAGCTGTGCGAGTATCTGAAAGACTACCGGTTCAGCAGTATTCTTTTAAAATACTTTTTTCTTCTGTTCCTCTGCCTGGTCCTTCCGGCGACGGTGCTGAACGTATGGTATGGACGGATCCAGAGAGAACAGATTTATGATGAGGTGATCAAAAGGAACGAGTCGTCACTGACCCAGGCATATAACAGCGTTCACTCTGTGATCATGTCCAACATGAACCTTTCTTACAGCCTGTCGGCGAACAGCAACGTTCGTTACCTGACGTCCAGAAATTCCGTCAGTCAGGATTCTATCGCTAATCTGGACAGTCTGACGGCCATGCTCTCCGTTCTGAAGAATGCGGATGACTATATTGATTCGATCTACATCTACTTTGCCAATTCGGGTGAAGTGGTCACAAATACGGGAATGACCAGATACGAAAATTTTCAGGATAAGGAAGCACTTTTCTCCTTTTCTCCTGACATGCCGCAGAGAAATATCCTGACAGCGCGCATTAAGGAAAACAGATACCCGTACCTGCTGACCATATCTTATCCGATCACTGTATCCGGGGACGTGAACAGGGGACTTGTGGTGATCAATCTGGATGTGGAGAAGCTTGGAGATTATATCGGAACGGGAAAATACCGCAATACGGATGACTCCCCAAGACTTTTTGTCTTCGACGAAGATATGTCTACCCTTGTTTACAGCGATGAATACCGTCTGCTCAGTGAGGGAAACTGGGACGAGATTGTCAGGCTGCGGGACCAGGAAGACTGGGAGGAAGGATTCTCGGATGTCTGTACGATCTGGGACAGCAGATATGTGGTCTCAGGGCTGAAGAATGAGGAAGACATGCTCAGGTATCTTTATCTCTCTCCGATGCAGGAATTCGAGGAAAAGAGCAGTCTGGCAGATATCCGGCTGCTGCAGATCGTGGCACTGACAGGTCTGATATGTCTGATCCTCGCTTTTTTCCTGGCAGTGTGGGTGTATCGCCCTGTCAGGCAGACGATCCGCGTTTTATCCGAAGTCTCGATGCTGACGGAATGGGACAAAAAGGAACGGTTGGATGAGATGGAGGCGATCCAGAGGAGCATCCTGTCTGCCAAAAAAGAAAATGATGAACTGAACGCCCAGATACAGGAGAGGATCATCAGCCTGCACAATGCCCAGATCTGTGCTCTGCAGACACAGATCAATCCTCATTTCCTGTTTAATACCCTGGAAGCGATCGCCAACGCGGCGGCGCTTCTGATGAATGGGGACAACAAAGTTACGGAGATGATCTATACGCTCGGACAGCTGATGAGGATCAGTCTGTCCAATGAAAATTATCTTGTGCCTCTCAAAGAAGAACTGGAACATGTCAAACTCTATGTCAAACTGGTGGAGTTCCGTTTTCACGGACGGATCACACTGCATCAGGAGCTTCCGGAAAGCCTGTGGGAGGAGAGGATCGTAAAGCTTACCCTGCAGCCGCTGATCGAAAATTCGGTCCAGCACGGGTTCGCGCGGAAGCGCAGGGGCGGAAATATATGGCTGCGCGGTGAAAAAAAGGGAGGGGATACCTGCCTTTATGTCATTGATAACGGGGAAGGGATCAGTGAAGAAGAACTGGAAAAGCTTCGCCGGCAGCTGAATGATCCCTCCATTAAGGGAGGAAGGCATATCGGGATGCGTAATGTGAATCAGAGGCTGAAGCTTGTTTTCGGAGAGGAGTACGGGCTTTCCGTAAGCCGCGCCGAGGAGGGCGGCCTGTGTGTAGCGGTACGGTTCCACAGTATATAGCAGCATAATGAAGAGCCGGTTATACCGGAAGAAAGACATCCTGCCTGCGGGGAGGGTGTCTTTTTTGGGAAATCCTTCCGCAGATATGGCAGTGCAGTCCTTTCTGTCCTGCCATGTCCTCTTTGTCTTCTTACATGTCCTCTGTCCCGGTTGAGGAGAGAGCACGGAAAAGATATAGTATTAGCAGGCAAAGGAAAACAGGGAGAAGGAGATGAGAGAAAATGAAAAAGAAAAAACTCCGGACGAAGCGGAAAAGCATCTGGAAAGACAAGGCAAGCTGGGAACTGCTGCTCCTGTGCCTTCCGGCACTGATCGGCTATATCGTATTTAACTATATACCGATGGGGGCCGCAGTCATGATCCCGTTCAAGGATTATAAGTTCAGTCTGGGGATACTGGGAAGTGAATGGTGCGGTCTGGATAATTTTAAGTGGATCCTGACCTCAACTTCCATGGCAAGGATCCTGCGCAACACGGTTTTATACGGTATCTGGTTTATGATCATCGGTACTGTTGTGAATGTGGGAATCGCGCTGCTTTTGTTTGAGATCAGAAACAGACGCGCGCTGAAAACATATCAGACGATCATAACATTTCCGAATTTTATGTCCATGGTAATCGTAGGATATGTGGTGTATGCCCTGCTGGGACCCCGGACGGGCCTTATGAATGAGGTCCTGACATCAGTCGGCATGGAGAGGATAGACGTTTATATGGAAGCAGGCTTCTGGCCGCTGATTCTGACGCTGGTAAACCTCTGGAAAGGCGTGGGAATGGGTTCCATGATGTACTTCGCCTCACTGATGGGAGTTGACAGTACCCTGTATGAGGCGGCGGAACTTGACGGTGCAGGCAGATGGCAGAAGATGCGATACATTTCTATCCCGCATCTGATCCCGCTGGTATGCATTTTTACGATAATGGGAGCAGGAAGCCTGATCAACGGAAATTTCGATCTGTTCTATGTAATTCCGAGAAATACGAGTATCTTGTACGATACGACAGATATTCTGAACACATACGTGTATCGTGCATTATCAACCGGAAACTATGCGATGGGCGCAACGGTAGGTCTGCTGCAGTCTCTGATCGGTGTGATACTGGTAGGAGCGTCAAATCTTATCGTGAAAAAAGTGTCGCCGGACAATTCACTGTTCTGAGGGGGTGCTGAAATGCAAAAGAAGACAAAACTTTTTCCGGTGTTCTTACATCTGTTTTTTATCCTTCTGAGCGCATGCTTTGTGATCCCCCTTGTGGTCGTCATCTCGGCATCGTTCACGAGTGAGGAGTGGCTGACGGCAGGAAACGGTCTGAGTATCCTTCCGCACGGATTTACAACGGCTGCATATGCATCTGCTTTTCGAAACGGAGCGAGACTGATCCGGGCCTACGCGGTCACGATCATCCAGTCGGGACTGGGAACACTGCTCAGCTGTATTGTGGCGGGCATGGCGGCATATGCGCTCTCGCGCAGACAGTTCAGGTTCAGAATGCCGATCACGGTGATCATATTTTTTACAATGCTCTTTTCGGCAGGCATGATCCCGACCTACATAATCTACGCTAAATATTACGGGTTAAGCGATAATTTTCTGATCTATATTCTGCCGGGAATGACAGGAGGAGCATACTATACCATGGTATTCCGGACATTTTTTAAAAGCCTGCCGGAATCCCTTTTCGAATCGGCTCATCTGGACGGCGCCAGCGAACTGAGGATCTTTGCGAGGATCATCGTACCGCTTTCGAAACCGGTCTTTGCATCAGTTGGATTTATGACACTGGTCGCAAAATGGAACGATTATACAACATCCATGATCTATATCCGGGATGAGAATCTCTATACACTGCAGTATCTGCTTCAGAGAATGATGGAGGAGGCCGAGTTCCTGAAGAATCTTTCCCGCGGGATGATGGGCAGCATCACGATGAGTGCGGCGGATATCCCAAGCGAAACGCTCCGCTATGCGATGTGCGTGATCGCAGCGGGTCCGATGCTTCTGATCTTCCCGTTCTTCCAGAAATATTTTTCAACGGGGCTGACCATCGGTGCAGTAAAGGAATAAAAGCGAAAGACAGGATTAAACCCTGGAATATCCGGGGATTTAATAAAGGAAAAAAAGGAGGATTTTGCAATGAAAAGAAAGAGAATGAGCATGACACTGGCAGCGCTCCTGGCTGCGTCTATCTGCCTGGGCGGATGCGGAGCAGGGAGTGGAGGCACAGAGAAAGAAAGCGGCGGCAAAGGGGGATCCGAGCTGGAGCAGGAGACGATACAGCTGTGGCTGACCGGACCGGGAAAACAGAAAGATTCGGACGAGGTGTGGGAAAAATTCAACGAGATGCTTCAGGAATATGTGCCGAACACAACGGTAGAATTTACCGTAATACCCACTGCGGAATACAAAGAAAAGTATAATCAGATGCTTGCTTCCGGGGAAGCGGTGGACCTGACATGGGTTGCAAACTGGGTGACAGGTATCAATGAGATGATCGAAGACGGAAACTTCATGGAACTTGACGATCTTCTGGATGAATACGGACAGGGCATCATCGACACGCTGACCGAAGATGTGATCGATATGCACCGTTATCCGAAAGACGATAAGCTGTATCATCTGATCAGCTGGCAGGGACTCTATGCAAATGCCCGTGCTTTCAAGGTGCCGACAGAATTTGCGGAACTGGCAGGAGATACATGGCTTGAGGATACAAGAGCGGTCGTGGACAAGTGGTGGAACCATTATTCGGGACCGGAAGATCTCCAGGCAGTATTCGATCAGCTGGATATCTATCTTGGAACACTGAAAGAAAACGGACTGCTCTACGGCGGCATGAGCACGACGGCACTTGGGGACTGGCTCTATCCGCACAGATTTTCTTCCGAGAGCAGCCTTCAGATGTTCAATATCGGAGTTGAGCACAATGACGATACATTCAAAGTGATCGATTCCATCCAGAGCGAGCATTTCCGTGTTTACGCAAAGAACATGGCGGAGTTCTTTAAAAAGGGCTATATCCGCTCTGATATCGCTTCTCTGGAAAAAGACGCTCTCCAGTTTGTGACAAACGGCGAGTTCACTCCGAACACAACAGTGATCGATCTTCACAATAACCTGTCTCCCCGTCAGGCAGAACTTTACACCTCAGAGTGCGGTGTTGACATTTCTCTGATCCCGATCGAGGAAAAAGGTTACTTAAGCCGCGGTGACGCGACAGCAATGGCAATCCCGTACTGCGCAGACGCACCGGAGAGGGCGATGATGGTCCTTAATGCGATCTATACACAGCCGGATCTCTATCAGCTTCTGATCTACGGGGTGGAAGGCGAGCATTACACGGACAATGGAGATGGGACCATCACCACGCCATATGGCGATGAGGGTACGACGGATTCCGATTACGGACTGTGGAAATGGACGATCGGAACATGCAAGAACGCCCTGGTCACCCAGGAGGACGTGCCCGGATACTATGAAGAACTTGAAGAGGAAGAGAAAGATGCATACATCTGTTCCGTTGCAAACTTTACATTGGATACTTCCAGTGTGGAGGATGTTATCGCATCCCTGAAAGCGATCGACGGCGAATATGAGAGTATGATCGATAAAGGATACACGGGAGATGACTGGGAGAACACGCTGAATTCCTGGATCGAGGAACGCAAGGCAGCCGGTGTGGACCGCCTGATGGAAGAACTTCAGAAACAGCTCGACCAGTATCTGAAAGAAAATAATATCACATCCTGGATCAGCAATAAGTAAGAGAAATATACAGTGCCGGGAAGAACCGGTTCATGGAAAGTGCGGAAAAACAGGAGAAGGCACATGCCCCTCCTGTTTTTCTGAACATGGGACTCTGTGAAAGGAGAAAAGATGAATTATGTTGTTACAGAAAACGGGAAAGAGCTTCCTGTAAAGACAGCACGGGTATATCCCTGCCCGTACCACAGGACACAGCTTATGGAATATGTCCAGTGTTTCCCTGAATTTCCGGTCTGTCTGCGGATCCGCTCGGAAAAGAAAGTCCAAAGCGCCGTTGTCCGTCCGATGAGTCTCGGGCTTACAGTAGAATACGAAAACAAAGAGATGCTGCTTCGGCTCGACCGTCCGCTGAAATGTTCTCTTGAGATCAACGGTACGGCAGAAGATAATCTTCTGATCCTGGCAGAAAAAAAGACGGACGAAAGACCGGTGACGGACGAACATCTGGTGTTCTTTCCCCCGGGAGTCCACCGGGCGGATATCGTGACAGTCGACAGGGACAATACGACAGTATATCTGGAAGAGGGCGCGTATATCCACGGGAAATTTTCGGTCAGGGACTGCAGCCATGTGAAGATATGCGGATATGGAGTGATCAGCATGGAGGAGTACCCGGTTGAAACCCGCCCGCTGTATGCCCGGTGTATAGATGTGACAGGGTGCTGTGATGTGCTCATACGCGATATTACGATCATGGACAGCAACGACTGGAGTCTGCGGATCTGCGGATGCGAGGATGTGACTGTCGACAATGTGAAAATCTTCGGATGCAGGGGAAATTCGGACGGAGTGGATGTATGTGGGTCAAAGCGGGTACTGGTGCAGAATGTTTTCACCAGGGTATGGGATGATTCCCTTGTTGTAAAAGCGCTTGATACCGGAGATGTGGAAGACGTCTTGTTCCGCCGCTGTATTCTCTGGAATGATTTCGCAAGACCCATGGAAGTCGGAGTAGAGCTTCGGGCTGACCAGGTACACCGCGTACGGTTTGAGGATATCGATATTATCCATTCGTCTACCGGTTATCCTCTGATGGGGATCCATCACGGGGACAGGGCGGTTGTATCCGATATCACATTTGAGAATATCCGGATCGAGGACGCGCCCGGCGCACAGCTCTTTGATATCCGGATCACGCCATCCTTCTGGAACCGGGATAAAAAGATGGGATGCATCCGGAATATCCGTTTTAAAGATATCTGCCTGAGGGGAAAACCAGGAATTGAGCTGCTGCTGAGCGAATCACGTCTGCAGGGATACAGCCCGGAACATGATATATGCGGCGTAAGTTTTGAAAATATCTCACTGTGCGGAAAAACACCGGGAGATACCGGTGCACTGGGGCTTAAATGCCAGGATTATGTACAGGATATCCGGGTGTCCCCTGCGCCGGGGATTCCCTCGTTGGAACCGGTGGGAACAGAACTTACAGTAAAAGAGCCTTTTCAGCTCCGTGAGGATGGATTTTATGAGGGAATTCTGGAAGTGCTTCTGACGAATCATGCGGGGGACGAACGGGAAAAAGAAGTCTGGCTGAAAATTTCTCCGGAGCATGCCGGAGCATACCGGAGAACCCGGCAGAAAGTGTACCTTCCGTCAGAGGGAGAAGTAAGGCTTGAATACTCTGTTGTTCTACAACCGGGGAAATATGTGGCGGCACTTCAGTCCGATGACCCGGAGATCCAGTACGTGTGGAAATTCCTGGAACTTGACTGGTATCTGGCGGATACAGGAGTATCCCGTCCACTGGAATTTGTCAATTACTGCGGACAGAAGCTGGGCGGGGTCAGGGCGTGGGTGGAAGAAGAAAGCCTCGTTTTGGAAAGCCCGCTGCTTCTTAGGAAAGACTGCACGTTTGTGCTGTATACGGCGGCTCCTGTAAGACGGCAGCCGGAGGAGGTGGTCTTTTCCGTAGAAGAGACGGATTTCGGTCAGGTGCCGGCGGTTATCGAAGGAAACCATGGCCTCGAGACGGCTCCGCAGCTGCGCTGTCCCCTGGAAATCACACTGGTGTTCAAAAACGAACCGAAAGTAGGAGAGATCCATACATTTACAATAAAGGGCGGAGAAAACGAAAGACTGCTTATTCCTCTGGAAGAACTGGGGCTGTCCGGAAAGGACAGGCATTTCTGGATGGAGATCGAAGCACGTCTTCCGGAAGTGGAGAAACTCAGATATCCGTACACACTGTTTCATTCTGTCTCGCCCCTGACGACGGCTCATATGTACGGAAACTGCAGGATAATGAAAAAAGGAGAAAGATATGACACAATATAAGTTTTATGTAAATACGACAGGCGACGATAAAAATCCGGGAACAAAGGCTCTTCCCTTCCGCACGATTACTGCCGCGCAGAAGGCGGCAAGACGTGCTCCGGGACCGACGGTTGTGGAGGTGGGAAGCGGGACTTACGGCGAGGCGCTGCTTTTTACAGAAAAGGACAGCGGGGATACTTACCTTACAGGAGAAAAAGCGGTGCTGACCGGGGGAGAACGTTTCATGTGGGATGAAACAGAGGATATCCCGGAAGAGATCAGGGCGTGTCTTGCGCCTGAGGCTGCCGGGCACGTAAGGATGATCGATCTGAAAAAGCGCGGCATCTCTCCGGATGCATACCGGGAGCTCTATGAGATCGGAGAGTACAGTATGGGCGGACGGTATGACGGGGTATCCCAGGGGTGTAATCTTGAGATATTCGAAAACGGCAGGAGAATGACCCTGGCGAGGTATCCCGACGAGGGATATCTCCGTCTTGAGGCTGTCGCAGATGTGGGAGATGCCGCAGAATTCCCGCCCCAGAATTACTGGACGACCTGGGCATCGCGCCGGAATCACAGACCGGGGATGTATATCATAGACAGGGAGACGAATGAAAGAGTAAAAAAATGGAAACATCCAGAGACGGCATGGATGTTCGGATATTTTTACTGGGACTGGGCAGATTCATCAACACCGGTCAGGTTTTATCCTGAGACCCGGGCTGTACAGCCAAAGTTTGTGAGCAGATACGGGGCACAGGCAGGAGCACAGTATTATTTTTACAATGTTCTGGATGAACTGGACTCGCCCGGGGAATATTATCTGGACCGGGAAAACGGGCTTTTGTATGTATATCCGCATGGACAGGCGGGAACGTATTTTGACATCTCTCTCCGGGAAAAACCGCTGATTGAAGTGAGGGGAGCGGACAACATGACTTTTTCCGGATTTTACCTTACGGATGTGCGCGATACTGCTGTCGTGGCAGCAGGAAACGGAAACCATTTTGAAAAACTTACAGTCCGCAACGCGGCTGTCCACGGGATAAGTGTCAGCGGATACAGAAACATTGTGGAGAACTGTGATATCGCACATACAGGATGCGGGGGAATCTATGTGGACGGAGGGGAACGCAGGACGCTGACACACGGAGAAAATATTGTGCAGAACAACCGGATACATGAATTCTCGGAAGTATACCAGACGTATCAGGCAGGGGTAAGCCTGACCGGCGTGGGCAATATCTGTGCCCATAATGAGATATGCGGCTCCCCGCATCTTGCCGTATATTACAAAGGAAACGAGCATCTGATCGAATATAACGATATCCATGACGTGGTACTCCACTCGGACGATGCAGGAGCGGTCTATTCCGGATATGACTGGGCAGGACACGGGACAGTGATCCGCTATAACCGGCTGGAAAATATCGGCTCTGACGAATTTTCTCCTAATGGAATCTACTGGGATGACGGTCTGTCCGGACAGACCGCATATGGAAATGTATTTATCAATGTAAAAAAGTGCGGAATTCTGATCGGAGGCGGAAGGGACAACCGGTTTACCGGGAATATTATTATCGGGGAGAGCGTGGATCCGATTTTTTATGATGACAGGAACCGGGAAGGGTTTGTCTACGGCGGATGGGCGCATGCAACCTGTGACACTCCCGATGCTCCGCATTGGAAAAAACTGGAGGAAGTTCCTTACAGGGAGGGAGTCTGGAAAGAAAAATACCCGTCACTAGCCAGGATAACAACGGATTTCTCAGATCCGGATAACCCGGATTTTCCTGTGAATCCTGCAGGATCGGTAGTGGAGCACAATGTTATTATCAACAGCCGGCTGCATCTGGGGATGATCCATCCGTCTGTGTATGAGTACAGCCACATCGGCGATAACGAGCTGTACCACACGATAGATGAGGCAGGATTTGACCTGGGACACCTGCGGTTTAAAACTCCGAAAGAGGGAGTGCCGCTGATCGATGCAGATAAGATTGGAAGAATCTGTAAAGAGGACGGAGAAGAGACAGAATGAGAGAATACGGGGCGGAAAAAATATTATTTCAGGGTGATTCCCTGACAGATGCACGCAGAGATAAAGAAGGAAATGATCCCCAGATGAGACTGGGAAACGGGTATGTTAATCTGGCGGCAGCCTGGCTTTCCTGCCGGAATCCAAAGATACACGTTATGAATCACGGAGTAAACGGAAACAGGATTATGGATCTGTATGCCAGATGGATTGAGGATACGCTGAATGTTGACTTCGATCTCCTGAGCATCCTGTGCGGCGTAAACGATGTGGGATTTCAGATGCGTATAAACCGGGGAGCTGATGAGGAAAAATTTGCTTTTATCTATGACAGAATGCTCTATGAAGTGAGAAAAGAAAAGCCGGAGGCAGAGATCGTCTTGTGCGAGCCTTTCCTGTTCCGTTTAAAACCGGAGGAAACAGAGTCCGGCAGAGACATAATGGAAAACTGGGACGAATGGTATTCACGAATCCGCAAAAGGAGCGGTATCATAAGAAAACTTTCGGAAAAGTACGGCGCGCTTCTTGTGCCGTCCATGGAATTATTTGAAAAGGCATGTCTGAGAGCGCCGGCAGGTCACTGGTCTTCGGATGGAGTGCATCTGACGCTGGCAGGAAACGCCCTTCTCGCTGAAGAGTGGATACGCTGTGTGAAAGGAGCAGGATATGTATCGGTTTGACAATGAGAAGAGGGAAATTTCTTTTGATGATTACAGGACTCCGACTCCGTGGATGAATTATCTCTCCAACGGGACATTTCATGCCATGATTTCCCAGGCAGGAGGCGGAGTCGCATTTTACAGATCTCCCCAGATCTGGAGAATCAATCACTACCGCTTTTTTCATCTGCCGATGGACCGGAGCGGATTCTATACATATATCCGTGACGGGGAGACGGTATGGTGCCCCACCTGTGAACCATGTCCGGCGAAACCGGAAAAATGGCGGGGCTATCATGGTATGGGGTATACGGGAGTTGAAGCAGAACGGGACGGGCTTAAGGTTTCAGCCGTCTATCTGGTGGGGAAATATGAAAATGCCATGATTTGGGATCTGACATTTGTCTCAGAGTGCGACAGGAAGATCACGATTTTCCCCTACGTCGAACTGGGAATGATGGAATTTATGCGGGAACTTCAGTGGCAGTGCTATAACAAGCACCAGCTCACCTGTATCTGCCGGGACGATGTTCTGGTCTACCATTATCATGTGGAAAACCAGCCGAAGCCCGAAGAGACGCCGCTTGTGTTTTTTGCGGCAGATGTTCCCATATCTTCTTTTGACTGTGACAGGGACAGCTTTATAGGGAGTTACCGGAGCGAGGAGAATCCGAAAGGGACTGAGAAGGGCGAACTTGCCGGTTCGCTTCTGTATGGAGGAGACCCGTGCTTTGCGCTGCAGATCGATCTGGAACTTAAGGCGGGGGAAGAAAAGAAGGTCCATGTTTTTTTCGGTACGGGAATGAATGAGAAGGAGATCGGGGAAACGGTGGGACGGTGCCGCAGGCCCGGATTTACCGAACGGTCGATGGAGAGCCTGAAGAGGCACTGGAAGGAATATCTTTCTGCTTTTCAGTGCAGCATCCCGGATGAGGATGCCCGGACGATGATTAATATATGGAATCCTTACCAGGCGGAGCGTAATTTCCGTTTTTCAAGAAATATCAGCTATTATGCGACCGGCACATTCCGGGGAGTGGGAGTGAGAGACACCGCCCAGGACATTCTGGCAATGGTCCCTATGGATACAAAACGTGCCAGGCGTAAGATGGATCTTCTGTTCACCCAGCAGTATAAGGACGGGCACTGCAACCATTATTTCTTCCCCACGGAAGGATGGGAACCGGTGACACGGGTTCATTCGGATAACCATCTGTGGCTGATCATGGATGTGTACCATATCATAATGGAAGAAGGAAGCCTGGAATATCTCCGCGAGACCCGTCCGTACTACGACGGCGGGAACGGGACCGTGTGGGAGCATCTGCGCAGAGCGGTCAACTTTACGGCGGAACATATAGGAGAGCATGGCTTTCCTCTGATGCTCTGCTCTGACTGGAATGATATGCTGTACAAGGTATGCCGGAAAGGAAAGGGGGAAAGTATCTGGACGGGAATGCAGTTCGGCACGGTGCTTCGTATGATGGAAGAGATGGCGCAGCTTCTCGGAGAATCCGCCGGAGAGTACCGGAAACTTTACGAGGAGCAGCGCAGACTGGTCAATACCGCCGGATGGGACGGAGAGTGGTTCAGGCGGTGCATCACGGACGAGGGCGTGATGATCGGTTCAGCAAAGGAACCCCAGGCAAAGATATGGCTGAATACACAGAGCTGGTCCGTGATCAGCGGGCTTGGGGACAGAGAAAAACAGATCTGTGCCATGGACAGCGTAAAGAAATATCTGGATACAGAGCTCGGAATCCGTAAGATCTTCCCTGCGATGGAGGATTACCCTTCCAGAGAAGATCCGCTGACTTATTATAATAAAGGGTGTGGGGAGAACGGAAGTGTATTCTGCCATGCAAACACATGGGCAGTTATCGCGGAATGTATGCTTGGCAGAGCGGAGAGGGCATATCACTATTACCATCAGCTGCTGCCTGTGATCGCGCAGAAAAAAGCGGGAGCAGAGCGTTACCGGGCGGAGCCGTATGTATATTCCTCCAACATTTTCGGACCGGAGAGCAGGAATTTCGGGCTGGCAAACGTATCCTGGCTGACTGGGACCGCGGCGTGGATGTATGTGGCAGTGACACAGTACATGCTAGGAATCCGCCCCGGGTGGGAGAAGCTGACGGTAAAGCCGTGCCTGGCGCGCGGGATGCTCCCGGCTGTCGTGACGAGGAGATTCCGGGGAAAGAAGTACCGGATTACGATCTTAAGTAATGATGACGTGTCCGTTGAGGAGGAGGGATAATGTATGAGATACAGACAGGTTCATCTTGATTTTCATACCAGTGAGAAAATTCCGGATGTCGGCGCCGGATTTACGAAGGAAAATTTTCAGGAAGCGCTGAAAAAAGGGCATGTGGATTCCATAACTCTGTTTTCAAAGTGTCATCACGGATGGGCATACCATCCGTCAAAGACAAATGAGATGCATCCGAACCTTCATTTTGACCTGCTTGGTGCTCAGATCAGTGCAGCACATGAGATCGGGGTAAAAACTCCCGTATATCTGTCTGCCGGACTCGATGAAAAAATGGCGCGGAGACACCCGGAATGGCTGATACGCAGACGGGATGAAAGCACGACATGGGCGAAGGATTTTTCAGAACCGGGATATCACAGAATGTGTTTCAATTCCCCCTACCTGGATTATCTTCTGGCACAGATCAGGGAGGTATGCGAGAACTACGATGCGGATGGGATTTTTCTTGATATCGTTGGCGTGATCCCATGCTACTGTCAGAACTGCGTCAGGATTCTGCGGGAGGAGGGAAAAGATCCGTATGATGAAGCGGCAGTTTATGACCTGGCAGAGCGTACTTATGCCTCATATGCCAGGCGTGTCCGCCAGACAGTTGACCAGGTGAAGCCGGGACTCCCGGTTTTTCACAACAGTGGTCATGTCAGGCGGGGACGCCGCGATCTGGCATACTTTAACTCACATCTGGAGCTTGAAAGTCTTCCCACAGGGGGATGGGGCTATGATCATTTTCCGCTTTCCGCAGCCTATGCGAGAACGCTAGGAATGGATGTAATCGGGATGACAGGGAAATTTCACAGATCCTGGGGGGAGTTCGGGGGATTTAAACATCCCAATGCGCTCCGGTATGAAACGGCACTTTCGGTGGCAAGTGGAGCAGGCTGTTCGGTAGGAGACCAGCTGCATCCGGGAGGACGGATGGATCTGACAACCTATGAACTGATCGGTGAGGCATACCGGGAACTGGAAGAAAAGGAGCCCTGGCTGATAGGTGCATGCAATCTCACTGACATAGCAGTCTTTACGGTCGAGTCGGCACAGAATTATTACCGGGATAAAGGGTTTGGCACCGGACAGAGTACGGGGGTCGGCGCATCGGATGCAGGGTGCACCAGAATCCTTCTGGAAGGCGGGTATCTTTTTGATGCCATCGATGACCAGGCGGAGTTTGAAAAGTATAAGGTGATTATCCTGCCCGATAAGGTACAGTTGGATAAAAAGCTGAAGGAAAAGTTTGACAGGTTCCTGGATCATGGAGGAAAAGTGCTTCTGAGTGGGAGGTCGGGGCTGTGGCAGGATGAGAAGGAGGGCTTTGCACTGGATCTTGGAATCCGCTATCTTGGAGAACACAGATATTCCCCGACTTATGCACGAACGGAGTTCGACGTGCCGCCTTTCGGGAAAACTTCTTTTCTCATGCACGGCACTGCACAGAAATTTGAATGTATCTCTGCACGGAAGACTGCATCGGTAGAACATCCGTATTTTAACCGGACAGTAGAACATTTCACGTCCCATGCGCATGCACCGGGAGACGGGAAGGATGCGGGACCGGGAATCGCAGTCTCGCAAAAGGGAGCATATATCTGCTGGGATATTTTCAGAAATTATGGTGAAGACGGAAGCCTGATCTGTAAAAAGCTCATCTGCCATGTGCTGGATGAACTTCTGGGGGAGAAAAAAAGTGTCGCGACAACACTGCCTGCCCAGGGAATTGTCACACTGACCCGGCAGAATGAGCGGCTGATCCTGCATCTGCTCTACGCTTCGCCGGTTAGACGGGGAAATGGGGTAGAAGTGATCGAAGATATCCTGCCAGTCAGTGACATCCAGGCAGAAGTAAAGACAGAAATGAAAGTGGCGGATGTAATCATGGAGCCGCAGCACCGGAAACTGGAATTTGAACAGAAAGGGGAAAAAGTACGCTTCTGCGTCCCCCACCTGGAAAACCATCAGATGATCGTATTAGAGCCGGAAAAGGCGGAAGGAGGAAAGCAGTAATATGATTTTTGAACATATGGACCGCATTGTATTCGCCGGAGATTCTGTGACGGATATGGGAAGTGAACAGCCGGTCGGAGAAGGACTCTTCGACAGTCTGGGACATGGGTACGTCCGTGTCATCGAGAATCTGCTGGCTACGTTCTACCCGGAGCGGGCAATCCGGATAACCAATTCAGGTACGGCAGGAAACAGCAGCAGGGATCTTCTTGCAAGATATCAGAGAGATGTGGTCGATCTGAATCCGGACTGGGTTTCCATCTGCATTGGAATTAATGATGTCTGGAGACAGTTCGACTGTCCTTTCTTAAAGGAACATCTGGTATTTCCGGAGGAATACGAGGAGAATATCCGCAGGATGATTCTGGCAGTAAAGGACAGTGTGAAAGGAATATTTCTGCTGTCTCCTTATTATATTGAGCCCAACCGGGCAGATCCGATGCGCGCCAGGATGGACGAATATGTCGAAATATGCCGCAGACTGGCGGAAGAATACGGCTGCCGGTTCGTCAACTTTCAGAAAATGTATGAGGACTACTGCCAGGTGAGACATTCTGCGAGCATTGCCTGGGACAGGGTACATCCAAACCAGATCGGTGCAACGCTGATGGCAAGAGCGTTTCTGGAGGAGTGCGGATTTGATTTTGGGAGAAAATAAGTTTTACAACAGGCAGAACCTGGTGTATAGAAGATATACAGAAAATATACAGAAGAAAAGCAGCCTCCGGGGGTAACATCCCGGGGGTTTTTTGCGCATTTTTGTGTAAGAACTGCCGCTTTTTCTCCGGCTGTGATATAATGAAAAAGCCAGTACTTTCCGCATGGCTTTTCGTTCGCTTTGCCCCTCATCGCAGGTGGCTTGCCATTCAGTCTGTGCGATGTGGAAAACAGTACATAAAAAGGAGTTCCATGCAGGTTCAATTATATATATTACGATAAAGGAAAGATTTACTATGCAGCTATTATTAAAAGACAGACCTGTTTTAAACGTAGAGGAAAACGGTATATGTGAAATCCTGGATTTTGACCGCCTGCCGTTTGCGCTGCGAAAAGAAAAAGTGACGTTTATTGATTTCATTGAATGGGCTTCTAACCGCACACTTTCAATCGGGCGAAGCTATGCAAAAGAGATTCTAAATACACTGCGCCTGCCGCAGTCAAACCGTTTTGCTGTGTGCAGGGCATGCCGTGGACTTAGTCTTGAGGATGCATACTGGATCAGGCAGGAAGATGACAACAAAACATGGGAAGAGGTCAGTTTGTTCCGGAATCCGCTGACTCTTTTTGTGACGGAAGTCTCCCTGTCCGGAAGAAATGTCCACTATTCGGCAGCTGCAGAGGAATCACATAAGATTCACACGCCGGAGCTGACTACGCTTGGAGCAAGCGCAAAAGGATGGATACGGAAGGAAGGACGGCTTTTTCTCCATAAAGTCGGAAAATATGAGATACCTGCGGACCAGATACTGGAAGCTCTGGGGATCCCCCACATCCATTACCGTGTTTCCGAGCTGGAGGAGATCTCCTCCTACCTGACAGAAGAACGGAAAGAATGGATCGGAAGTGTGGGGGAAGCGGTTGTCAATTCGGAGCTTTTTACCTCAGAAGACATTTCTCTCGTTACATTTGAAGAGTTCCGGACTTTCTGCAGCAGCTACGGACTGGATCCGTATGAGGAAGCAGAAAAAATGGATCCCGTCTCTTATCTGAAAATGCAGATCGCGGACTATATTTTAAATAATAACGACCGGCATGACCAGAACTGGGGATTCCTGATGGAGAATGCCACCGGAAAGCTGACTGGATTCTGTCCGCTGTTTGACCATGACCATGCATTTGTAAACTACGAAAATATAATGTCGCAGACGACGAAAGAAGTCCAGACACTTTATGAGGCTGCGTGTATGGCGCAGAACGAACTGAAGCTTGACCTTCGGGCACTGGACCGGCTGCCGGTTCCGAAATATTTAAGCGAAATGCAGTGGAAAGCGGTACAGGAAAGGAAGGAAAAACTGTTGGGAGGTCCAGGCAGATGATTCCGGAAAAGGACAGAACGGGAGGCTGCGATATCCGGATAAGGACAGCTTCGCCTGAAGATGCGGAAGCTGTGAGGGAGATATATGCCCCTTATGTGGAAAAGACGGCGGTTACGTTTGAATATGAAACACCGGATACAGATGAATTCCGGAAAAGAATAGAAACGGTATTAAAGAAGTATCCGTGGATAGTGGCAGAGCAGAAAGGAAGGATCGCCGGCTATGCATATGCGGGCACTTTTAAAGAACGTGCCGCCTATACCTGGTCAGTTGAGACATCCATCTACGTAAAAGAGGGTATGAAGAGAACGGGAATTGGAAAGCGTCTGTACGGTACGCTTGAACAGATCCTCTCTGCACAGCACATTTTGAATCTGAATGCCTGCATTGCCTATACAGAGAATGAAGACACATATCTTACACAGGACAGTGTACATTTTCATGAACGCAGCGGATATCATTTTGTAGGAAAATTTCAGAAGTGCGGCTATAAATTTGGCAGATGGTATGACATGGTCTGGATGGAAAAGCATATTGGAAAACACACTCGGCAGCCGGAGCCGGTTATATGGTTCCCTGAAATAGAGAATTCTGTGGTGTCAGAATTGCGTGAATTGTGTGAATTGTGTGAATTGTGTGAATTGTCTGAAATAAATAAAAAATAGAAAAAACATTGACAATTGCTTCCAGGAGTGATAAGATAGCACCTGTCGCTGATGACGGGAACTTAAAAAGCCGCAGAAAATCATGCCAGCCGGAGACGCGGAGGCGGAACAGCCGGGGGCAGGAGGGCGGAAGTTAAGGGAACGGAGGCGCTGAAAAAGACAGATAAAAAACTGTTGACAACGCCGCACGGATGTGATAACCTATACAGGCTGTCGAAAAGCGGGAGAAACCGCAGATGAGACAGAAAAGAAAAAAGTTCTTGACAAAGTCAAACAGATTTGATAGAATATCAAAGCTGTCGCAAAAAAAAGAACGACAGGAACCTTGATAACTGAACAATAGACAACAACCCTTGAAAATT
>CBJMC01400__coassemble_1028_pt1 | contig 20799 bp, 19 predicted proteins | sample CBJMC01400__metabat2_high_PE_029 | metagenome-assembled genome bin CBJMC01400 | reverse complement strand
CATGTCTCTTCTTTCAGCTTTTAAAGTATTCATTTATCTTTTCCTCCAATCACTGAACTACGTTTTTTCTTTGTTACACTTATAATATAGCACTACATGTCAAGAGGGACGAAATTAACATAATCGGGCAAAAAATTGATCTTTTTTATTCTCTGAACAGGAAAATACCGTTATGCAGCGGATTCGGTCCGCATGCCGGCACAGTTTTCCCTTCGGGAAGGTTTTCTTTGGAAAATGCGCCCGCTGTCTTTCGAAAAGGATACAGAAAAGATATAATGATCCTGTATCATAAAGACAGAAAAAGAAAACGGCTGAATGTGAGGGGACGGATATGAGGAACGAAACGGAAAACGGCGGAAAGCCTAAGCTGCTTGTTGTGGAGGACGACCTGCTTCTGGCGGAAGCGGTGAATGATTATTTTACGGGAAAGGGATGGCAGGTCAGGGAAGCCCATGACGGTGAGACGGCTCTTGAGATGGCAGAGCGGGATTCCTGGCAGATGGTTCTCCTGGATGTTATGCTCCCGGGAAAAGACGGGTTTGAAGTTTGCAGACAATTGAGGGAGTTAAGCGACGTGCCGGTATTCTTCATCACAGCGCGGGTGATGGAGGAGGATGAACTGCGCGGCTATGCTTCCGGGGCAGATGACTATGTAACGAAACCGTTTTCCCTGCCTGTGCTGTATGCGAAAGTCATGGCGATGATGGGGCGGATGCGGGGAGAACTTCCCATGGAGAGCATGGAGAGGCTGACGAGAGGCGGTGTGGAGATCAATTTCCGTACACGGGAAGTCCGGATCCGGGGGCATGTGGTACAGCTCCCGCCGAAAGAGTATGATCTTCTGCACTTTTTTCTGGAGAATCCGAACCGGGTATTCACCAGAGAGCAGCTTCTGATCCGTTTCTGGGGCTATGATTTCGAGGGGAATGAGCGGGTGGTGGACAATCATATCAAAAAGCTCAGGAAAGCCCTGGAAGGCAGCGGGTGCAGGATCCGGACCGAGCGGAAGGCCGGGTACAGACTGGAGGTGTCTTTATGAGAAGCAGAAAGAAAGGCTGCAATTACAGAAAAATACGGGAAATGGTTGTTCTTGTTTTCGCAGCAGTATATATCCTGAGCATGGGGCTTGCAACATGGCTGGTCAGGGGAAGATATGCAGATGATTTTGCCCGGGATGCAGATGATGTTGTAAAACAGATCGTGAAAAATGCGGATGACAGCCTGAGCGTTTATCAGGAAAACGGAGAAGCGGTAGAAGATAAGTACGTGGATGACTGCCTGAACATAGCAATCGGTATGGGGCTGCAGGGACACATTTCGCAGTATCAGCAGTTATCTGCCGGTGTTTATGACGAAGAAGGGAATCTTACAGCAAAATCCTGCAGCCTGCTTGTGGTGCCGTATTTTTACGGAGCAGATGGAGATATTCATGAGAAAGCGCTGAATCTGGATGAATGTTTGCCGGAGAAAGAGCTGGTGACCCTGGCGGAATACTGGGGAGACCCGGATAAAATGTACCGGCTGGGTGCTGAAGTGACGGACGATGGAAAAGAACTTAAGTCAATTACTGTGATGGAGCAGAGAGAAAGCGCTGCTGAACCGGGAAAACAGGTGCTTAAGACTGCATGGTACTGGAATAATCCCGATACGGAAGGAGAAACAGTGGGTTCTGATACGGCGGGAGAGCAGAGAGCAGAGCTTTATCTGCCCGGAATCGGAAGAAATGCGCATGAAAATGGAACAGCTATGTGGAGACGGTGGCGTGAAAGCCAGGAGAAAGATCCGTTTCCCGAGAAGATTCGTTCCGGTTATCGGGAAACGGAGGGCTTTTCCGTCTACACGGAAGAACAGGATCTGTTTGAGGGCAATTCTTATGCGGCAATCAGAATATCAAAGGGAGATTCGGAAGAATGTTACTATTCTCTGCTCGTCCGTTCCAACGCTCATCCCTGGTTGGCAGCCATGGATTATCTGAAATATGTCTACCTGGGCAGTCTCCTCTTTGCGGCGGCCTGTGCGGTCATTCTGATTATTGCGATGGAGCGCACCTACCGCCAGAGAGCGCAGATGGAGGAGCACCGCCGGGATTTTACCAACGCCATGGCACATGAGATGAAGACTCCTCTGAGTGTGATAAGGGGATTTGCGGAGAATCTTCTGGACAATCCCGACACGGAGAAACGGGATTATTATTTGCAGCAGATGATCAGCCAGACGGAGGAAATGGACGGTCTTGTGAAAGAGATGATCCGTATCTCCAGGTTGGATTCGGAAAAACTGGTGATAAAGAAAGAACAGGTGTCACTCAGGAAGATTCTGGAAGATGAGACTTCCGGGCTTGCGGAGCAGGCAGAACACATCAGAGTGTTATGCAGTTATGAAAGTGATATTTTCCTGGAAGGTGACCGGGAGCTTCTGACTCTGGCATTCCGGAATCTTCTGTCAAATGCAGCCGTCTATAACCGTCCGGATGGAGAGATCCGTATCTGTCTGACAGGGGAGAAATGTGTGATTGAGAACACGGGAGACAATATTTCCCCGGAGGATCTGCCCCATGTCTGCGAGATGTTCTACACCGGAAACAGGAGCCGCAGCAGGGAGAAATACAGCGAAGAGAAGAAAACTGCCGGGGAAAGGCATTTCGGCCTGGGGCTGTATCTGGCAGAAAGGATTCTGCAGCTCCACGGGATGAAGCTGCAGATTGAAAATATTGCCGACGGCGTGCGGGTGACGGTGAGGAGGGGATTATAACAGCACCTTCAGGTCATCCTCCACAGTCCCGATCCCCGCGATGCCGAATGTCTTTACGAGAATATCTGCCACGTTGGGCGAGAGAAAAGCGGGAAGCGTTGGCCCCAGATGAATGTTTTTGACACCCAGATACAGCAGAGCGAGGAGGACAATCACCGCTTTCTGTTCATACCAGGCGATATTGTAGGAGATGGGCAGCTCGTTGATGTCGTCAAGCCCGAACACTTCCTTCAATTTCAGGGCAATGACTGCCAGGGAGTAGGAGTCGTTGCACTGTCCGGCGTCCAGGACGCGGGGAATTCCGTTGATATCTCCGAGGTCAAGTTTGTTATATTTATATTTGGCGCATCCGGCGGTCAGGATTACAGTATCCTTCGGAAGTGCTTTCGCAAAATCGGTATAGTAGTTCCGTGACTTTGCCCGTCCGTCACAGCCTGCCATGACGATGAATCTGCGGATGGCGCCGGACTTTACCGCCTCAACGATCTGGTCTGCCAGGGCGAGAACCTGTGCATGGGCAAATCCTCCGGTGATCTCTCCCTGCTCCAGTTCAGTGGGCGGTGCACAGTGTTTTGCATGTTCAATAAGGACGGAGAAATCTTTCTTCTCTCCCGGGCCTCCCGGAATGTGGCGGCAGCCGGGATATCCTGCGGCTCCGGTGGTGTACAGTCTGTCTTTGTAGCTGTCCTTTGGCGGCACGATACAGTTGGTTGTCATGAGTACAGGACCATTGAAGCTCTCGAACTCTTCTTTCTGTTTCCACCATGCATTTCCGTAATTCCCGATAAAATTCGTATATTTCTTAAAGGCCGGATAGTAGTGGGCAGGCAGCATTTCCGAGTGGGTATATACGTCCACGCCGGTTCCCTGCGTCTGTTCGAGAAGCATTTCCAGATCCCGCAGATCGTGTCCGGACACCAGGATGCCGGGGCGGTTTCCCACGCCAAGCTTTACCCGGGTAATCTCCGGATTTCCGTAGGCGGAAGTATTGGCGCTGTCCAGAAGAGCCATGCCGTCTACTCCGTATTTTCCGGTTTCCATGGCAAGGGAAACCAGGTCGTCGGCAGAGAGGGAATCATCCAGAGTAGCAGCCAGGGCGCGCTGGATAAATGCGTCCGTTTCCGGGTTGTCTGCAAGCAGGGCGTTTGCGTGTTTCGTGTAGGCAGCCAGTCCTTTCAGACCGTAGGTGATCAACTCCCGGAGACTGCGGATATCCTCGTCTTCTGTGGCAAGAACGCCAACGGTTTTTGCCTTTGTTTCAAACTGATCTTCACTGCCTTTCCACAGGGCAGCTTCCGGCAGAACGGCAGTATCGCTGACCTGCGCGAGAAGCGTTTCTTTTACTTCCAGCGTTTCCCGGATTTTTGCCGTGATGGCTTCTTTATCAAAATTTGCATTGGTAATGGTCATGAAAAGATTTGTTGTGATCAGATGATTTACCGCCGGGGAGATTTTTCCGGTGTCTCCGTCTTCTCCGCTGTTCTCCCGGCGGAGCTGCGAGGTCACTGCGGAGAGCCCCTTTGTCACATATACGAGCAGATCCTGCATGGCGGCGGTATCCGGTGTTTTCCCACAGACGCCGGCCATGGTGCAGCCTTTGCATCCCGCGGTTTCCTGGCACTGATAACAGAACATTCTATTTTCCATACTGTATTGTCTCCTTTGAAAAAAATATTTTAAGCCTTGTGCGGCTCTGTGATGTGAGTATAATAAAAACATACAGAGAATTCTGTTGTTAAAACAACAAAAAAGGAGAAAAAATGAATTACCAGAAATTGTCGCAAACGGTTCTTTTTCAGGGAACAGATGCAGCGGAAACAGAGAGAATGCTGAAATGCCTCGGCGCGGAGGAAAGACATTTTGATAAAGAGGAGACGGTCCTTCATATGGGAGATACGGTCACGTCGCTGGGCGTTGTGATCTCCGGCAGTGTGATTATTGAAAATGACGATGTATGGGGTAACCGGACGATCCTGGACCATGTGGGGCAGGGAGGAATATTTGCAGAGACTTATGCATGTGTTCCGGGAGAGAAGCTGATGGTCAGTGTGGTAGCTGCGGAACAGACGGATATCCTGTTCCTGAACGTGGCGCGGATTCTCAGAACCTGTCCGGATTCCTGCGGCTCCCACAGCAGGCTGATCCGCAATCTGCTTGCCGTTTCCGCCAGGAAAAACCTGAATCTCTCCCGGAAAATCTTCCATACATCTTCCAAAACCATCCGGGGGCGCCTACTGTCCTACCTGTCCTGGCAGGCGTTGCAGTGCGGAGGGGCTGAGTTTGATATCCCGTATAACCGGCAGCAGCTTGCCGATTATCTGGGCGTGGACCGGTCGGCTCTCTCGAATGAGCTGGGACGGATGCAGAAAGACGGTCTGATCCGGGTAAAGAGAAATCATTTTGTCCTGTCGGACGGGATAGAATGACGGCAAATGCAGCGGAAAAGTGTGAAATATCTGTGCATTCAATGAAATGATTCTAAAATTCGTTGACTTCCGGCATCGGTGTGTTACTATTTTTTACAGATTGAAAGCGAGGTTATATCACAATGGGAAAAGTAATAGGAATCGACCTGGGGACGACAAACAGCTGTGTGTCCGTCGTGGAAAATGACAAGCCGGTTATCATACCGGCATCATCCGGCAGCATGACTACGCCAAGTATTGTTGCATTTACCAAAAAAGGAGAGCGCCTGGTGGGAGAGAGTGCAAGACGCCAGGCAGTGACCAATCCGGAGCGGACGATCAGCTCCATCAAGAGGCAGATGGGTACGGACTGGGTATGCCGGATTGACGGAAAAGACTACCGGCCCCAGACCATCAGCGCCATGATTCTGATGCAGCTTAAGAAAGATGCGGAAGAGTTTATCGGGGAGACAGTGAACGATGCGGTGATTACCGTGCCGGCTTATTTTAACGATGTGCAGAGACAGGCAACCAAGGACGCGGGCAGGATCGCGGGGCTGAATGTCCTGCGTATTATCAACGAGCCTACCAGCGCGGCGCTGGCATACGGGCTGAACCACGGGGAACCCCAGAAGGTTATGGTCTACGATCTGGGAGGAGGAACCTTTGATGTGTCTGTTATTGAGATCGGCGAGGGTGTTATCGAGGTTCTGGCAACGGCCGGGGATAACCATCTGGGCGGTGATGATTTTGACGCGAGGGTAACGGACTGGCTGGTGGAACAGATCCGGAATCAGTATCACTGCGATGTGCGGCGTGATTTTGCAGCCATGCAGAGGGTCAGGGATGCAGCCGAGCAGGCAAAGAAGGAGCTGTCGGCGTCCCAGAGTACGGAGATCGTTCTTCCTTATCTGACCATGGAGAAGGGGGAACCGGTGCACGTGGACCTTACGCTGACCCGGGCACAGTTTGAAAAAATGATAAACGATCTGATCGAGAGAACAGCGGATCCGGTGCGCAATGCTCTTAATGACGCCCATATCCAGCCGTCACAGCTGGGGCGTGTCCTTCTGGTAGGAGGTTCTACGAGAATTCCGGCGGTACAGGAAAAGGTAAGGCTTCTGACAGGAAAAGAGCCTTCGAAAAATATCAACCCGGATGAATGTGTTGCCCAGGGCGCGGCGATCATGGGAAGCACCCTCCAGGGCAAAGGCCTGATTGCGGCGGGGACCGGGCAGGAACTGCTCCTTCTCGATGTGACACCCTTAAGCCTTTCCATCGAAACGGTGGGAGGTGTTGCCACCAGGCTTGTGGGGAGGAATACGACCCTGCCCACCAGATATTCCCGGATCTTTTCTACTGCGGCGCCGTTTCAGAGAAATGTGGAGATCAACGTCCTTCAGGGAGAACGTCCCATGGCGAGAGACAATAAGTCGATCGGCAAGTTTAAGCTGAAAGGGATTAAGCCTGCGCCTGCGGGCGTGCCCCAGATCGAGGTTACGTTTGATATCGATGCTAACGGTATCCTGAAAGTCTCTGCAAAGGATCTGGATACGGGAAAAGAACAGTCCATTACCATCACGGCAAACGACAGGATGTCCGAGGACGAGATCCAGCAGGCGATTCACGACGCTCAGAACTATGCGGCCCAGGATCAGGTGCGCCTGGATGCGGCCGAGCTTCTGAACGAATCCCAGAGGCTTCTTAACCAGACAGAGCAGACGGTGCGGAGCATGGGAAAACAGCTCGACAAACAGAGGAAGAAACAGATCAAGGCGGACAGCAGCGCCCTGCAGAAAATGGTGTCGAAGTGCAGACTGGATAAGGTGACGGAGGCGGAAGTCGCGGAGATACGGGCGGCGAAGCAGAGACTGGAGGAGAGTACGGCTGGGATTGTATGAGTGAAAACCGGACAAAAATCGAAAAGTGTCAAAAAATGTAACAATTTGCTATAAACTGTCCGATTTTTTGACACCGGAAGATTTTTGCCCGGTGATTTTTTTGCCCGGAAGACCTAAAATATTTCTGAATTAAGAAAAACCATAAATAAACAGCACAATACGAAAGAGAGGTCCTTTTTAATGAACAGTCTTGTGGAAAAAGCAAAAAATGCAGCGATTGCTGCCTCACTGAACCAGGCGTGGAAGTATCTGGGGAAGGATCCGGAGACCAATATTCCGAAGCTCCTCGATATGGTAGACAAAGTGGCGCCTGAGGGGTGGTATGAAGGGCAGAGGAAGGCATTTCACAGTGCCATTGACCAGAAAAATAACTGGTATGAGCTGATTATGAAGGTTTGGAATCTGGACGAGGGTGTGCGCGACACATTTTTCCAGAATTTTATCGTAAATGCAAGTCTTTCCGGAAGTGCTATCCAGGAGAGTACGAAAGAAAAAGAGGGATGCAACATTCCCTGGGCGATTCTGCTCGATCCCACCTCTGCCTGCAACCTTCACTGTACCGGGTGCTGGGCGGCAGAGTACGGCAACAAGCTGAACCTGACGCTGGATGAACTGGATTCCATCGTTTCCCAGGGCAAGAAACTGGGTACATATATGTATATCTTCACAGGCGGAGAACCGCTGGTGAGGAAGAAAGATATCATCAGTCTGTGCGAGAAACATTCAGACTGTGAGTTCTTAAGCTTTACAAACGGCACGCTGATCGATGAGGAGTTCTGTCAGGAGATGCTCCGTGTAAAGAATTTTGTCCCGGCGATCAGTCTGGAAGGATTTGAGATGGCAAATGACGGACGCCGCGGCCAGGGAGCATATGAAAAGGTAATGAAGGCAATGAAGCTGCTGAAAGAGCACAAGCTTCCGTTTGGAATTTCTGCTTGCTATACAAGCCAGAATTATAAAGATATCAGCAGCGAAGAATTTTTCGATATGATCATGGAGGCAGGCGCGCTCTTCATCTGGTTCTTCCATTATATGCCGGTAGGGCAGGGCGCAGTGCCGGAGCTTCTTCCCACTCCGGAGCAGAGGACGGAAGTCTACCGCAGGATCCGGGAGTTCCGGAAGACGAAGGCGATCTTCTCCATGGATTTCCAGAACGACGCGGAGTATGTGGGCGGCTGTATCGCGGGAGGCAGAAGATACCTTCATATTACGGCAAACGGCGATGTGGAGCCATGCGTATTTATTCACTACTCCAATGCAAATATCAGGAACTGTACGCTGCTTGAAGCGCTCAAGAGTCCGATTTTCATGGCATACCATGACGGACAGCCGTTTAATGAAAATATGTTAAGACCTTGCCCGATGCTTGAAAATCCGGAAAAACTGCGGAAGATGGTAAAGGATACCGGTGCGAAATCTACGGATTACGAGGCGCCGGAACAGGTTGACACACTCTGCGACAGATGTACTCCATATGCGGAAAACTGGAAGCCGCAGGCGGATAAATTGTGGGAAAGAGATGCATAAATGTCAGATGATATTAACCGGATCCTGATTGGTTCGGTGGTAAGAAAAACGATTGCAGACGCACAGAATTCCCCCGGGCGTTCTGTGCGCAATCTGGTGGATGCAGGGGTGAATTTTGCAAAAGGAAGTTTCCAGAAACGTTTTCTGGGAGACGTCCAGACGATACTGCAGAATGAGGACAGCGCGTATTATGACCTGGCAAAAGATATCCTTTCAAATGTAGACAGACATATCCTCTTTACATTGGGAATGAACCTGGGATATAACGGGTGTACAAAAGGAGTCAAAACGATCCGGGAGACGGAAAAAAAGAAAGGCTTCCATGTTCCATGGGCTCTGGCGCTTCGGATAAATTCGGAAGAGCCGGGGATACGGACAGAAGATTATCTGCAGATTTTCCGGGAAGGAACCGCATTGGGCGTTTATACCTATCTGGTATTCCTGAAAGGAAAAATGTCGGAAAATACAGAGAAAATGCTGTTGGAAGTTCTGCGGAAACAGGCAGAATGTGCATTTGTGCTTTACACGGACAGGGGAAGAATGTCTCCGGTATTCATCCGTGCAGCGGGCGGCTGCGGAAATGTAATGATTGCCGTTCCGGACGATGAATATATGGCGGAAAACTGCCGGAATCTCAGAAAGGCAAGAATGCTGTACGGAATCTATTCCCGTTATGGAGAGCAGGAACGGGAGAATATCCTGAATGGAATGTGGCTGTCGGGAATCAGGGCTCTGCAGCCGCAGTTCGCGTTTCTGGTCGGGAAAAACGAGATCCTGTCGCAGACGGCACAGGAAATCTATCAGTATGTCCGGAAAGTACGGCAGAATCAGCAGCATCCGCTGATCTGCATTGATGTCCGCCAGGATGCAAAGTTTATTGATCAGGCGATGTCCTGCGACGGAAATATTTTCAGAGAGCCGCTGGTTCTGGAACTGGCAGAAGACGGCGGTGAAGGAAAATATGTCAGAGAAAGTGACGGGCAGAAACCGGATAACAGATATAACAGCCTGGAGGAAGTTTTTCGGATGACGGAGATGAAAAACTGAGACAGGCAGCGGGAAAAAGGAAGAATAGGAGGAAATCAGAGATGAAAGTATATGAAATCTGTTTCAGCCCTACTGGCGGAACAAAAAAAGCGGCAGATATGTTGGCAAATGAGATAGGAAAAGAAGTTCAGACGGTTGATCTTACTGACAGCAGAACGGATTTTTCTGAAGTTTCTTTGGAGGAAAATGATGTGGCGGTAATTGCTGTTCCCTCCTATGGAGGACGTGTGCCGGGGACGGCGGCAGAACGCCTTGCGGCTGTCCGGGGAAACGGGGCGAAGGCCGTTCTTGTCTGTGTTTACGGTAACCGTGCTTATGAAGACACGCTTGTTGAACTGCAGGACACTGCAAAACAGGCCGGATTCTCTGTTGTATCAGCAGTCGCTGCCATCGCGGAACATTCGATTGCACGGCAGTTTGCAGCAGGCCGGCCGGATGCAAAGGATGAGGCAGAACTTCATGATTTTGCCGATAAAATCAGGGCAAAGCTGGAAGCAGAGGATTTTTCGGAACCGAAGATCCCGGGCAATCGCCCGTACAAAAAGGACGGCGGAGCCGGGATGGTGCCAAAGCCCACGAAGGAATGTGTAAAATGCGGGCTGTGCGCTGAAAAATGCCCGGTACAGGCAATCGATAAGGCAGATCCGGGAAAGGTTGACAGCAAAGTCTGCATTTCCTGTATGCGTTGTATTTCTGTCTGCCCTCATTCTGCGCGGAAGGTTAACAGCGTAATGCTGGCTGCTGTGAATACCATGCTGAAAAAGGTATGTTCCGAGCGGAAAGAATGTGAACTGTATATTTGAAAGATATTCCGTATCCTTTTACGCAGTCATACCCCTTTGCCTGCAGTCCTTCGATGTATTTGTTCTCCCTGATCTGTGCGCAGGCTTTCCGGCTGTCTTCTTTCAGATTCTCTATGGAAAGAAAATAACTGAGCATGCTCATATTCAGCGTCTTTCCAAAGCGGTGTGGCCTTGTAAATAAGGAGACTTTATCTTTCAGTGCCGGTTGTGATCGGTTTTCACACCGGATCAGTTTTCACCGATCTTCTGATCCCCGGTACTCCACACATGGTCATCTTTTGCGGACGCCTGTGTATTCTGAGCCATCACACCCACCAGTCTGTGGGGAACGTAAGGCTCTTCCAGATAGGTGATCTCATCTTCGGTGAGTTCGAGATCCACTGCTTTTGCGGCGCCTTCGATATGGTGAAGTTTTGTAGCGCCGACAACCGGAGCAGTCACTTTGGTCAGGAGCCATGCCAGGGAAATCTCGGTCATGGATACGCCTTTTCTTTCTGCCAGTTCGGCAACGCGGTCGATGATGACCTGATCCTGTTCCTCCGTACTGTCATATTTCAGTTTGGCGTAACTGTCTTCTTCCAGGCGTTTGGATGTCTCTCCCCTGTGCTTTGACAGACGCCCCCCGGCAAGTGCGCTGTAGGGTGTGAGAGCGATATTCTCTTCCCGGCAGAACGGAACCATTTCCCGTTCTTCTTCCCGGAAGATCAGATTGTAATGCCCCTGAACGGATACGAATTTTGCAAATCCTTCCTTTTCTGCCAGTGCATTCGCTTTGGCAAGCTGCCATGCGAAGCAGTTGGAAATGCCGATATAGCGGGCTTTTCCTGCTTTTACCACATTGTTGAGCCCTTCCATAATATCATAGAGCGGGGTCTGATAATCCCACATGTGGTAAATATACAGATCTACATAATCCATCCCCAGATTCTTAAGGCTCTGGTTGATCATCTGCTCGATATGCTGCTGCCCGGTGATTCCCGCAGCAATCTCGTCCTCCGTCCGCGGCAGGAATTTTGTTGCCACAACTACGTCATCCCTCTTTGCAAAGTCCTTCAGGGCACGTCCGAGATACTGTTCGCTTGTGCCGCTCTGATATGCGATTGCGGTATCGAAGAAATTCACTCCAAGTTCGAGCCCGCGGCGGATGATTTCACGCGTGTGTTCCTCATCGATAGTCCAGGAATGCTGTCCGTGTGCTGCGTCACCGAATCCCATGCATCCCATGCAGATCCGCGAGACATTCAGATCCGAATTTCCCAATTTTGTGTATTTCATAATATATGGCCTCCTTGCTGAAACATGATACTTACATTGTAAAGCTTCTGTACGTAGTATGTCCAATGCCTGCGGTGAATCACATTTCATGCCTGGTTTGTATGTTTTCCTGCCCTGATTATACCGGGGAAGAGAGTACAGTGCAATGAGACGGTTTTGAAAATTTATTTTTTCTCCGGTACATTCAGATAATATTCCGCGGAAAACGGTTTCAGCCGGAAATGAAACCTGTTTTCATCCGGATCGGGAAGCAGTTCTTTCTGCAGCTTGGCTTCTCTTCCTCCGTAAGAGGCAAGCTCGCTTGTGAAGATCCGTTGCAGCCTTCCCGTATCCGGCAGTTCCAGTGAGAAATCTTCCAGTTCCCGGTCAGAGAAGTTAAAGACTGCCGTGACCGTCTCCTTTTTCCCGATGCGGGTGAAAGCGTAGGCACACAGATCTTCTGCGTTGCATTCCAGCCAGCGGAAACCGGAAAGGCTGTAATCCTGTTCGGAAAAAGCCAGATGTTCCAGATAAAAATGATTCAGGTCTGTCATGAATCTGTGAAAATTCTGATGGGCAGGATATTCAAGAAGATTCCAGTCCAGCTCGCGCTTTTCGTCCCACTCGCGGAAGTGTCCGATCTCATTCCCCATAAAATTCAGCTTCTTGCCCGGATGGGCGTACATATACATATAGAATGCCCGGGCCTGCGGAAATTTCATGTCATAGTCCCCGTACATTTTCTGGAGGATCGTCGCTTTCCCATAGACAACCTCGTCGTGGGAGAGCGGGAGCAGGTAGCGCTCATCATAGTAGTACGCCATGGAGAAAGTAAGCTTGTGGTAATTTTCACTCCGGTATTCCGGGGAAGTGCGGAAATAGTCCAGGGTATCGTTCATCCATCCCATGTCCCATTTGTAGTCAAAGCCCAGTCCTCCGTCGGCAATGTCTTTCGTCACACCCGGAAAACAGGTGGAATCTTCGGCTGACAGGATAGCGGACGGGTGGAGCTTTTTCAGGCCGCCATTCATATATTTTACGAATTCCACGGCATTCTGATTTACTCCCCTTGCCGGATCGCCCTGCCAGTAGATGATCCGGCTGATGGCGTCCATGCGCAGTCCGTCGATATGGTATTCCGTGAGCCAGTAGTTGGCGGCGGACTGCAGGAAACTGCGCACCTCGCCCCGGGAGTGCATGAAATTGCAGCTCCCCCACTCGCTGTAACCCACGGCGGAGTGGGGATATTCATACAGTGCGGTGCCGTCATAGCGCGCCAGGGCATAGTCATCCACAGCAAAATGAACCGGTACGAAATCAAGGATGATGCCGATCCCGTTTCTGTGGCAGGCATTTACGAAAGCTTTTAACTGATCCGCGGTGCCGTACCGGGATGTGGGGCTGAAGAATCCGGTGCCCTGGTAGCCCCAGGATTCATCGCAGGGATATTCTCCCAGGGGCATGATTTCCACATAGTTATATCCGTTCTCTTTCAGATACGGGATAAGAATATCCGCCATTTCCGCGTAACTGTACCAGGCGTCCGGTTCGTCGGAGGGCTTGCGGAAGGAACCGAAGTGCATCTCATAGATGTTCAGGGGCCTGTCATAGCAGACGTTCCGCTTCTTCATCCAGACTGCGTCGTCAAATGTAAAATCGTTCATATCCCGGATGATGGATGCGGTATTCGGGCGCAGTTCCATGCCGTATCCATAGGGATCGCAGTGGTCGATCCACTGGCCGGACTGGTCGTAGATCCGGTATTTGTACATCATTCCGGGAGCGGCTTTGGGGGAGAAATATTCCCAGAAATTGCCGTCATGCACTTTCTCCATGGGCATTTCCTCCCACTCGCTGAATTCCCCGATTACCGATATTTTCGAGGCGGAGGGGGCAAATGTGCGGAATGTCACTCCTTTATCTGCCGCGTGTGCTCCGAGATAGCGGTATGCATCAAAAATCTTTCCGGTGTAAAATCCATAAAAATCCATAAGATACCTCCTGGCTGCATAATATAGTTAATCGACAGCAGTTGCTTTTTATCGTATAATCATCTTAACGAGTGCAGGTGAAAACGTCCACCGACAATTTCGGATATCAGTTGGAAAAACAACTTATGTCTGATAATTGTCGGGAAACGATAAAAACGAGGGAAATACGGGATATACAGTAAAAGTATCAGAAGGAGGCGGTCTTATTATGACAGAAAAGAATATATTGGAGAAAAAAACGGATCTGCGGATTGAAAAGACAGAAAAAGCCATCAAAAACGCGTTTATCGAACTGCGGTCAAAGAAGCCCCTGGAGAAAATTACGGTAAAGGAGCTGTGCGCTATTGCATGTATCAATAAATCAACATTTTATTCTCATTATACAGATATTTATGCGCTGTCAGAAGCGATGGAGCATGAGACCATTACGTCCATTATCCGCAGTGTCGAACATATTGAAGAGTATACATTTGAAGTTTCCGATGAATTTACGCGCAGGCTCTGCCTCGCCTTCATGTCCCAGATCTCGCTGATTAGGATCCTCTTTTCCGGAAAAGAGCAGAACCACTTCGGAAACCAGCTTGACCGGGAGCTGAAAAAGCTGATTTTCCGGAAATATCCGGATTATAACGATGTGGAGAAAAATATACTTCTTTCATACTGTATCCAGGGCACTTATCATGCATTTCTGGCGAATCCGTCGGCAGACACGGATACATTTGTGAGAACCATAGAGCAGATCGTGAGATGCCTGCAGCCCATGCTTACGTGAGATGCCTGCAGATTATCCCTTTGCGGGAAGAGGGGCGGACTGCTGTCTTCGCACAGCCGAGGGCGTACACCCGTAGATCTCTTTAAAAGTGCGGTTAAACAGCTTCTGGTTGTGGAAGCCGTTCTGTTCCGCCAGCTCGGCAACAGGCGCGTCGGTGCGGAGCAGATCCTGATAGATATGGGATACCCGGACTTCGTTGACATACCGGAGAAAGGACATGCCCATGTTTTTCTTAAAGAAGCGGCAGAAATATTCCCTGCCAAGTCCCAGGTGGTCCGAGATCTCCTGCAGAGAGATCTGCTCCTGAAAATGTTCTTCCACATAGGAAATCACGCTGCGGATACGATCCAGTGAAAGCCGGTCTACCGGAGATGCATTTGCAGCTTTTCTGACAGAAAAGTAGCGGAACAGATGGGCAAGCACCTGCATGATGATCCCCTCTGCTTCCATGAGAAATGCAGGCGCGTCTTCAATGTACAGACGGGTGAGATCTTCCATGCGCTGACAGACGGCCAGGTATTCCGGAAACTGTTCGTCGGTGATCTCATCGGGAATGCAGTGGATCTGGTAAAGCTCGATGTCCGGGAGATATTTCTCCATATATTTCCGGGAAATGTGGACGCATATGAACATGGATGTATCGCTGTATGTATATGTGCTGTGTACCTCGCGGGACTCAAGGACTGTCAGATGTTTCTTCGGTATCTGGTATTTCTTCCCTTCGATCTGGATGGTGGCGTCTCCGTTGAGCTGATACAGAAGTTCGATTTCCTCGTGCCAGTGAAGCGGATGGTATCCGCCCGGTGTTGTGGAGTAAGCAAGCTGGATTCCCAGCTCATTGATTTCCTGAAATGTCTCGTAATATGGCTGTGCCATGTCAGTCGCTCCTTCCCTGTGAGAATGGTTTCTCTTTGTATTTCCCTCTTTTTACAATACAGAAAACAGAAGAATAAGTCAATATCGACTTAAAAGTAGTCAAAAAACAGACTGTTTTCCATGGATTTCCTGAGCTATTATAATAGGCGTAAACAGAAAACACCTAAACAAGAAAAGGAGAGATTGATATGAGTACAATCGCATTAAATAACAACGCATATGCAGGAGCAAGAAGGAATAAGACTTCCCTGAAAGAAAGACTGAGAAAATATCTGGAAGAGAATGCTGCAACAATCAGCGCCGGACTTATGATGATGAACGGCAATACAAGCGCATACGAAGTGTACCGTCTGCTTAAGAAATAATGGTAAGAGGTACACGGGAAGATGAGAGAACTGAATAACAGAAAGACAAAAAGAAACCGACAGGGTATTCACTGAAGAAAATACTCTGCCGGTTTTTTATATATATCCGGGCAGATGAAAAGAAGACGGAGAGGATTATGCTTCCGTGGGAATAAAGGAAAATGTGGTTACGTCGAACAGGCCCATGTCCGTCAGTTTCACTTCCGGAATTACGGCAAGGGACATGAAGCACAGTGTCATGACCGGTTCCACGCCGCCGCTGATGCCCAGCTCGGTATATGCTTTCTCATGGATATCCGTAAGTTTGTGATCCACCCATTCGCCGCTCCGGTCGCTCATCAGTCCGGCGATTGGCATAGGCATGCTCTCGATTACCTTTCCGTCCTTTACAAGAACGATACCGCCTTCCTGCTCAATCAGGCTTCGGACAGCGAATTCCATCTCTTCGTCGCTGACGCCGACAACGATAATGTTGTGGGAATCATGGGCCACGGAGAGTGCTACGGCTCCTTTGCGGATCCCGTATCCTTTCAGAAATCCGCAGGCTACGTTTCCGGTTCCCTGGTGCCGCTCTACAACGGCAACCTTTACAAGATCCACTTCCGGATCACGGATGAATTCTCCGTTTTCATCCAGACGGATATCTGCAGTTTCCTTCTTTGTCACAACACCGCCGGGCATGATGCCGATGACGTTGACGTGACCGGATTTCAGATGCATTTTAAATTTCTCTTTTGAGAAGTCTTTTACAACAACGCTTCCTTTCACGGAAGAAATGTCGTGAACCTGGATCTCCGGGAGATATTTTCCTTCCTCCGCGGTCAGCTCTCCTGCGATCCAGACCCGGTTGACATGGAAGTGTTTCAGATCGTCAAGGAGAACGATGTCCGCCCGGTACCCCGGCGCGATTGCGCCCCTGTCATAGAGACGGAAACACTCTGCCGCGTTTAAGGTGGCCATGCGGATCGCCGTCACAGGATCCAGTCCTTCCTCTACGCAGATCTGCAGATGATTGTCCAGATGACCTTCATGGAGAATGGTCTTTGGCTGACGGTCATCGGAGCAGAGCAGGCATCTTCTGCTGTTTTCCGGCGTCACAGCTTTGAGGAGCGTTCTTAAATTGTGACATGCGGATCCCTGTCTTAAGAGAATATACATGCCCCGCTCAAGCCTGTCCTTCATCTCTTCCACAGTGGAACACTCGTGGTCCGCGAGGATTCCTGCGGCGGCATAGGCGTTCAGCTCTTTCCCGGTGATTCCGGGGCCGTGTCCGTCGATCAGCTTTCCCTCCTCTTTGGCAGTCATCAGCTTGTCGAGAACAGCGTCGTCCGCCTGAATGACACCAGGAAAATTCATGAATTCGCCGAGCCCGAGGATCCCTTCCCTTTTGATGGGCTCCTTCATCTCCGGCGCATTGATGACAGCGCCTGCGTGCTCAAAAGGCGTGGCGGGAACACAGGAGGGCAGCATATATTTGATATCCAGTTTCGTACCTTCTGCTGCATCCATCATATAGTCCAGACCGCGGATTCCGCAGACGTTGACGATCTCATGAGGGTCGGCGATGATCGTGGTGCCGCCGTGGGGAACAAGGAGGCGTCCGATCTCCTCCGGGCTTACGTAGAGGATTCGATGTGGATGTGGCTGTCGATAAAACCGGGAGATGCAAAACGCCCCTCTGCGTCAACCACTTCCTTCCCTTCATAGTCGCCGATGCCTGCGATCTGATTTCCGCAAATGGCGATGTCCCCCTCTGTGATTTCTCCGGAAAATACGTTGACAATGCGGCAGTTTTTGATTACAGTGTCAGCCGGAATCCGTCCGGCAGCGGTGTCGATCAGTTTTTTCAAATTTTATTTTTTCATTATGATCTCTCCATTCTTCCGTAATCATAACACCGGCGGGAAAGGTTGGAAACATGTTGATATATTATAAATTGTATCAACAGTTATTAACGACGCTTATTAATAATGGAGATTAAAACGGCGCGCTAGAAAGCAGTAAATGGGGTTGTGTTAATAAATCGGCTGATATTGTCGTTAAAGGGCTGAATCCGGTTGTATAAAAACCCGATCTCGCGCGGAGGAACCGGATCAGACAGCTCGATTTCCATGAGAGCGCCGGAGGCTAATTCTTCTGAGACAAACTGCCTGACGACACAGGATATACCGATTCCCATTTTGGCAAATTCGATCAGGAGATCCATTTCACTGGCTTCCAGAATATGAAGCGGTTCAATATTGTTCCGGCTGTAATAAGCATTGATGTGCTGCCGGGAAACATTGTCTCTATTGAGAAGCATGATATTGCCATATTGGAATATATCGTCATTTTTACAGTTTAATTTCTGAAAGTATGAAGGAGCGCAGACAAAAATATACTCGATCCTGCCGAGCGAGTGATATTCTGCGCTCCCTGCATTTTCCGGTTTTGCCGCAAGAGCGAGATCAATGCGGCATTCTCTGAGCATGGCGCATGCCTGTGACGAAGAGGTACAGGTGATGGACACATCCGTGTTCGGATATTTCCCGGTGAATACTTTCAGATAGGGAATCAGGAAATGCTTGCACAGTACATTACTGGAGGCGATCCGCAGATATCCGGTACGTTCCGGAAAACGGAGCGCATTTTCTGTGTCAGAGAGCATGTGAAAGGCTCTTTTTACACTGTCATACAGTACCCGTCCCTTTTCCGTCAGTTCCACGCCCTTGGGATTGCGGAGAAACAGTGTGGTGTTGAGGTTTTCTTCAAGCTTTTTAACAGCAATGCTGACCGCGGGCTGGGACAGATATAACTGCCCCGCGGTTTTCGAAATACTTTTGTTCTCGGCAACAGCAAGAAAGATCTTATACTTTGACAGATTCTCAAACGTATCCATGACTTCTCCTATAAATTCAATTTATATATTTTATAAAAATCATATATTTGAACTATATCATTGGCGATAGTATAATTCAAGAAAAGAACGAGAAAAAACGAAAATAAGGAGAAAAACGGATATGGGAACATTTGAGTTTGACGGGGAAAAGTATAAGAGGGCTTCCACTCACCAGAAAGAGTGGGGAAGGGAACTGATCACCCGGCTTGTGTTGAAGGGAAATGAAAGGATCCTGGATCTGGGATGTGGTGACGGCATCCTTACGGAACAACTGGCAGATTTGGTCCCGGCGGGAAGGACTGTGGGGATTGATGCGTCCGCGGGAATGATTGAGACGGCGGGGAAGATTGAAAAGGATAATCTGGAATTTCTGCATCTGGATATAAATAAGATGGATTTCAAGGAAGAATTTGATGTGATATTTTCCAATGCGGCCCTGCACTGGGTGAAAGACCACGAGAGACTGTTGCGGAGTTCTTATAAAGCGCTAAAGCCGGGCGGAGTTATCCTCTGGAGCTTTGCCGGAGAGGGAAACTGCCGGAACTTTTTTGAGGTAATTCAGAGGAAGATGGCGGAGAAAAAGTACGCGGAATATTTCCGTAATTTTGAATGGCCCTGGTTTATGCCCTCAGAGGCGCAGTATGAAAAGCTGATATCGGATAAAGGTTTTGATAAAATACAGGTCTCAATCGCAAACCGGGACAGATTCTTCCCTTCCGCTGAGGAAATGGCAAAATGGATAGAACAGCCGAGCATCGTGCCGTTTACCAAAAATATTCCGGAGAACATGAAGGAATCGTTTCTTCGGGAGGTAACGGAAGCGATGATAGAAAAGACGCGGCAGGAGGATGGGACCTGCTTTGAGTCGTTTCGTAGGATTGAGGTGTATGCGGTGAAGGGGGAGAAGCAGTATGACGAGGGAGAAAATTCTTGCCGGGCAGCTTTATGACTACGGTGGTGCAGAGCTCCTGCGGCAGTGGCATAGGGCAAAGGATCTGGTAAGAGACTATAACCGGGCGGATTCGGCTGATGTACGGGAAAAGGAGCGGATTTCAAATGAACTTCTGGGAGGAAGAGGAAAAAATCTCTGGATAACAGCACCGTTCTATGTTGATTACGGCAATAACATTTATTTCGGAAATAACTGTGAAGTGAATATGAACTTTACGTTTTTAGATGACAATGAGATAAGGATAGGTGATAATGCCCTGATCGCACCAAATGTTCAGATATATACGGCGTTTCATCCGATGAATGCAGCGGAGCGGTTCGGGGAGAAAAAAGAAGACGGTTCTTTTGCATTCTGCAAAACACGGACAGCCCCTGTAGTAACCAGACAATGTGATCGCTTACGGAAATCCCTGCAGAGTGGTAAGAGAAAACGTGACATCCTGAAAATTTAAAAAACTAGCACTCACCGCTTACCGTGTGGTGGGGGCTGTGGCATCAGAGCCCGTAAAGCTTTATTTTACGGACTTTCTTAGCATTTACAACTTTTTGATTTGCTTCAAAAATGACTCACTACACTAAATGTACGCCGTCGTTTTTTTCACAATATCTTGAATCCTGCCGCCAGATATGCTATATTGAAAATAGAAAAGGGGGGAACCATAGAAGCGACCTACCCTTGTACAATTTAATTAAGCTAAATGTTTTTCGACATTAGCCGTCAGCTATTCGCAGTAGTTGGCGGCTATTTTCTTTTATCCTTGAAAATCTCATAAATAAGACTAACAAGGGCAACAATGAATATTAAAAGCTGAATCAGATCAGCATATGTAACATACATTGGCATCGCCCTCCTTTCTTTCGTCCGGAGGGTTAGCCCCTCCGAAAATCAGAGGGTAAGCCGCCTGGCTCTATAGCTTCCCATGTTGCCATTCTAGCATGCCGCCGTTATTTCTTCAATCTCATTTCTACATCCTGATATAATTTTATTGAATCTCTCAATGCCACCGATACCTTCTTTCTATACCCTTGAAAATTTTTCCGATTCTCTATAATTTTTGTCCGTATTTAACGCTTTTTGCATTAATCACTCATAATATAATCCTAGATGTCCCCAGGGTTAACGTCTTCCCTCTTAACTATGCCATTTACTACGCCATTTCCGCAAAAAACCACACCATTTGACACTCCCAGACAAAAAGTCAGCGCCCGCAGAAACCTTGTAAAATCAAAATCTTAAAAAATGAACATTCACCTTTTGGCTCGTTTGGGGTGGTTTTG
>CBJMC01400__coassemble_1027_pt1 | contig 20814 bp, 14 predicted proteins | sample CBJMC01400__metabat2_high_PE_029 | metagenome-assembled genome bin CBJMC01400 | reverse complement strand
TATTTTCAATTTAGGAACGCATTATTTATCGTCCTACTAAAGTATAGCCCTCCGGGGCCAGCTCCAGCGCCGTCCCGGTTTCGCCAAACCGGGACGCCCAGCAGTCAAAGTGGGCCATGCCCAGCTCTTGCAGCCGGTCATACTGGAGATACCGCTGCATGGTGTAAAGCTCGGTCATGGAGTTGGAAACCGGCGTGCCGGTGGCAAAGATGACGCCCCGGCTGCCGGTGATCTCGTCCATGTAGCGGCACTTGGCGAACATATCCGAGGATTTCTGCGCGTCCGTCGTGGAGAGGCCCGCCACGTTGCGCATCTTCGTATATAAGAACAGGTTTTTGTAGTTGTGGGCCTCGTCCACGAACAGCCGGTCCACGCCCAGCTGTTCAAACGTCACCACATCGTCCTTGCGGTCCTCGGCTTGCAGCTTTTCCAGCCGCGCCTCCAGAGACTTTTTCGTGCGTTCCAGCTGCTTGACGGTGAACCGTTCCCCGCCGCTGGCCTCCACCTCGGCGATGCCCTCGGTGATTTCCCAAATCTGCTCATGCAGCAGCCGCTCCTGGCGTTCCTTGCTGATGGGGATTTTCTCGAACTGGGAGTGACCCATGATGATGGCGTCATAGTCGCCGGTGGCGATGCGGGCGCAGAACTTCTTGCGGTTGTGTTTCTCAAAGTCCTTTTTGGTCGTAACAAGAATGTTGGCGGACGGGTACAGACGCAGGAACTCCGAAGCCCACTGCTCGGTCAGGTGGTTGGGCACCACAAAGAGGGATTTCTGGCACAGACCCAGCCGCTTGGCCTCCATCGCGGCCCCCACCATTTCAAAGGTCTTGCCTGCGCCGACCTCGTGGGCCAGCAAGGTATTGCCGCCGTACAGCACATGGGCGATGGCGTTTTTCTGGTGTTCCCGCAGGGTGATGGCCGGGTTCATGCCGCCAAAAACAATGTGGCTGCCATCATATTCGCGGGGCCGGGTGGCGTTCATTTCCTCGTTGTACTGGCGTACCAGCGCCTGCCGCCGCTCCGGGTCACGCCAAATCCAGTCGCGGAAAGCGTCCCGGATGGCCTGTTGTTTTTGGGCGGCCAGGGTGGTTTCCTTGGCGTTCAGCACCCGGCGCTCCTTGCCGTCTGCGTCCTCCACGGTGTCGTAGATACGCACGTCCCGCAGATTGAGGGAATCTTCAAGGATTTTATAGGCGTTGGTGCGGCTGGTCCCGTAGGTCGAATAGGCGGCCACGTTGTTTTGCCCCACGACATTTTTGCCGGAGATCTGCCATTCCGCCGTAAAGGGAGTGTAGTGGACTTCAATGCTGCGCTGGAGGTAAAAAGGCGTGTCGAAGGTCTCGTACATGAATTGCTGGATGTACTCCTTGTCGATCCACGTCGCACCCAACCGCACCTCGATCTCGGAAGCGTCCAGGTCTTTGGGCTGGGCGGCGGTCAGGGCCTCCACGTTGACCGCAAAGGCCGGGTCCTGCTCCGCCGCCCGCTGGGCCTGGCGCAGCTTCCGGCGCACGTTGCCGGAGAGGTATTCATCGGCGGTCACATAATGGGGCGTCCCGTCCGGTTCGGTCTGGCCCGGCACACGGAAGATGACACCCCGCAGCTCGTCCGCCAGTTCCTCGCCGGTTTTGCCGGTGAGCTGTTCCATATAAGCCATGTCCACGCAGGCTTTCTCCGAGATGGAGACCGCCAGCGCCTCGCTGGCCGTGTCCACGGTGGTGACGGCCTCGTGAGGGCGTATGGTCCGCTTGGTGAACATATCCGCCTTGCGTTCCAGCCTGCCATCCTCGTCCAGCACTTCCAGCGCGCAGAGCAGGTAATAGCTGCTGTCATCGGCAAAGGCCAGCCGGTTCGCCCGGTCGTTGATAAGGCCATACTTGGCGGAAAAATCGTCATAGAGCCGGTTCAGCTCGGCCATCTGTCCCTGGATGGCGGCCTCCGGCGCGGCGGCGTCCATTTCCAGGTCGATGAGCCGCTGCACACAGTCCCGCAGCCCCACCAGCCCCTTGACGCGGGCTTCGGCGGTGGCGTTCAGGTCAGGGCGCACCATGCGGCTGTTTTCCCGGAAGTACACCGCGCCGTCCACCACCGTGTAGGAGTAGTTCTTCACATTGGGGTCAGCCGGGAGGGATTCGTCGATGTCCTCGCCCTCGCCCAGCTCCGGCAGCGCGGCCTCCTGGTAGGTGCCGCGAATGTACTTCACGGCATCGTGCAGCTGGTCGGCCAGCTCCAGCCCTTCGATGGGGGCCACGGTATAGTCCTGCTTGCCATATTGGGTGCTTTCAGCGGTAGGCCGCCCTAACACCATCTCCGGGTGGTCCAGAAAATATTGGTTGACCGTGAAGCCGTCCTCGGTCCGACCCGCCTGGGTCCAGTCCGGCGCAATGTCCAGCGGGCGGTCCCGTTTTTGCAGAAAGAGAATGTCTGAAACGACCTCAGTTCCGGCATTCTTTTTGAAAGCGTCATTGGGCAGGCGGATGGCTCCCAGCAGTTCGGCCCGCTGTGCCAGATACCGGCGCACGGTGGAATCCTTGGCGTCCATCGTATAGCGGCTGGTGACGAAAGCCACCACGCCGCCGGGGCGTACCTGGTCCAATGCCTTGACGAAAAAGTAATTGTGGATGTTGAAGCCCAGCTTATTGTAGGCTTTGTCGTTCACCTGATACTGGCCGAAAGGCACGTTGCCGATGGCAAGGTCGTAAAAGTCCCGCCGGTCGGTGGTCTCGAAGCCCGCCACGGTGATGTCAGCCTTGGGGTAAAGCTGCTTGGCGATCCGGCCGCTGATGGAATCTAGCTCCACGCCGTACAGGCGGCTGCCCGCCATACTCTCCGGCAGCATTCCGAAGAAATTGCCCACGCCGCAGGACGGCTCCAGAATGTTTCCGGTGCGAAAGCCCATCTGTTCTACCGCGTCGTAGATGGCGCGAATCACAGTGGGGCTGGTGTAGTGGGCGTTGAGGGTGGAGGCTCTGGCCGCTTCATATTCTTCCGGGGTCAGCAGTTCCTTCAGCTCCGCATACTCAGCGGCCCACGCGGGTTTGTCCGGGTCGAAGGCGTCCGCCAGCCCGCCCCAGCCCACATATTGCGAGAGAATATGCTGTTCTTCCGGGGTGGCATAGCGATTTTCCTGCTCGATCTGCTTCAGTGTGGCGATTGCTTTGATATTGCGCCAGAATTTTTCCTTTGGCCCGCCTTTCCCCAGGTCATCGTCCAGAATGCGGAAATTCTCAGGCGGACGCGGTTCCGGCGGCGTAGGTTCCGGCTGGTTAACGTGCAGCCGCTCCACCACCACATCATAGGGCAGATGGTTCTGTTCGCCAGGATAGACGGTCACCGGCTCGGAATGGAACGCCGGTGTCTCGGCGGTGGGTTCCTCGGTGGGCTTGGCGGTTTCAATAGGTTCTTCGACAGTGGTATCAGCGGCAATAGCCGGTTCGGCCTGCTCCTGCCCAAAGCCGTCCAGCTGGCGGGCATACAGCCCGCGCAGCAGGGGCGCGACCTCATCCCAGCGGAAGAACAGCATGGCCAGCCGCTTTTCGTCTGCATCCAGCACTTCCAACTCGATGCCTTCGGACGTGGTGCGGTAATCGGCGGTGTCGCCGGTCTCCAGCTCCATCGTTTCCACGATGCCGGGGAAGGCCCGGCCCAGCCACTGGGCGATCTCGCGGTTGGGCTTGCCGGTGCGCATCAGTTCGGACAGCTCCGCCTTGTCCGGCGCGCCGATCAGGCCGTGGGCCAGCACGTCCCGCAGGTCCTGGTCTGCCGTGTCGGGGTTTACAGGCAAAAAGTCGTTGATGGCTTCGTTGCGGGTGTCCGCACGCAGCAGCGTCTCGAACCGCTCCTGGCTCTCGACCCGGTAAATGGGGTAGCTCATGCCGGTGGGCAGCAGCTGCACCGTATCTTCCCGCAGCTCGGTGAGCTGGTACTCCTGATTGTCCAGATAAACCGTATCACCCACATGGTAAGGGGGTGTTGCGGGGTCGTAGGTGGTGGGGGCTTCTGTTTCCGGGATAGCCTGCCGGATGGCTTCATATTCCTCATCCGATACGGTAATATCCATCTCATGGGTGGGTTCACCGCTGCCGATGGTGAGGGTGTCTCCCTCGCGGGTGATGGGCTGGCCGGATAAGTCCGGCACAGGTACAGGCAGGAACTCACCATTGTCCAGATATTTCTCAAATATTTCGCGCCGCATCTCCACTGGCTCCTGGTCAGGGACGCTGGGCATGGTGTACCAAATGTAATCCTCGTCAACATGGTCAAGAACCATCCGAACCACGGGGCTTTTATCATCAATGAAAGCGTCTATGGCATCTCCTGGGTGATAGGTATGGCCACCTGGGCTGGTGTAGGCTTCCGGCTCATCCCCTCCGGCGGCACGTTCCACGTCGGCCATGACCTGCTGGATAAACGGGTCATTGTCCAGCTTTTCCGGGTCCACCACCTGGCCGTTCACGATGCCGCGCTCGGCCAGAGCTTCCCGGATGGCGATGGGGTCGATGTTGTCAAAACGGTCCTGTTCCACTTCGGTATAGAACCGATCTTCCTTGATAAGCTGGGCGATCCGGCGCTGCACCTTGGGCCAGGGCAGCATCGTTCCATTGGGGCTTTCCGGGCGTACTGCAAACGGAGTTTTGCCGTCGCCGCCGTCAAACTCATGGGCCAGCCATGCGGCGGTGTCTTTTTCACGGGCGTGGTCCTTCATGTAGCGGACAACGGCGTGCTTGCTTTCGATATTGCCGTTCCATTCCTGGATGGCTCGGTCAATGTCATTGTCCGAAAGTGGGCGCAGCAGCTCATGGAGCTTGGGATAGGTCTCGTCGATAACTTCACGATGAAGGCGCTGCCGGAACTCCGGGGTGTAGGAATAGAGGTGAAGCAGCTCCTTATTGCCAGACGCTAAAACAGCGCGGCGGATGGCCGATCTGCCTTCAATCACGGCACTTTCATAATCGCTGTGACCGCAGGCGTTGCGGTATCGGGTATCCTCGGTAACGGCCTCCAAAATGATGGGCTTATATTTCTCATGCAGCTCTCGGAGGGTGGGTTTTACCACCGCCTCATAGTCGCCAGCTTCTGGCTGCGGCTGTTCCTGGGCAAAAGAAGAAGCAGAGAGCGTTTTCACACTCTCTGCTTCATCAATTTTCTGGATTTGCTCCGATTCGGAGAGGAACAGGTTTAAGGTCAGCTGTTGATAAGCTCCGCCATCAGAATCTCCTCGGCCTGGGCTTTGCAGGTGTTCATCAGGCCCACCCACTGCATCGGGTCGGCGGCTTTCAGCGCCTCCGTCGCGCCCGCCGCCTCGGCCAGTTGGGGCATCATCTGCTCCAACCGCTGGTTCGCCGTCTCGTCGATTTCCAGAAGGTGCGGGTACAGCTTCTCGGTCATCAGCAGCTGGTTGTACAGAATGGGCCGGTGCTGCTTCAGGTACGCTTTGCGCATCCGGCCGTACTTGCCCAGGGGCTTCTCCGACTGCTCGCTCAGGTGCAGGTCGGGAATCAGGTAATCCCCGTTCTGAATGTAAGTCAGGTTGTTCTCCATGTGTGGCACTCCTTTCCGCGCTCTTGGCGCGCTCATAGTTCTGGATGGTGACGCCGATCTGCCGCAGCACCTGCTGGTTTGCCTGGCTGACCGCCGTGCCCAGCGCCCCGATCACGGCGGGGGTGTTGAAGTCGAAGATCGGCATGAAGTCCTCATGGCTGAAATATTGCTCCGGCTCCAACCCGCAGCGGGACATGAGGGCGTAGGTGATGCTGACGGTGGCGGCGGATTTGAATTGCACCTCGATGTTGTATTCATCGTACTCCTCCAAAAAGGAACCGTCAACGATAGGGAGAATATCCCGCCGGTGGTCAGCCCAGTATTCCTCCGCCAGCTTGGCGGCCACATCGGCCAGCTGCTGGGCCAGGTCGCCGCCGCTCACATCGTAGTTGCGTTCCAGCATCGCCATGACCGGTGCGGTGTGTTCCTCGTTCAGCGTCCACAGCCAGGGGGTGCGGGAATGTTCACGGGTGCCTGTGTCAGAAATATCAAACACATAGCGCAGCCGGGGCCGGTCGCCGGAATCGTCCACCAGCGCGATACCCTTGGAGCCGCGCCGGATGTAGCGGCCCATGCGGTTGTTCCACAGGTCGTATTCGGCGCAGGCGGTGGCGTCCGGGCGCTGGGCGTAAATCATCATCTGCTCATGGAACGGGTACTTGTAGAGGCGGGCGGCGGTGGTGAGAAAGCCCGCCCACTCCTGCCAGCTGCCGGTGAGCTGCCGCGCCACCTGATCGGCCATCTGCGCATATTGTTCTGCTTTGGTTGGCATGGGGTTCTGTCCTCCTTTCAGTTTTAGGTAAAAGAAAAGCAGGAAACCTCGAAAGATTTCCTGCTCGGTGGTGCCGTCCGTAACGGCAAGCAATTCAGTTGTCAAAATATTATTTCATATTTAGTACGTCAGCAACTGTTTTTGGCGCGTCTTTGTTGATTTCGTGGCCTGCGCCGGGGACAATTTGCAAAGTCGCATAGGGAAGTAATTCATTTAACTTTTTCGATGCTTTTATATTGGCGCTATCTTTTTCGCCGCACAAAATAGTAACGGGACAAGTAATTCTGTCTAATTGTGGGGTGAAATCCAGCAACCTCATCGAGTGTGACAGTTTAATCGTATCGCTTTTTGATAATCCCATGCTATCAAAACTCTTGCTGGGCATACAGCGGAACAAGAAATTTTGAAAATCTATCAGGGATGTTGGTACTTTATATTGTGCGCCTATTAAAATCAGCGATGCCACTTTATCCGCGTGACGAATTGTGAAATCAAGGGCAAGCAGTGCCCCTAACGATAGGCCGCAGATACGAAGCGGCTCTGTCGCATTAGAATACTGCCGCTCCAGATTATCCAAAAGCCGGGAGTAAGATATTTCATTCCCCGTTACAGAAAAAAGCTCCGGGCAATCAACATTGGAAGTTGAAAGTTGACGAACTACCTCTTTCCAGTCTTGTGCTGTTTGTCCCAATCCGTGTAGAAGAACTGTTTTCATTTTTTGTCTGCGGCAGCCCCTTTCTTCTGACAATGTAAATAATCTCCCCCAAAGCACACAAGAGAAAGCGCAAGGGTGATCCCACTGTTAAATATATCAGACATAAAGTCAAACTGGGCTTGTGGCAAAAAGCAAGCCGAAATATGCGTGATTGCAATCGGCACTGGTATCAGGACCAGCAGAGCAAAGCCAAATGCCCTCCACAAATTTTTCTTGCACTTGCGGAAAATCCCGTATATTATCCAGATAATAGCAATCGCAATCAGCGTTATGCAAATGCCCAAAGTGAATATAACGGACTTATTCAATAGCAAGGACAAGATTGCCAGCAGTGGAATAGGGATGGCACTGACTACAACTAAGGTTTTCAAAACGATCTTTGTTCTGGAAATCAGACTTGGAAGTAACACAAGCCATGCAGCTATGATTGAAACACCGGCAATCAATGACCACGATAACCTGTCCGAAGTAAAGTAGTCGCAGATCAGGCATACGCAGACAGCAATCAATGCTGCCACAGAAACAATTACCAAAATTATGCGCTTGCCTCGTTCAGATAAACGATAATCGCGCTTTTTATATGGTAACTCATTTGGTTCGGTCATTTCATCTTTGATAAGATAGTCAGAGGACACATTAAAAATGTCGCTAAGCTGGGCTATAAAATCCAAATCAGGGAGCGATTGTCCCAATTCCCATTTTGAAATTGTCTGCCGTGTAACCGTTACCTTTTCAGCAAGTGCCTCTTGTGAAAGTCCTTGCTGCTTTCTCAATTTTTGTATTTTCTCTCCGAGGGTCATAGTGTCGTTTCCTCCTGCTATTTGATTTTGAAAAAATCATAGCAAATAAGCTGTTTTATTTCTACCAACACAAGCAGGAACCGCCGCAACGAACCATTGCAATGACGATTTTGGCAGTCTTTTATTCCTCATTTTATCATAAATCGCCCTCGTATCATAGAGACTTATTCGTCAAAATCCGGGTACAGCTCCAGCGCGTCAAACTCGGCGTCGGTCATGGCGCGCAGCTTGGTGAGGGTACTGTCGGTCAGGGCCAGCAGCTCGGTCTCGTCCGGCGAAAGCTCGCCGCGCATCTCGGTCAGGGCCTCGATGGCCCCCTGGCGGGTGCCGGGGTTGTAGATACACAGCAGGTTGGTTTCTTCAAAGGTCATAGCGTTCATATCAAATCTCCCTTTCCGCGCTCTTTTTGGGCGCTGTCTTTTTGTGTTCGGGTTTAGGCTGGCTTTTCAGCTGCTCCATGACGGACTTCTTCTTGTCCCGATCTTCCCGGTGGGCGGCGGCCGCCAAATCCATGAGAGAGATGGGCTGACCGCTGCGGGCCTGCTGTTCCAGCTGAGCCACCGTCGGCTCCTTGGGGCCGTTGTTGATAACGCCGTCGATCATGCCGTAGTCGTCCTCAACCGTCATCTCCGCGCTTTTCAGCGGATTGTCCGGCAGAAAGCCGGGGATTTGCTGAAAGCCAAAACTGTCGCAGTAATGACAGGATACCTTGCCGTCCCGCTTGATGGCAACGATGTCGCTGACGCTCATAGACGGGTGGCGGTAGTCGGCAGGGTGTTCGTTGTTGAAGCGGTATTCGAGATTATCCAGCACGCTGCCTTTCAGGTCGCCGGGTGTGAGCGGCGCAGTATAGACCAAATCGTAGTTATCGCGCTGCACAGTCCGCCCGATGGACTTGACCCATTCCAGCCCTTCATAGCGGATGTCCCTCAGCTCATCGGTGTGTTTCACCTGATAGATGGCATAGCAATCGCCCTTGTGGTTGAGAAACGCCTGCTCCCGTTCCTGCTGGTGGTCCATGCGGTCCATGACCTGGGTATCGAAAGCAGGACTTTCCTCCCATTCCTCGCGGGTGACGGCAAAAATGCCATCGTGAGCGTCCAGGTCGGCGGTATCAAAGGCCATCGCGGGGTTTTCGCCCTGCTGGACCATGTAAACGGTTAGGTCCTGCGCCATCAGCTCGTAGGCCCGCTCTTTGGAAAGGGGCAGAAGGTCCCCGTCCAGGTAGCCGCACTTTTCCAAATCGTCTTGGGTCAGCGCCGGGTCCGGCATGGGGTATTCGTCCAGTGTCTGCTCCGGGGCATCCGGCAGCTGGGTGACTTCCGGCGCGGCGGCCTGGGCCGCTGCCTGCATCTGCTGGACAGCCGCCTCCTGCAAGGTCTCGATCATGGACAGCGGTGCATACTGAATGGACTGGCCGCCCATGCCGTGCATCTCACAGATTTTCAGTGCAGCGGTGGACAACGGCAGTTCCGGCGCATCCAGCTGGCCGCCGTCCAACTGCTTCATGGTAGCGGCGTCGTAGAGCGTGTAGTCCCAGCCGGTGTCGCAGGGCTGAACATGAAGATAGGTGGCATCATCAACCAGCAACAGGGCCTCCTGGGCTTCGGCGCTGGGGGCAGGTGTATCAGGCGTTTCCTCTGTGGGCTGCTGAACAGCGACCTCCGGGGCCAGTTCCGGCACAACTTCCTGTTGGGGCACCGCCTGTTCCAGCTGGGCGGTCAGATCAATGCCGCGCTCCTTACAAATTTCCTTGTAGTGCCGGTCAATATCGGAAATCAGCTCACCGGCGGTCTTATTGATAACCTCCAGGCTGGCCCGCAGCTCCTTCAGTTCCTTGCCTTGACTCCAGCTGGCGATATAGCCGAAGCTGTTCTCGCCAGTCTGGATACCGTAATACTGGCAAACCGCATAGGAGATGCTCTCCGCCTGGACTTCCTCAGTATGCCGGTCCTTCGCTGCCTGGACCTCGGCAGCGTGATCTTCCTCCACCTCCAGCCGCCACTCGAACTGATTCTCGTCCACAAAGCGCCAGTCTGCATCGGCAGCGAACTGTTCAGCCTCTGCTTCGGTGGCAAAGCCCTGGGAATAGTCCCGCTTGGTCCCGCCGTCGCTGACCATGACCACCTTCCAGGTAGGTTCGGGTTCCGCCCGCTTCGGGTCGTGCAGCTTGCTGTGGGCGGTCTCATGCACGGCAGCGGAAACGGTCTGCACCTCGCTCATGCCTTCCCGGATGGCGATGCGCTGCTGATCGGAGGAAAAATAGCCGTCCATGTTTGCATCCATCGGCTCAAACTCGATGGGGACCGGGGCGGACCGGCGCAGGGCCTCCATAAATACCTCATAATTCTGGACATTCCCGGAAAGAGAGGCCGCCAGTTCCGGCAGGGGCTTGCCGTCCGTCTGGCTGACGTCGAACACCTTCACCGGGCGGAACAGCGGGATCTCGATTTCCTTTTCCTCCATGATGACCTTGCCATCGGCGTCCAGCATGGGGGCTTTGGTGTCCGGGTCCAGCTTCTGTTCCTCGATTTTCTTCTTATATGGTGTCGGGGCAATGATGGTAATGCCGTGTTCACCCCGCTTCACATGGCGGGAAAACTGGTTTTTCCACTTGTTGTAACCGGCCACCAGGGTGGCGTCCGGGCGCTGCATATAGATGAGCATGGTGTTGTTGACGGAGTAGCGATGGAAGCGGGACATCACGGACAGGTAACGGCGGTATTTGTCGCTCTCGAACAGCTCCTTGATACCCTGTTCAATGCCCGCCGTGATTTCTTGCAACCGCTCCCGGTTGGTGGGTTTGTCAGCCATGATTTTCACTCTCCCTTCTATGGCCGAGATTTCAGCAGTGTGTTCTGCAATCCATTGGTCCTGTGCCTCGGTGCTGCTGTCGAGAAAGGTGTCCAGCAGATAGCCCATGTAATCTTTCTTTTGGATGGCCTCCAAAAAGCGCGGGTGCGGGTCCTCGTCCGGCGTTTTGGGGGAATAGTCGGTTTCCCATTTTCGGAGCAAGTGGTAGTAGTCCGCCAGAACACGCCACCCATGTTCCCGTTTTTCCTTTAATTTCTGCGCCTCGGTTTTCTGCCGGACGTAACGCCTTCGGGGAGGGGCCTGACTGTCATAGGCCAGGCCAAAATCCAGGGCCAGCTTTTCGGCGGCCTCCTTGGGGGACAGGTCATAGAGCCGGGCGGTGAAGTCGATCACATCGCCGTCTGCGCCACAGCCGAAACAGTGGAAACGTGTGTCCACCTTCATGCTGGGGTGGCGGTCATCATGGAAGGGACAGCAGGCCATGCCGCCGCGTCCCACCGCGATGCCGTAATGCTCCGCCGCCTCCCTGGCGGTGACGGACTGTTTCACGACTTCAAAAACGCTCTCGCCCATGCTCACTTACCGCCCGCTTTGGGGGGAGGCGGCCTGTATCCCGCAGCTTTGGCACGCTCACTGGCGGCTTTGCGGCGCTCAGCGCTGTACGGCTCCCGGACTGACACACAGCGTTTCGGGACGGTAAAGGTCTGCCGATCCTTTTTCACGATCTGGTCCGGGTACTTCTCCGCCAGCCGCCGCAACTTTCCCAGCAGTTTCGGATCATGGGTGTAGACCTCGGCGGTGGTCTCGGCCTGATTGTAGAGGATAATGGTTTCTTGTTCATAAAGGCTCAGTTTCATTTTCCGCCGCCTTTCTGCCGGTCAAAGTCCAGCTTGAAGTTGACGTACTGGCCGGTATCTTCCAGCACCACGGTGGCGTCGTAGGTCTTGCCGCTTTTCTCGGAGTACAGCCCCGTCACATGGGCGCGGCCATCTTTCAGCAGCGCCGCCACGATGGCCTTGGTGGGTTGCTTGCGCTTGGCGGCCCACCACTTGCTGTTTTTCCAGATTGCAAATTTGCAAGATTTGTCCTGACAGAAAAATCCTTTTTGCATTTCTGCAATTTCGCCGCCGCAGCGGGGGCATCTGCCCACCACCTCGCGGGGCGGGGTGAACAGGTACTCGCTGCCCTTGATGACCTGGTAGGTCCCCACCAGCTCTTTCAGCATGGCGGTGATCTCGGCCATAAAGTCCTCCGGGGCCAACTCGCCGCGCTCGATCTCGCCCAGCCGATACTCCCACTCGGCGGTCAGCAGCGGGGATTGTAGCTGCTCCGGCAGGACGGTAATCAGGGAAATGGCATCATGGGACGGCAAAAGCTGCACGGTTTTCTTGCTCTTTTTCCGTTCCAGAAAGCCGGTGGACACCAGCTTCTCCAAAATCCCGGCGCGGGTGGCGGGGGTTCCCAGCCCTTTGCGCTCGGCGTCCTCTGGCATATCCTTGGCACCGGCAGTCTCCATCGCGGCCAACAGAGAATCTTCCGTAAAATGCTTGGGCGGGGTAGTCTTGCCCTCCTTGACGGCGGCACCGGCGACCGGCAGCTCCTGGCCTTCGGCCAGTTCCGGCAACGCCTTATCTTCGGAATTGCCGTCCTGTTCCGGCGCACTTTTCATGGTGGCCCGGTAGGCGGCGTCCAGCGCCCGCCAGCCGGGCTGCTTCACGGTCTTGCCTTTGGCGGTAAACTCCGCACCGGCGCAGTCCACAGTGATAGACGTTTCCGCGTAGGTATGGGGCGGGGCCACCGCACACAGAAGCCGCAGCGCCACCAGCTTCAGAATGGCCCGTTCGCCCACCGGCAGAGCGGACAGGTCTGTGCCCTGGATATTCCGGGTGGGGATCACAGCATGGTGGTCGGTCACTTTCTTGTCGTTGATGACCGCCGCCGTATCACAGGAGATGGCGATACCCTTTCGGAACGGCATGGCGTTGGCGACCAGGTTTACCAGCGCCGGCAGGCCCTCGGCCATATCCGAAGTTAGATAGCGGCTGTCCGTCCGGGGGTAGGTGCAGAGCTTCTTTTCATAGAGGTTTTGCAGATAGTCCAGCGTCTGCTGCGCCGTATAGCCCAGCAGGCGGTTGGCATCCCGCTGGAGGGTGGTCAGGTCATAGAGAGCGGGCGGCTTCTCGGATTTGTCTTTGCGCTCCACCCGCTTGACCGTGGCTGTGCCGCCCTGGCAGGCGCTTTTCAGCTGTTCGGCATCCGCCTTCTTGTCCATCCGGGCGCTGGTAGCAGAAACGCCGGGCAGATCCAGCGCCACGGTGTAGAACGGCACCGGCTTGAAGGCGTCGATCTCGGCCTCCCGCTGGACGATGAGCGCCAGCGTCGGGGACATAACGCGGCCAATGTTGAGGGTGCGGTGGTACAGCACCGAAAACAGCCGGGTGGCGTTGATACCAACAAGCCAGTCCGCCTTGGCACGACAGAGGGCCGCCTGGTGCAGCCCGTCATAGTCCGCACCGGGGCGCAGGTTGGCAAAGCCCTCCCGGATGGCGGAATCCTCCATGCTGGAGATCCACAACCGGCGTATGGGCTTGGTGCAGCCCGCCAGACAGTAGACCGTGCGGAAAATTGCCTCCCCCTCGCGCCCGGCGTCGCAGGCGTTGACCACCTCGATCACGTCCTCCCGGCGCAGCAGGGTACGCAGCACATCGAACTGATCCCGTTTGTCCTTGGCGATGGTGAAGCGCCAGGATTCCGGCAAAATAGGCAGGTCATCATAGCGCCACTTGGCATAGTCGGGGTTGTAGGTGGCGGCATCGGCCAGTCCGGCCAGATGCCCCAGGCACCAGCTCACCAGCCAACCGCCGCCCTCCAGGTAGCCGTCCTGGCGGGTAGCAGCCCCCAGCACGGCGGCCAAGGATTTTGCCACCGAGGGCTTTTCGGCAATTACCAATTTCATTTTTGCTTCCTCCTTTCGCGCAGCCACGCAGTCAGCTCTTTGTGGCAGAAGCCCACGCAGGGCTGGCCGGGGCGGTAGGTTCCGCAGCCATAACAGGGGTGGCCGGGAGATAAAGAGGGAGGACGGGAAGCTGCCTTCCCGCCCTCCGGCCTGCGCGTCATCATGGGTTCATAAGGGCTGTCGGTGAACCGGGTCATTTGGCCGGGTTCTCGCTTTCCTCATCGCCGCCCCCGCCGGCGTCCTCCGGCTCGTCGGATTCCTCGGTCTCCCAGGGGTCCGCATCCTCCTGTTCGGTATCGTCCTCGCCGTAGTCGTAATCATCCAGGTTGTCGCTGCCCTTGGTCTTGGGCTTCTGCTTGATGAATTTGAAGTAGACCAGCGCACCGATGCCGCCCAGCACAGCCAGCACCACCAGCAGCATCGCCGGGTTCAGCCCCGCCGGTTCCTGTTCCGGCTCCGGCTCTGTTTCCGGGGCGGGCGTGGGTTCCGGCTCCTGGCCCGTACACTCCGCCATGTTCACGGCGCACACCGGGCAGGCCGTGTTCACCGCCCCAGCGGCGCACTTTTCCGTGCAGTTGCAGACAGCGGGCGTTTCCTCCGCCGTCTCGCCGTCCTCCATCAGCGCCTCCAGGTCAGCCTCGTCCACCTGGTTCAAGAAGTGGACGGCGGTCTCTTTGTCCTCGTTGGCGCGGTCAATGAGGATGTAAAAATAGTTGCCCGCCTTGGTGGTGACGGTGATGAGCTGCTTGTTGCCGCCAAAGTCATCCACCAGGGCGGCGTTGCCCTCCGGGGTCAGGGCGGGGCTGTCCTCGGTTTCCTCCACCACCACGTTGCTGTCGTTGGTGGCGTCCGCCGCCGGTGTGGCCGTGGGCGCAGGGTCAGCGCCCTGGGCAAAGGCGGTCACAGAGAAGCCGCCCATCAGCATCAGGCAGGTGCAAAGGGCGGCAAAGGTTCTGAAAATCTTTTTATTCTTCATGGGTCATTTCCTCCTGTTCGGGATTGGCAGAACCCGCCGCCCGGCCGGGCACCATGCCGCCAGACAGCATGGCGGACAGCTGGGCCGGGGTCATGCGCAGGGCGCGCACCATCTGGACGATCTCCAGGTTCTCCGCCTCGGTTTTCTGCGCTTCCAGGTCTTTCAGCTTTTCCTGCTGTTCCGCAATTTTCTCGCGGGTTTTGGCAATCTCCTGGTCGATGCGCTCGATTTTGTTTTTAGCCATAGTCAAATCACTCCATTCCATATCGCTCTTTCCAAGCGTAGTTGCGCCCCAAACCTTTGACGGTTTTGAGATGGGGCATCGCGTTTTCTTCGATGGCAAGCGCCCGCCGGTACAGGTCGGGGTGCTGCCGTTTCAGGGCTTCGATTTCCTCTCGCTTCATGCTGGGACAGAAGAAGCAGGACGATTTGCCAGGCAAAGGCAGACCCGCCTCCTGGATCGCCCGGATACAATCGTCCCGCGTCCAGTGCCAATCCTCGATCAGCGGGTAGCGGTTCTCATATTTTTTGTCCGCCTCATTGAATTTTCTGGAATGCTCATACCGTTTCCGCTCCCCGGCATCGTAGCCGATAAACCGTGTGACCCGGTTCCCGGCCTGCCACACAGCGCGGCACAAGGGGTGGTGGTTACAGAACTTTTCCTGCGGTCCGATCTTGTGCTTCTGAGAACACCGCTTAAACCCGTAAGCAATGGAGGGAAGCGTGCCGGATCGCAGACACTCTGTTTCCAATGTCAGGCGGTTGCCGTTGCGGTCCATCTTTTCCACCACCGTGATGGGCGGCATACTGTGGGCGCGGAGCCATTCGTTCATAGTTTCAAGGAACTGATAGGTGTGGGGATGTTCCGCCCCGGTATCCGCAAAGGTGATGAGGTCAACGGGAATCCTGTGCTGATGAAGCCCAACTAAAAGAGCGGCACTGTTCGTGCCGCCCCCAAAGGATACAATATTCAGTTTTTATACCTCCGCAAAAAATCACCAATTCATCAAGCCGTAGCCCTTGATGCACTCGTAGGTCAAGGAATAACTCTTGATTTTGCAGGCGTCGCCGGAATTGCCCTCCACGGTGTAAACCCGGCTGCCATCGGTGCCGACAACAATGCCCACATGGTCGGCGCTGCCATCCAGGTCCCAATCGAAGAAGATAGCGTCGCCAGGGGCGATGTTGGCGTAATCCCGCCCGCCCCATTGTCCGTGCGACTGGAACCAGGGGATGCCCTGGGACTGGCAGGCGGCAAAGCGCGGCTCGGAAAGGCCCATCTGGCCGTAGCACCAGGACACGAAGCAGGCGCACCACTCCACGCGGGAATTAAAACCGTACCAGCTCCAATAGGGCTGGCCGCCCACGTTGCCCACCTGGCTTTTAGCGATGTCCACCACCGCCTGATTGCCGGGCCGGGTGCCGTTCACAAACTCCACACCGGCCAAACTCTCGGAATCGCTGGTGTCGGCGGACCCGCCGCCGAAGATCAGGGGCTTGTTGCCCAGCGTCTGCCGGTACACCTGGTACATTTCCAGCTGGTCAGGCGTCAGCAGCTCCGAAGCCACGGAGGAGATGGGCTTGCTGGTGAGGGTCACATTTAAGATGTAATAGTTATAGGGCACTTCCACATCATACTCGTTGCCCTCGCTGTCCGTCCGGGTCTCGGTGCGGTAGCGCACCTCCACTTCCTCGGTCAGCGTCAGCTGGTATTGGGCTGCGAAGATGCGTTCCAACTCCGCCTGGGCGCTTGCCCGCGTGTAGCCCTGCAAGACGGCGGACAGATAGGCCGCCAGCTCATGCGGGTCGTGGCCGATCATGTCCAGGTCATAGCGGTACTCGTCGTAGCCGGGGTGGCTGCTCTCGATGTTGTCGATCTCGGCTTGCAGCGCGGCCTCCTTGGCGGCGTAGTCGGCCTCCACCGCCACCAGCTCCGGGTCATCGGAGGGGTAGGTGGTGCCGGAGATCGCCGAACCGATGCTCTGCGCCATCATGGAACAGGAGGACATGGTGTTGAGCAGCAGGCAGACCAGCAGGAAAATCGCCAGCACGATGCCAAAGCCCTTTTTGTGGCGCATCACATAGGCCCCGGCCTGCTGGGCTTTCTCCTTGACCGTCTTGGCCGCCTTGCCGGTCTTTTGGGCGGCACCGGCGGCGCTCCCGCCGGACTGTGCGGCCCGTTTGGCGGCGGCGTACTGTTTCTTGATTTGCTGTTTCTGCTGCCAGCGGGACAGTGGATTACTGGCTGCCGCAGGGTTTTCATAGACGGATTTCTGGAACAGCGCCTCGATGTTGGCCTTTTCCAGCTTCCGCTCGGCCTGGGCGGCCTTGCGGTAAGGTTTCAGTTTGTGGCTGCGGTAGCCCTCCCGGACCAGATGCACGCCGGTCTCTACGGCTTCCTCGGACTTGTGGGCGCTCTCCACGCCCACGTTATCGTCCTCGGTCTTGCGGATCTCCTGATGGAGCTTACCCGCCACCGCGTTGCCCGGCGCGTCCCGCACCGTATGGGACAGTTTGGAGGGCGGCCGGGGCTTATCCTCCAGCACCAGCTTGGTCGTGACCTTGCCGGTCTTGGGGTCCACCTCGGCCCGTTTGACCTGCTTTTTCGGGATTTTTGCCTGCGCCTTATCCGCTTTGGCGGCGGCCTTCTCCGCCTTGCGGATGGGCTTTTCCAGCGCCGGGTCCGCCCGTTCTTCCTCCGTAAAGCGCAGGCGCGGTTCCTTAATCAAACCATTCCCCCAGCATGAGGGAGGCCGCCATGCTGGAAAGCTCCGCATAGGCCGCCAGCCCCAGCGGACCCACAAAGCGGCACTCGGTCAGGCAGGCGTAGAGCTGGGCCACCACGTCGGCCAAAATCTGGACCTCGGTGCCCTCCAGCACGGCACCTCCGGCCTGCCCGCGCTGGACCTTGGCGGCGCACAGAATCTCCACCAGCCGCAGCAGGCCAATTTCGCCGGTTTCAGTCAGTTCAGCGGCCTGATCCGCCGCCGTGCGGCACTCGGAAACGGCGTCCGCCATCGCCGTCAGCAGCGCGGTGCGCTGGGTTTCCAGCGCCCGGTCCAGAAACATCATGTGGTCGTTATGCAGAATTTCGGGTTTCATCGTCCATCAGCCTCCTTCATTTCCTGGGGTTTGGTCGTCATAATGCGATACAGTTCGGTATTCTTGGGGAAGTGGTCCACAAAGGGCAGGATGGTGGAGCCGTAGAACAGCAGCCCCTCGCCCTCGCCGGAGTGGGTCACATAGGACAGCTGGTGCGGGGAAATGCCCAGCTGCCGGGCCAAAATCTGCCGGTCACCGCCCGCCTGGTTGAGCATATACACGAAGTCGGAGTTTTCAAAGATGTTCTCCACCTCGCGGGAAGAAAGCAGGTCCTTCACGTTCTGTGTGATGCCCGTGGGAATGCCGCCCCACTTACGGAACCGCTTCCAAATCTCTACCGTGTAGGCGGCGGTCTGTTCCTCCTTCAAGAGCAGGTGCATCTCGTCGATGTAGTAGCGGGTAGACTTGCGGGCCGCCCGGTTGATGGTGACGCGGTTCCACACCTGGTCCTGCACCACCAGCATCCCGATTTTTTTGAGTTGCTTCCCCAATTCTTTGATGTCATAGCAGACAATGCGGTTGTTGATGTCCACGTTGCTGCGGTGGTTGAACACGTTGAGGGAGCCGGTGACGTAGATTTCCAGCGCCGTTGCGATGTACTGCGCCTCTTTCTCATCCTGCGCCCGCAGCAGGTCGTATAAATCCTCCAGAATGGGCATATTCTCCGGGCGCGGATCGTTGAGGTAGTCCTGATACACCAGCCGCACACAGCGGTCAATGATGGTTTTCTGCACCGGCTGCAATCCGTCCTTGCCGCCCACAATCAGTTCACACAGCGACAGGATAAAGTCGGATTTCAGCGACAGCGGGCTTTCATCGTCCGAATAGTCCAGGTTCAGGTCCATCGGGTTGATGTAGTTGGTGGAGGTGGGCGAAATCTTGATGACCTGCCCGTGCAGGCGCTCCACCAGCGGCGCGTACTCGGCCTCCGGGTCGCAGATGATGACATCATCCGAAGTCAGCAGGAAGCAGTTGGCGATCTCGCGCTTGGCGCTGAACGATTTGCCGCTGCCCGGCGTGCCTAAAATCAGGCCGTTGGGGTTTTTCAGCAGCTTGCGGTCCACCATAATCAGGTTATTGGACAGGGCGTTGATGCCGTAGTACAGCGCCTCTTTGCCATTCTGAAAAAGCTCCTGGGTAGTGAACGGCACGAAGATGGCGGTGGAGCTGGTAGTCAGCCCCCGCTGAATTTCCACCTGGTTCAGCCCCAGCGGCAGAGAGGACATCAAGCCTTCCTCCTGCTGGAAGTCCAGCCGGGTCAGCTGGCAGTTGTACTTCTGCGCGATGGAGCTGGCCTGGAAGATGTTGTTGCCCAGCTGGCGGGGATTGTCGGCGGTGTTCAGCACCAAAAACGTCACCAGGAACATCCGCTCGTTGCGGCTTTGCAGGTCCTGCAACAGCTTCTTGGCCTCGGCCCCGTAGGTGGCAAGGTCGGAGGGGATGATGTCCATGTCATACCCGGCGCGGACGGCCTTTTTCTGTTCCTCGATCTTGCTGCGGTCCAGGTCGGTGATCTTGCGCTTCACCGTCTTGATGGCCTTCACCTGGTCCACCGACTGGATGTGCAGGTTGACGATGAGGGAACTTTCCATATCGAGAAAATCCGCCAGCATACGGTCATTCAGCTCCGGGGCCAGAATCTGCACGAAGCTGACGGCCCCGTACTTCTTTCCCATGCGGAACTGCTTGCCGGTGCGGAACTCGAAGCCGGACGGAGCGATAAAGTCTTTGGTGGAAAGTCCGCTGGGAGCCAGCCAGTCCCACTCGAACTGGAACGGTGCCTGCTCGTCCATGTGGAAGATGGCGTGAAGCTGGGCCAGCCGGGCTTTGCCGTCCAGGACCTCGGCGGCCACGCCCAGCCGCTTGAAGTTGTTCAGCACATCGGTCTCGATGCGCTCCAGCCGGGGCTTGGCGGAACGGATGCTGTCGGCCTCGATGGAAAAGGTCAGGTACTTGGTCTTGATGAGGCCGTTGTTGCCCCGCGCCAGCTGGTTTTGCAGCATCTGCGTGTACTCCACCCGGATGGGGTCAAAGTCATCCCCCTGGGCCGGGATGGTAATGCTGTTGGCGAAGGTCTCCTGGGACGCCGCCAGGTTCAAAAAGGACAGCTGGAAACGGATGGAGCTGTCAAAATAGTTGAGGAAATCGCACCAGCCTTCAAAGATGGCGGTCTTGTCCTCGTTCTGGCTCAGCTGGTAGTTGATGTCCTGGAACTGGATGGTTTTCGTGTAGCGGCCATCCGCCACCTTGCAGATGCCGTCCGGCCACATCCGCTCATAGGGGATGCTGTCCTGGGCGGACTGCTCCTTTTTGCCCGTGCGGTTGGCGCGGGCAATCGCTGCCTCGATCTGTTTGCGTTCGGCGCGGGTCAGCTTACGCCGGGGTCTGGTCTGCGGCTCTGCCGGTTCGGCCTGCCGCTTTGTCTTTGCCGCGAACAATGTCATACACCTCCTTGTCGAGATTTGCCTGCCGCTCCAACACGGCATAGAAGTTGTTGGTGCGGTAGGGGCGCTGCTTGGGCCGGATGACGGCCACCTTGAGAATGTTGCCGATGATCTTTTCCAGGGGCTGGCCGTGTTTTTCATACATCGCCAGCATGAAGAAGGGCAGCATGACGAGCATCATGCACATGGCCGCCACGCTGTTGCCAGCAGGACCCCGGAGCAAAAAGAAAAGCGGCACGCCGATGAGCGCCCCGCAGCCGAAGCAGACAAGCTGCCTCTTGGTTAAATTGAACGCGACCTTGGTTTTGACTTTCGTCAAGTCTTTGGGTACGGGTACATAAGCCATTTTGCGTTTCCTCCTTCCTGGCTCAGTGCGCCTGAAAAACTGCTTTCGCGAGGCTGCCGGTTTTGAACAGTGTGAAGCACAGCAGCACGGTATAGCCCACGCAGCTCCAGATCGCCATGATGATGTCCTCCTCGGTGGCGATGTTCTGCACCAGTACGGCGTAGATCGCCACGCAGACGATAATCAAAAACGCCTGGAAGCCCAGCGCCAGCAGGCTGCGCAGGTAGTTCTGGCCCATGCCGCCCCATTCCTTGCCCATCATGGTCGCCATCGGGATGGGGGCCACCGACGTGACAAGTAGGGTAAGAACCCGGCGCCTTGCCATATTGCTATGGTAGGTTTCCGAGA
>CBJMC01400__coassemble_1017_pt1 | contig 21058 bp, 17 predicted proteins | sample CBJMC01400__metabat2_high_PE_029 | metagenome-assembled genome bin CBJMC01400 | reverse complement strand
CCAGGAAGGGAACAGACGGATGATTGATTCTTTGTATGTAGTTTTGAAGGTACATAATTAAATTTAACTTTTGTCGGGAATGAGAGGAGCGTCTGGTTTTCAGGCGCTTTTGTTTTTATATAAAGATTTTTCTATAAAGGATCTATGATGTACAGAGGTACACAAAATAGCTAAAACAGAGGAGGAAGAGGAACGTGAATTATCGGGAACTGGGAAATACAGGACTGAGAGTCAGTGAAATCGGCATGGGATGCGAAGGATTTGCGGAGGATGAATGCCGCAATGCGAAGCGCCTGTTTGACGAGGCGGAAAAGCAGGGAATCAACTATTTTGACCTCTATGCTTCCAATCCGCAGGTACGTGCGGCTGTAGGCAAAGCACTGGAGGGGAGAAGGAATAAATTCTATATTCAGTCCCATATCTGTTCTGTCTGGAAGAAGGGACAGTATAAGAGAACCCGCAATATCGCTGAGGTGCGGGAAGGAATGGAGGAAATGCTTGCCCTTCTGAAAACAGATTATATCGATGTCGGCATGATTCATTATGTGGATTCCATGAAGGACTGGCAGGAGATCGCAGAGGGACCGGTTCTTGCCTATGCAAAAGAACTGAAGGAAAAAGGAATAATCCGTCATATCGGGCTGAGCAGCCACAATCCTCAGGTTGCCCTGGAAGCAGTAAAAAGCGGGAATATCGAGGTGCTGATGTTCAGCGTGAATCCATGCTATGATCTTCAGCCTGCGAGTGAGGACGTGGAGGAGCTCTGGGCGGAGAAGAATTATGAGGGACATCTGGTGAACATGGACCCGGAGCGTCAGGAACTATATGAAGTCTGTCAGAGGTCAGGTGTGGGAATCACGGTTATGAAGGCTTTCGGCGGAGGAGATCTTCTGGATGAGAAACTTTCTCCGGCGGGGAGGGCGCTGACAGTAAACCAGTGTATCCACTATGCCCTGACAAGACCGGCGGCAGCGTCCGTGCTTGTGGGAGCTCATTCCGTAGAACAGCTCAGGGAGAGTATTGCCTATGAGAGTGCATCTGCCGAGGAGAAAGACTATGCGCCTGCTTTTGCATCGTTTCCGAAGATCAGCTGGGAGGGACATTGCATGTACTGCAGCCACTGTGCGCCCTGTCCGAAGAAGATTGATGTGGCATCGGTGACAAAATTTCTGAATCTGGCAAAGGCGCAGGGCACAGTGCCAGAGACGGTCAGGGAACATTATGAGGTGCTTCCCCATCACGCCGGAGAGTGTATCCGCTGCGGTGCCTGCGAGACGAGATGCCCCTTTGGCGTTCCCGTGATGGAAAATATGAGGGAGGCGGCGAAGATTTTCGGAAAGTAAAGCTGACAGCCGGCGGATGTTTTCGGGTAAATGTGAAAAGGATTGCAACATGAAACCTTTATATGTGAAAAATGTATCAGGAGGGAACAACTGTATGGGGAAGAAAGCATCAGAGAATTTCCGGATTTATCATAATGAAAACGGACCGGATATCAGCACGGTAAGTCGAAGGGTGATTGAGAAAGACGGCATGTATTTTAAAGATATCGATGGATCCGGAGATCTTACGGAGATCAATGACTGGCGGATGCCGGCGAAGGAGCGCGCCAGGGCATATGTGAAGAGTCTGTCCACAGAGGAGAAGATTGCACAGCTTTTTATCTCTGACTGGCGCATGGGAAAATATCCCCATGCTGCTTCGGAGAACAGTGAGATTGTGCTGGATGAATCCGGGACTCTGGATGAAGGAGAATTTCAGGGAAAAACTATTTTTGGCGAACAGCGTCTCCCGGGGACTTCGGTTCTGATTAAAGAGTGGTTTTCCAGACACCTGATTCTGAGGGCGAATCCTCCGGCAGACGATCTGACGGATTTCCTCAACCAGATGCAGAAAGTTGCAGAGGAATGTGGACATTTTATTCCGGTTGAGGTAGTATCCAATTCGAGAAATGAGAACGGAGAAGTCGTGTACGGAATGAATGATGCGGCAGGCGTATTTCCGACCTGGCCGGGAACTCTGGGAATCGCAGCGGCGATCAAGGGGGATGATATAAAGATTGCGGATCAGTTTGCTGCGTGTGTGCGCGACTGTTGGAATGCATCCGGGCTCAGGAAGGGATACATGTATATGGCAGATACCATGACGGATCCGCGCTGGCAGCGTACATTCGGAACCTTCGGGGAGGATACACAGCTGATCAGTGAGATATTCCGCCACATTATCCCGATTATCCAGGGAAGTAAAGATGGTGTGACGGACAGCGGCGTGGCCATGACTGTGAAGCATTTCCCGGGCGGCGGCGCAAGAGAAAACGGATTCGATCCCCACTATAAGATGGGGCAGTGGAATGTGTACCAGACAGAAGGAAGTCTGGAGAGATATCATCTTCCGCCCTTCCAGACCGCCATCGACTGCAATGTATCTTCGATCATGCCCTACTATGCAAAACCGGCGAAGGAGAAGAGTGCTGCGCAGAAGGACAGGAATGGAGATGATCTGGAGTTCCTTCCATATGGATTCGCGTTTAACAAACCGTTTATCGACGGGCTGCTTCGGAAACAGATGGGATTTCAGGGGTATATTAACTCGGATACCGGAATCGTCCACAACATGTGCTGGGGCGTGGAGATGCTGGATGAACCGGAGCGGATCGGGTTTGCCGTGACCAACGGCGGCGTGGATCTGATCAGCGGGCTCTTTGACAACGAGGACGGCATGGAAGCTTATAACCGCGGGAAGAACGGCTACTATGAGGATCATCCGGTCCCGGAGGGATTTGATAAGGAAGAACTGATTCTCACAGATGAGTCCATTGACCGGGCTGTGGTGCGCACCCTGACGGAGCTGTTTGAACTGGGCATGTTCGAGAACCCGTACCGTGACCCGCAGAAGGCAGTGGAGGCTGCGTCAAATGAGACCTATCTGGCACACGCCATGGACGCCCACCGCAAGAGCGTGGTTCTCCTGAAAAATGACGGCACCCTGCCGCTAACGGAAGAGAAGCTTGAAGGAAAGAGGATCTACGCGGAGGCATTTGGAAAAGATAGAGATTCTGCGGAGGAGGCGACGGCTTCCCTGAAAGAAGCCCTGTCCGGTCAGATTCTGACAGACGATCCGTCCGAGGCAGATTACGCCATCCTTATGGTATCGCCGTCGTCGGGGGCATATTTCAGCGCAACGCCGGGATATCTGGAACTGGATATCTGTGACGGCAAGGAAGTCTGCAATGTGGATGATGACGGTCGCCCGCTGGCAGAGACGCACAGTGAGACAACGCTTGCAGAGGCGGGAAGGATACGGGAGATTGCGGAGAACGTGCATAAGAACGGCGGCAAAGTGATCATCAACGTCAACTTTACCCTGGCATGGGAACTGGGAAATGTGGAGCCCTGTGCGGACGCCCTTACCGCAGGTTTCAACACCTGTCAGCAGGCTCTTCTGGACGTGATCTTCGGACGATTTGCACCCACCGGAAAGATGCCGTTTACCCTGCCGAGAAATGATGAAGTGCTTAGGGTAGATGCAGACGGAGTGTGCATCAGCCCCAACGATGTGCCGGGCTATGACAAGGATAAGTATATGCCGGAGTCTATGAAGGATGAGAACGGAAAGGCATATGCATACCGGGATGCAGCGGGTAACTATTACGAGATGGATTTCGGACTGCATTACGAATAATTTCAATATTTTTTCAATCTTTGCTGATATAATAGTCTTATAGAGCCGAGGAACGGGAAGGTCTGAAAGAAAATGGAACACATGCTGTGCTGACTGCGGCGGAAACGGAGCCGATATGAGACTTTTACTGGTAGAAGATGAGATAAGAATGGCGCAGGCTCTCTCGGAGATCCTGCGCCTTGAAGGTTATGAGGTAGATCACTTTGCAGACGGGACCGGCGGTCTTGCAGCTGTGGAAAACGGGATCTACGACGTGATCATACTGGATGTCATGCTCCCGGGTATGAACGGATTTGAAATCGTGCGCAGAGCGCGGGAGAAAGGGATCCGCACTCCGGTGCTGATGCTCACCGCAAAAGGAGAGCTGGACGACAAGGTGACAGGGCTTGACAGCGGGGCGGATGATTACCTGACCAAGCCCTTCATGACAAAGGAACTGCTAGCACGCCTGCGGGCGCTGACAAGGAGACATCTGTCCGCTGCGGACAAAGGTCTTTCATTTGGCGACATTACGCTGAATAAGGACACATCCTCCCTGATCTGCGGGGAGAACAGCGTGCGTTTAAGTGACAAGGAATTCCGGATTCTGGAATATATGATTACGAATCAGGGGCAGATCCTCACCCGGGAGCAGCTTGCTTTAAGAATCTGGGGATACGACAGTGAAGCGGAATATAACAATGTGGAAGTGTATATGTCATTTACCCGAAGGAAACTTGGATTTGTCCGGTCAAAAACGGAGATCAAGGCGGCCCCGGAGGCATGGAAAATCCGGGAAGAGGCGGCCAGCCCGGTTCTGTAGCGGCGGGAGTGACGGAGACGGCAGCAGAGGGCGCGTCCGGGAAAGTAACGGAGACGGCAGCAGAGGGCGCGTCCGGGAAAGTAACGGAGATGGCAGCGGAGAGCGCTTCCGGAGAAGCAGCAGATGACAGTGAGAGCAGTACCAGTATGAAGGGGTTGAAAGCCGGAACGGGGATGCTGATCTCAGACGGGACATTTACTGTCAATTCTGCAGACGATTCGGTACATTCCAACGCATCTGTGACAGTAAACGGAGGAACTTTTGAGATTGCTACCGGCGACGACGCTTTCCACGCCGACGAAACGCTGACTGTAACAGCGGGGACAATCCATATTACGGAGAGCTATGAAGGTCTGGAGGGACTCCAGGTGGATATACAGGGAGGCGATATCAGCCTGACAGCCAGTGACGACGGGCTCAATGCAGCGGGAGGAACGGACTCCAGCGGCACAGCCGGAGGGCGCGACGGCATGTTCGGCGGCGCAGACGCTGCACCGGGAGACAGCGCATCAGGTGGCAGTGCACCGGGTGGCAGCGCACCGGGAGGCTCCAGAGGCGGAGCCGGACAGCCGGGAACAGGCAGTTCATCCTCGAATGGAAGTATCACGATCTCCGGCGGAACCCTTTACATTGCCGCATCCGGAGACGGAATTGACGCCAACGGGACTCTGGAAATCTCCGGCGGCTATACGGTTGTGACCGGTCCGACCCAGGGTGATACCGCCACACTGGACTATGATGTGAGCGCCGTGATCACAGGAGGGACATTCATCGGGACAGGAGCATCGGGCATGGCGCAGACCTTCAGCAGTTCCGAACAGGGCGTAATCTCCATCAGTGCAGGCACCCGGTCTGCGGGAACACAGATCACTCTGACAGAAGCGGCGGGGAATGAACTCATAAGTTATACGCCGGAACTGGATTTTAATGTGGTGATCTTAAGCAGCCCGGATATCGTTTCCGGTGAGACGTATACGATCACGGTGGGAGAATCCTCGGGAGAGTTTGAGGCGGAATGAAGATCAGCCGCCTCTGCTCACAACAAGCACGTCTCCATCCTGGATCACAGTATCGCCCTTGGGGACGACGGTATTCCCGTCCGCCCGGCGAATAAGTACGATCAGAGCGTTTTCAATACCTTTGATATCTTTTACCTGGCTGCCGGTTCTGGTATCGCCGGGTTCTATTTTGATTTCATCCAGCAGGGTGTCAGCTTCTCCCTGATAGGTTTCCCCGCTTAGAACCAGTACGTCTCCTTCCTGGAGCAGTACGTCTCCGCGTGGAATAATGGTCTCGCTGCCGCGTTCGATCAGCACGGCCAGGACATCTCCAAGATTTAAATCACGCAGGTATTTCCCGATATACCGGTGTCCGGGGTTTAATCGGATCTGAATCAGCTGCATTTCCTGGTCATCCTGATAGTCACTGAATGTTTTCATGACATTCTGGCTGTCATCCACCATGTCCAGTCTCTCTGCTACAAAAGGAAGCAGGAGTCCCTGAAACGCCACAGAGATTATGGCGACGCAGAAAACGATATTGTAAACATCATATTGGGCATACCCGGGACTGACTACTGCAATAATGGCAAAAACGGCAGAGGCAGCTCCGCGCAGTCCGGAGAAAGCTGTAAGCGCCTGCTGACGCCAGGAAGACCGGAACGGTGTAAGCAGCAGAAAAACGGCAACAGGTCTTGCGATAAATGTAAGTCCGATAAATATGAGCACAGATGTGCCGAGGATTGGCAGAAGCATGGACGGGAATACCAGAAGTCCGAGCAGGAAAAAAATCAGCATCTGGGCAAGCCGGTCGATATTGTCGAAGAAATGGACCAGTGAGATTTTTGTCTTAAATTCCGCATTGCCGACAATGAATCCGAAAAGATATACACTAAGATATCCGTTTCCTCCTATGAGTACCGGTGCGGCATAGGAAAAAAGAACAAAGGCGATCATCAGGATGGTTTCAATACCCCCTGTATCCAGATCATGGCTTTTGAGAATTTTTACCGCAAGAATGCCCAGCCCGGCACCGAAGAGAAGTCTGAATCCGACCTCTTCCGCAATAAGCAGCAGGATGTTTTCATTTCCTCCGGCCATCCAGTTCAGGATGATAATGGTAAGCATGTAGGCAAAAGGATCGTTGCTTCCGCTCTCGACCTCAAGAAGAGAGGCGGTTCCCTCTTTCAGATTCAGCTTCTTGGAACGGAGGATCGAAAAGACAGAGGCTGCGTCGGTAGAGCTCAGTACAGCGCCTACGAGGAGACCTTCCTGAAGACTCATTCCTACAATATAGTGGCAGAACAGCCCGGTCAGCCCGGCTGTGATAACAACGCCTGCAGTCGAAAGGAGAACTGCTTTCGGCAGAATCGGTTTTGCCTCTTTAAATGAAGTACCGAATCCGCCGTAAAACATGATAAATATCAGAGCAGTACAGCAGATATTTTCAGCCATTCCAAAATTGTCAAAGGGAATCTTTACAAGACCCTCACTTCCGAACAGCATGCCAAGAGCGATAAAAATCAGAACTGCGGGAATTCCGAACCGTTTGAGAAAACGATTTGTAAGAATACACAGTACGATTACCGCCGAACAGACTAAAAGACCTGGTGCCATATACGAAAACCTCCTTAAAAACAAAAAGGGAACAGACCGCTTAATCCCGGGCCCGTTCCCGTATTTTCAAAATATTCTATATAAAAGTATATACCTGTCAGACAATAAATGCAAGTTTTTCAAAAAGAGTGTTGACAATTTCAAAAGACAAATTATAATAGATAGTGCTTGCTCGGAGGGCGGGTCATTCGCAGGAAATGACAGGCCGGATAAGGCACGGACTGAGATGTTCGTTACTTATCCGGCCTTTTTTCGTCGGGACAGCCGGGAAAATGCAGCCGGAGAGCCGTAGCCGGGAAAACAGCAGTCGGAAAGCGGCAGCAGGAAAACGGCAGTGCGAAGAAACAGGCCGCAGGAGAGCAGCATGAGTACAACGAAACGGAAAAGGAGAAAATGAGATGGATTTTCTGAGCGGGAAAATTAGGAACATTTATTTCAGGTATCTGGCGGCTGCATTCGGAAGCGCCCTGATCACCTCGATTTACTCCATTGTGGATATGGCGATGGTGGGACAGTATCACGGCCCGGACGGATCGGCAGCCCTGGCAGTGGTGGCTCCGGTGTGGAATATTATTTACAGTCTGGGGCTTCTGACGGGAATCGGAGGCTCGGTGATCTTCAGCACGATCCGGGGCCGGAAAGCGGGGCAGGAGCGGCAGTCTAACGAATACTTTACCGCGTCGGTGACAGGCGCTGTGATTCTGGCGGCCCTGGTCTGGATCGCGGTGATCTTTTTTGACCGCCAGCTTCTTCTGATGTTCGGGGCAGAGGAGAATACCCTTGCACTGGCAAGGGAGTACGTGCTTCCCATCAAGGCAGCGGTTCCTCTGTTCCTCTTCAACCAGATGCTTGCGGCGTATCTGAGAAACGATAATGATCCGGCGCTTGCCACAGGAGCAGTGCTGGCAGGAGGAATCTTCAATATTTTCGGAGATTATTTCTTCGTGTTTACCTGTGATATGGGAGCTTTCGGTGCGGGGCTTGCGACGGCCATCGGATCGGCGATTACATTTGTGGTTATGCTCGTTCATTTTTTCAAAAAGAAAAATACACTTGCCATTGTCCGGATTGAAAATCTGCCGGGGAAACTCCGGGAAATCGCGGTGACCGGTTTCTCCACGTTCTTTATTGATGTGGCGATGGGGATCCTGACGATTCTCTTCAACCGCCAGATCGTGAAATATCTGGGGACAAACGCCCTGGCAGTGTACGGCGTGATTGTGAATATCAGTACATTTGCCCAGTGCTGCGCCTACAGTATCGGACAGGCAGCCCAGCCGGTTATCTCCACGAACTTCGGGGCGGGAAAAGGAAACCGGATTCGGGAGACGCTGAAATATGCTCTGGGGACTGCGGGATTTTTTGCAGTCGTGTGGACCGGGCTGAGTTTGGGGATCCCCAATGTTTTTATCCGGATCTTTATGACGCCTACGGCGGATGTACTGGAAATTGCGCCTGCCATCTTCCGGTGCTACGGGATTTCCTTTATTCTCCTGCCATTTAATATCTTTTCCACATACTATTTTCAGGCGCTGCTCAAGCCGAAGGCCGCATTTATCGTATCTGTGGCGAGAGGGCTTGTGATCAGCGGAATCCTGATCTATCTGCTCCCCGTGGCGGTCGGTGCGGATGCCATCTGGTTCGCGATGCCGCTGACAGAAGCGATTGTAGTTGTATATGTGGCCATAATGATGGTAAAATATACGAAAGAGCTGGATCACCGGCAGAAGGCAGCTTAAGAAGGGAGGAGCCAAAATGAGCAGAATCATTACAATCGGAAGGGAATTCGGAAGCGGAGGACGCGAACTGGGAAGAAGGCTTTCAGAGACGCTGGGAATGGCATATTACGACCAGGAGATTATCAACGAGATTGCCAGGAGGACGCAGCTTTCAGAGGAATACGTCCAGGCAGTTGTGGAGCACCGTCCCATGTTCTCTTTCCCGATCCATATCGGGAGGAGCTTCTATCCGGCCCCGGACCCGGTTCTGGAACAGAATATGGCAGTTTACAGAGAGCAGGCGAATATTATCCGGGAGATGGCGGAGAAGTCGGACTGTGTGTTTGTCGGACGGTGCGCGGACTATGTTCTGGCAGAACAGAAGCCGATGCGGCTTTTTGTCTATGCGGATATGGCGAGCAAGTTAAAACGGTGCAGGGAGAAAGGACCGGAAAATGAGCATCTGACAGACCGGGAGCTGAAGCAGAAGATTACCGGAATCGACAGGAAACGTGCAAAATACTACGAATTTTATACCGGGCAGACATGGGGAGACAAGCTGAATTATGATCTCTGCATTAATACCACGCAGACACAGATCAAAGAGATTGTCCCGGCAATAGCAGGACTGGTCAGATAAACAGGCAGAGGCAGAACCGATGCAGGTATATGTATATAGAAAAGATGCAGCCGCTCCACGCCATTACTGGCGGGGCGGCTGCAAGTCGTTCAGATATCGTTGGAAAAAAGTTTCCGCCCGGTTGATTTTTTCTACAAAAGTTGAATACGCCTCCATTGTATTTCCGCAGAAAAAAACATACAATACCAGTGAAACAGGCATAAAAGCGTCAGCTGATTTGCCTGAAGCAATACAAAAGTACCTGTGCGGAGGTGGAACCAGTATGAAAGAGTTAAAGATCGGGCGTGTGCTCCTTGAGAACCGGCACAGAAAGGGAATCACGCAGGAGGAACTGGCGGAACATCTGGGCGTGTCCAAGGCAAGCGTCTCGAAATGGGAGACCGGCACATCTTATCCGGACATCTTTATGCTGCCCAGACTTGCTTCTTATTTTGATATGAGCATCGATGAGCTGATCGGATATGAACCGCAGATGGAAACGGCAGATATCCGCAGACTGTACCGCAGGCTTTCCGCAGAATTTGCCGAGAGACCCTTCGAGACTGTGATGGAAGAGTGCACGGAGATCGTAAAGAAATATTATTCCTGTTATCCCCTTTTGTTTGAAATCGCCGCTCTTTTTCTGAATCACTATATGATGGCGGACAGTCAGGAACGCTCTCTGGAAATTATCCGGAAAGCGCGCGGGCTTTTCCGGCGCGTCCGGGACAGCGGGGATGATCCGGTTCTGGCAAGGGAAGCACTGCAGATGGAGGCATACTGCTGTCTGATTCTCTCAGAGCCGGAGAAAGTACCGGAGCTTCTGGAAAGGCTGGAACCGTTTACCTCTTCACCTGAACCTCTTCTGGCATCGGCATACCAGATGACCGGGAACAGAAAAGAAGCGGAAAAAGTTCTGCAGGCTGGAATGTACAAGAATATTGTGGCGCTTCTGAATCTGCATGTATCTTACATGGGGCTGTGTACCGATGCTCCGGAGACATTCGCAGAGACATGCAGGCGTGTGGAGCAGATGATCTTTACCTTTGAGCTGAAACATCTTCATCCCGGGCAGGTCCTCACCGCATACATCGCCATGGCACAGGGATGGGCTCTTCTTGGAGAGCAGGAAAAAGCTCTGGAAAATCTGGAAAAATACACAGAGCTGGCAGCAGGCGGCATTTATCCTCTCCGCCTCCGCGGGGATGCATATTTCAACCGTCTGGAGGAGTGGATCGATGAGTCACTGGATACGGGGGAGTATCCGCCCAGAGATGAGGCGGTGATCCGCCACAGCATGACGGATGCGGTCACGGGTAACCCGGCTTTTCAGGCATATGCGGAGAATCCCCGTTTCCGGAGGCTGGTAAAAAGACTCAGAGAAAATGAAGAAAAATCCGGCAGCAGGAAAATGAAGCAGGAGGAAAATTAAGATGGAGGCTGTTGTACTTGACAATCTTTCAAAAACTTATCCGGGCGGAAAGCGTGCTGTTCAGTCTGTCAGCCTTTCCCTTGCGCCGGGCGAGGTCTTTGGCTTCCTCGGTCCGAACGGCGCGGGGAAGACGTCCACGGTGAAAATGTTAAACGGGATACTTAAGCCCACAGAAGGGGGCTGCAGGGTGTTCGGATACGATCCGGGAAAAGAGCCGGAAAAGGTTCACATGATTTCAGGCATTGTCACGGAGCATGCCAGGATGTACGACGCCATGAGCGGACAGGATAATCTTATTTTCTATGCGGAAGTCTTCGGGATATCCGGGGAGGAAGGGAAAAGGCGCGCCCGGGAGCTTCTGGAACAGATGGAACTTACGGAGGCGGCGGAACGGAAACTGTCGGCATATTCCACCGGGATGCGGCAGAGGCTTTCGCTGGCAAGGGCTCTCCTCCATCATCCCCGGGTGCTTTTCCTCGATGAGCCCACGTCGGGGCTCGATCCGGAGAGCGCACAGAATGTCAACCGGATGATCCGCTCTCTGGCAGAAAAGGAAGGGATTGCCGTGTTCCTCTGCACCCATCAGCTCCGCTATGCCCAGGAGATCTGCACCAGATACGGGTTGATCGAAGAGGGAAGGCTTCTGGCGGAAGGGACACTGGAGGAGCTGAGAGGGAAGGCATTTACGGAAAGCAGAGTGCGTATCCGTACAGGGCAGGAGACCATGCGTCTGTCCATCCGCTCTGAGAAGGATATTCCCGGGATCGTGAAGCAGATGGTGGAGAGCGGAAAAGACGTGTATGCTGTGGAGGAGGAAGTTCCGACTCTGGAAGAGATTTATTTCGCTCTGACGGAAGGAGGGAAAAAGCAGGATGAATGACAGAAAGAAAATGGCTGCCATAATCAGAAAAGATTTGCGCATGCTGTCGGCAAACCGCAGGCTGTTTGCAGCGCTTCTGTGCGTGCCTGTGATCCTGGCGGTTCTTCTGCCGTCCATATTTGTTGGAACCATATATGCGGTGCCGGATGACCCGGATATCTATAAGCTGGTGGAAATGCTGCCGGAAGCCATGCAGGCAGAAAGCCTGGAACGGACGGCACTGCAGCTGATCATGAACTATGTTTTCCCGGCATTTTTCCTGATGATTCCGATTATGGCGTCCTCCGTCACGGCGGCAAGCTCCTTTGTGGGGGAGAAGGAAAAGAGTACCCTTGAGACGCTGCTCTACTGTCCGCTGTCCGTAAGACAGATCTTTCAGGCAAAAGTACTGGCGTCTTTCCTTCTGAGCATGGCGGTTTCCCTGGGATCTTTTCTGCTGATGGCTGTTGTGCTGGAAGGGGAACTCTTCATTCTGATGGGATGGATCATGCTGCCGGGGGCAAACTGGATCGCAGTGCTCCTGCTCCTGTCTCCCGCAGTTTCGCTGATCGCTGTGACGGTGATCGTGAGAGGATCGGCAAAGGCACAGAGCGTGGAGGAGTCGCAGCAGGGGGCGGTGTTCCTAATAATGCCGGTGCTTCTGCTCGTGGTGGGACAGTTTACCGGCGTGCTTCTGCTTGATATCCGGATCATGCTCGGGATCGGTCTGGTGTGCGCCCTTCTGGCATGGGTGCTGATCCGGAAAGCGGCGGAAAAGTTCAACTGTGAGATGCTGTTGATGTAAGAGACAGAATCGGCATTATGCACAGTTTCGATATCAGATTTTAGGTGATTTTTGCGGATTGACTATCTGCCTCTTTTTTGTTTATACTTTTGGTACAAAGCAAATACAAAGTAGTGTGTTACTGGTTATGCAGGCATAAACTATTTCTTTCCAATCTGTGACGCCCACAGATTAAAAAGATTTAGTTTATGCCTTTTTCTATGCGGGAAAGACCTCAAACGGGATGAAGCGGAGCAGAATTGAGGTGGCGCACAGCGGGACAGTATTTGCAGGAGAGTTTCCAGAAGGAGGAAGAAGACTATGAAAGACAAAATTTTTGGCGTACTGCAGAGAGTAGGGCGCAGTTTCATGCTCCCGATCGCAATCCTTCCGGTGGCAGGACTGCTGCTCGGAATCGGAAGTTCATTTACCAATGCCACCACAATCCAGACTTACGGTCTGCAGGCAATTCTCGGAGATGGAACCGTGCTTCACGCGCTCCTGACGATCATGAGCAAGGCGGGAAATATTATATTTGACAACCTGCCGATTATCTTTGCTGTGGGAGTTGCCATCGGCATGGCAAAGAAGGAGAAAGAAGTTGCGGCGCTGGCAGCAATGATCTCATTTCTGGTGATGAATGCCACCATAAGCGGCATGCTGCTTGTTCAGGGAGAGATCCTCGAAGACGGAAGCGTTGCAGCTGATGTGTTAAGCGGAACGATTGTTAATGTATGTGGCATCCAGACCCTGCAGATGGGGGTGTTCGGCGGTATTATCGTCGGTCTTGGCGTTGCAGCACTTCACAATCGTTTCTACAAGATCCAGCTCCCGAACGCGCTGTCATTCTTCGGCGGCTCCCGGTTTGTGCCGATCATTTCCACGATCACTTATGTAGGTGTGGGAATTCTGATGTACTTTATCTGGCCGGTTGTGCAGAACGGCATCTATGCACTGGGCGGACTTGTCACGGGCACAGGCTACATCGGGACACTGATTTTCGGAATCATCAAACGGGCGCTGATTCCCTTCGGTCTGCACCACGTATTTTATCTTCCGTTCTGGCAGACTGCAGTGGGCGGAACCATGGAAGTGGCAGGGCAGATCGTGGAAGGCGGACAGAATATTTTCTTTGCGCAGCTTGCGGATCCGACGACAGTTCACTTCAGTGCAGATGCAACGAGATATTTCTCCGGCGAATTTATTTTCATGATCTTCGGACTTCCGGGTGCGGCCCTTGCCATGTACCGCTGCGCGAAACCGGAGAAGAAGAAACAGGCGGGCGGACTTCTCCTTTCAGCAGCGCTGGCATGTATGCTGACAGGCATCACAGAGCCGCTGGAATTTTCCTTCCTGTTTGTTGCGCCGATCCTGTTCGTAGTTCAGGTTATTCTGGCAGGTGCGGCTTACATGATCGCCCACATTCTGAATATTGCGGTGGGACTGACATTTTCCGGCGGACTTCTGGACTTCTTCCTTTTCGGAATCCTCCAGGGAAATGAAAAGACGAGCTGGATACTTGTTATTCCGGTGGGAATTATTTACTTCATTCTGTACTATGTGATCTTTACTGTCCTGATCAGGAAGCTGAATCTGAAGACTCCGGGACGTGAGGATGACGACAGTGAGACAAAACTGTTCACAAAAGCGGATTACCTTGCGAAACAGGGAGAAGGAAAAGCAGGAACTGAGGGAGCGGCAGCAGGCAGCGGTGATGAGAAGAGCGTTCTGATTACACAGGGGCTTGGCGGAAAGAAGAATATTTCTGATGTGGACTGCTGTGCCACAAGGCTGCGCTGCACGGTGGTGAAGCCGGAACTCGTAAACGAGGGAATCCTGAAAGCCACATCTCCATCGGGCATCATCCGTAAAGGAAAGGGAATCCAGATTATCTACGGACCGTCTGTGTCAGTGATCAAGTCCAATCTGGAAGATTATCTGGAGACTGCGCCGAATGAGGAATATATTGCGGAAGATAGCAGCGCAGGCGCATCCGGAACGGAGGAAGCCCCGGGAAAAGAAGGAGAGAATTCCAGTACCGCTGCTCCTGCAGGAAGTGCGGCTGTGAAAAAGGTTCTCTGCTCACCGGTGAGCGGAACGTCAGCTCCGATTACAGAGGCTTCCGACGAGGCATTTGCCGGAAAGATGATGGGGGACGGCTATATTGTGAAGCCCCGGGAGGGAATGGTCTGCGCCCCGGAAGATGCGACAGTGTCATTTGTGTTCCCGTCGAAGCATGCGGTGGGGCTGCAAAGTGACGACGGCACAGAATATCTGATCCATATCGGTGTGGATACGGTGAATCTGAACGGTGAGGGATTCGAGGCATTTGTAAAAGACGGAGATCGTGTAAAAAAGGGTGACAGACTGATAGGTTTTGATATAGAATATATCAGAGAACACGCGAAATCCGATGAGGTCATTATTGTATTTACCAGCCTTCAGGAAGGCGAAGAGATCCGGCTTAAGAAAGCGGGAGAGGTCGCAGAACTTGATGAGACGGCTGAGATTATAAGTCTGAATCTGTAAAATGAGATCGGATGGGAGGCAGTGTCTGGGGGCTTTCCATCCGATTATTTTTGAGAGGTGTACTCCCTGAGCGTTATACTTTCTGCGGGAGCACGGACAGGAGAAGGGGGAATTTCATGTATCGAATTATAAAAGTGCTGAACAACAACAGCATACTGGCATATCAGTTGGAGACGGGGAAGGAGCAGATTCTTCTTGGAAAAGGGATCGGCTTCGGCAAAAAGCCTACGGAGAAGATCGGTGAGATCCCCGGGGCGAAAGTCTATGCTCTGGTGACCAGGGAGAAAAAGCAGTCGGTTCTTCAGGCTGTAAACGGAATCAGCCCGGTGTATATTGAGATCGCCGGCAGGATTATTGAGGAGGCGGAGAAAATATTCGGTACAGTCAGCCATGAGATCCTTCTCCCCATGGCAGACCATATTGCCCTTGCGGCAAAACGCGCCCTGGAGAACCGGCAGATGCCCAATCCGTTTACCCCGGATATCCGGGTGCTTTTCGGAAAGGAGTATGAGGCCGCGCTCCGGGGACGTGAAATTATCCGGGAGATGACCGGCGCAGAGATCTCGGATGACGAAGTGGGATTCATCACCCTCCATATCCATGCAGGGCGGTCGGACGAGCAGGTGTCCGAGGCTCTTGACACGACAAGGATTATTAATCAGGGAATCTCCATGATCGAGGAGGAGTTCGGGCAGAAGTTCCCGGCAGATTCTCTGGCATGCACCCGGCTGATGAGCCATCTTTATTACATGGCTGCCAGGACGAGAAGAGGGGAGTCTACGAATGTGGATTTCAACGATTTTATCTTTGCCAGTTATCCGCGGACAGGGGAAGCGGCGGAAAAAGTGTGCCGGTTTATGGAGAAAGAGCTGAAGAAGCCGGTGGCGAAGGAAGAGATCGGATTTCTGGCTATTCACATTCAGAGAGTGATCGCGCCGGAGACGCAGTGAGCGGTCGTACATGGGAGCGAACCGGAGACAGGACAAAGGCTGAAATGAAGATTGCAGCAAAGCAGAAGGGCAGGACGGAAGTATGAATTTTATAGCAAGAGTGCTTCTTGTGGAAGACGATGAGCAGATTGTGGAAAACCTTACGGAATTTTTAAGCAAAGAGGGATATTTGGTGAAAGCGGTCAGTACCCAGAGAGAGACAATGAATCTTCTGGAGGAGGAGGCTTTTGATCTCATGCTTCTGGATGTGACTCTGAGAGAAGGAAACGGATTCAGCGTATGTACTGCGGTAAAAGCCCAGTATGACCTTCCGGTGATTTTCCTGACGGCACTGGGGGATGAGTTCAGCGTAGTTACAGGTCTGGATATGGGGGCAGACGACTACATCAGCAAACCTTTCCGCCCGAGGGAACTGGTATCCAGGATGCGTTCGGTTTTAAGGCGGGCGGGAAAGAACCAGGCGGCGGTGGAGATCGGCGGAATCCGGATTGATACGGAAAAGGGGACGGTTACGCGGGACGGTCAGGAGATTTTCCTCTCTGCCCTGGAATACCGGCTTCTGCTTGTATTCCTCAACCACAGGGGAATGGTGCTCACACGTTCCATGCTTCTGGACGAGATCTGGGACGCGGCGGGAGATTTTGTGAATGATAATACCCTTACCGTTTACATCAAACGGCTCAGGGAAAAAATAGAGAAAGACCCTCAGAAGCCGGAGATTATTCTCACGGTGAGAGGGATGGGGTACAGGCTCGGTGAATGAGATGTTTTATTATATTCTGCCTGCCGCAGGAGTGGCGCTGCTCCTCGGCGGGCTTTATCTGTTTCAGATGCATCGTTACAGGAAATCCCTGCGCAGGCTCGGAACTGAGATAGACCGGATCCTTCACGGCAGCGGGGAAATTGTCCTGAGCAGTTACCGGGAGGGAGAGATCGCCATTCTCCGGGACGAGATATATAAGATGACAGTACGCCTCAGGGAGCAGTCGGAGCGTCTGGCAGGTGATAAAGAAGCACTTGCGGATTCTCTGGCAGATATCTCCCATCAGATAAGGACGCCTCTTACTACGCTGAACCTGATGACGGCAAGGATGATGCAGGAGGGGGATGACCTGGTACAGAGAAAGAAAATGCTGCGGGAGATGAACCGGATGCTGGAGCGCATTGAGTGGCTGATCACCGCCCTGCTGAAAATGTCCAAACTGGACGCCGGGGCAGTCCGTCTGGAGAAGCGGAGTATTCCGATGACGGAATTCCTGAAAAAGGCCCTGGAACCTTTTGAGATCCAGATGGAGATCCGGGAGCAGAAATGCACGGTTAAGGGTGCGGAAAATATGGTGCTTGAGGCAGATGAGCAGTGGACCATGGAGGCGGTACAGAATGTGATTAAAAACTGTCTGGAATATATCCCGGTGGGAGGCGCGCTTGAGATTTCATGTACGGACAATCCGCTCTACGCCGAGATTGCAGTCTGTGATAACGGACCGGGAATCGCGCCGGAAGATCTGCCCCATCTGTTTGAGCGGTTTTACAAGGGAAAAAATGCGGGAAACTCCGGTTTCGGCATCGGGCTTGCCCTCGCCCAGGCGATCATGACCCGCCAGAACGGCGTGATCCGTGCGGAGAACCGGAAGGAGGGCGGAAGCTGCTTCAGGGTAAGGTTCTATAAGCAGACGGTATGATTGATGGCGGAGAATAAATGAGAAAAAATGAGATTTTTAAGGTTGAAATTACGACATAATTATGACATAATTAAGGCATAAAGGAGGTGCGGAACATGCCACAGATTATTCCGATTAAAGATTTAAAAAATACAGCAGAGATTTCCGAGATGTGCCATCGCACAGATGAACCGGTTTATATTACCAAAAATGGATATGGTGATATGGTGATTATGAGCATGGAAAATTTTGAGAGAACTATGAAACGGTTAAAAATGTATGAAGACATCTATGTTTCAGAGAGACAGATCAGCGAAGGAAAGGTAAAAGATGCGAGGGAGTCTCTTGCATCTATGAGATCGCAATATGGCGTATAAACTGATTATTACAGAACGTGCCGAGAAACTTCTGGATTATATAATTGTATTTCGCGTCAATGGAGAAAATGTTTATATAATGGGTATTTATCACCAGTTGGAAAACTACAGGAAAAAAATAAAGGATATGTGACAGAAATGTCATTTCAGAGTCATCGGGGTGTCACCGCGCTTTGTTAAGATATATGCATATCCTCCGCAGGAGAGGGTAAAAAGAGAAAAAATACCGCAGAAGACGGTGTTTCAGGAGGTATGTATGGACATATTAAAAGTGGAAGATCTTACAAAGATATACGGCAAAGGAGCGGGGGAGGTTCGGGCTCTGGATCACGTCTCTTTTACCGTGAGGAAGGGGGAGTTTACCGCCATCGTCGGTTCTTCCGGTTCCGGAAAATCCACGCTGCTGCATCTGATCGGCGGAGTGGACAGACCTACTTCAGGGAAAGTGTATGTGGACGGCACGGATGTGTATGCGCAGGATGAGGAGGCGCTTGCCATTTTCCGCAGGAGACAGGTGGGGCTGATCTATCAGTTCTACAACCTGATTCCGGTGCTGACGGTGCGGGAGAATATCACCCTTCCGGTGCTGATGGACGGAAGAGAGGTGAATGAAGACCGCCTGGAAGAGCTGATCTCGGTCCTTGGGTTAAAGCGCCGGGAAGGACATCTGCCGAACCAGCTCTCCGGCGGGCAGCAGCAGAGAGTATCCATCGGAAGGGCGCTGATGAACGCTCCTGCCATCCTCCTTGCCGACGAGCCCACAGGAAATCTGGATACAAAGAACAGCCGGGAGATCATGCAGCTTCTGCGGTATTCCAACGAGAAGTATAATCAGACTATGCTTGTGATCACCCATGATGAGAATATCGCCCTGCAGGCGGACCGGATCCTGTCTCTGGAAGACGGGCGGATCGTGAGAGACGAGGTGATCCGCCGATGAGATATTTTACGGATATTTTTTCAAAGATCACATTCCGGACCATGCGGCAGAACCGGATGCGCACGGTAGTAACCGTGATCGGCGTGATCCTTTCTGCCGCCATGATCACGGCAGTCACTACTTTCGGACAGAGTATGTGGTCTTTTCTGAAAAATTACAGCATCGAACACGACGGTTACTGGTTTGGTGTGGCGGAATATGTCAGCGACAAGGAATATGAACGGATCAGGGATGACAGTCGTGTGGAGATGGCTGTGGCAACGGATATCCTGGGATATGCCCGTTATGACCGCCTTACGGATGAAGAGAAACCATATCTTTATATCCAGAGCCTTTCTGATGACATCTGGGATATATTTCCGGTGACGCTGACAGAGGGCAGGCTCCCGGAAAATGAGCATGAAGTGATCATCTCGGAATATCAGCAGGCGAATGAGGATCAGGATCGGATCACCCGGGTGGGGGACGTCCTGGAACTGGAAGTGGGAGAGCGGATCTGGGAGGGAGAGCGGCTGACCAGCTTCGAAGGATATATGGGCGGGGCTTATGCGGCAGAATATGATCTGTCGGAAGAAACGCTGGAAAATGTAAGGCCCATGAACTTTACTGTGGTTGGTGTGTTCTCCATGAACTCGAACATGCATTACGGCGCTGCGGGGTATGATGTGTATGCCGGAGCTGCAGAAGATCCGGACGCTGCAGTGACGGATGCCGGCAGTTCAGACGAGGAAAATCCGGGCGGCGATGCACCGGATGAGATGATTTCAGAGACCGGAACACGATCCATGTACCACGACGTCTATCTGCGGACTGTGAAGCCGTCTGATATTTACGATTACATGAATACTATAGAGTGCGACAGAGCCTCAACGAACGAGGCGCTGCTCCGGTGGTTCGGCGTGGCGGACAACGATAACCTGACCGGGATCATCACCGGCCTGAGTCTGATCGTTACGGGGATTATTATGGCAGGAGCAATTTCCCTGATCTACAATGCATTTTCCATCTCTCTGAGAGAAAGGACGGTGCAGTTCGGTCTCCTGGCCTCCGTCGGAGCTACAAAGAAGCAGTTGGAGAGATCCATGCTAAGCGAAGCGCTGTTTGTGAGTCTGGTGGGGATTCCGGCGGGCTGTATCTCAGGGATCGCAGGCATTGGCATTACCCTGCATTTTATCGGAAGCGGAATTACCAGATGGATTCACGGCGAAGCAATGGATGTGCCGCTTCAGGTTTCCTGGATTTCTGTGGCTGCCGCAGTGCTGACGGCGTTTGCCACGGTCATGATCTCTGTGTGGATTCCCTGCCGGAGAGTGCGGAAGATATCGCCCATCGACGCCATCCGTTCGGAAAAAGATATCCGGATCCGTGGGAAGGATGTAAAGACAAAGACGACAGGACTGTTCTACCGCCTGTTTGGTCTGGAGGGGATGCTTGCCCGGAAGAACTATAAGCGGGACAGGAAGAAATACCGCAGTACCGTGGCGTCCCTTACGATGAGTATCGTGCTCTTCGTGTCGGTATCCGTATTCGGAGAGTATCTGATAGGGACAGGAAATTTTGTCCTGGAGATGCCGGATGTGCAGATTGTCTGCCAGGTGAATGAGGGGGATGAAGACATCTGGCAGGATGTACTGGGAAAGACGGAAGAGCTGGCAGAAGAGAATGACAAAGTGATTTTTATGCAGCGGTACAGTACTACGGGCAGGTGGCTGCAGATCGATATGAAAGACTCAGGAATCGGGAGCAGCGGATCCCTGGATGATTATTATATCGTATATTCCTCGGAAGACGGAGATCTTCTGGTGGATGCAAAGATATATATTATACCAGATGAGCTTTTTGAGAGTATGGGGGGAAATGTGCAGGAAGAGAACAGACTTCCTGTTCTCTACCCGGAAAAGATCCGTGTGTTCAATTCAAAGACAGAGCGCTATGAGCGGAGAGAATTTCTCCCGGAATCCGGAGTGACACTTCCGGTAGAAATCGAAGACTTCACAGATGAAGGGAAGATCCTGTATGAACAGCTCTGCAGCGCGGTATTCCAGGGAACTTATGAGAAGATGCCGGAAGGGGTTATTTATAATGCAAATA
>CBJMC01400__coassemble_1011_pt1 | contig 21142 bp, 19 predicted proteins | sample CBJMC01400__metabat2_high_PE_029 | metagenome-assembled genome bin CBJMC01400 | reverse complement strand
TGTCGGGAAATCTGTGCCGATCTTCTCTTTGTACTCAGCCTTGAACTGTCCTGCAAGAGTCTTAAGATCCTCTGCTGTCAGCTCTACGTCCTGTGTAACACCTTTCTTTTCTTTCATCTCGTCGATGAGCTCTTCGAAGTATTTCTTTCCTACTTCCATAACAACGTCAGAGTACATCTGGATGAATCTTCTGTAGCAGTCCCAAGCCCAGCGCGGGTTGCCAGAAGCCTCTGCCAGAGTCTCAACAACTTCTTCGTTCAGACCAAGGTTGAGGATTGTGTCCATCATACCCGGCATGGACGCTCTCGCACCAGAACGAACAGAAACGAGAAGAGGATTTGTCTTGTCTCCAAATTTCTTTCCTGTGATTCCTTCCAGTTTCTCGATGGCTTCCATGATCTGTCCCATGATCTCATCGTTGATCTTTCTGCCATCCTCGTAGTACTGTGTACAAGCCTCTGTTGTGACTGTGAATCCCTGCGGTACCGGGAGCCCAAGACTTGTCATCTCCGCGAGGTTGGCACCTTTTCCACCAAGAAGGTTTCTCATTGTAGCGTTACCTTCCGTGAACATATAAACCCATTTTGTTGCCATGTTCAATGACCTCCTCAAAAAATTTGCAAATATTTATGCAATAATTCGCATATAATATTTTAATGGTTCAAAGCCCGTGCGTCAAGCGTTTTATGGGGGAAACATACATAATCTTTACAACCTCTGCCATATTTTCTGTCTGATTCTGTCCTTTATGAGAAAAAACCGCCTTCTGCGGGGGAAGCATCTCCGGCAGAAGGCGGTAATGTATATCTGCGGTGTGTTATTCTGTGACCTATTCTACAGTCCATCCTGCTGATTCCAGATTTTCCACAGTTGCATCCAGCGAAAGCTGGGTCAGGTCTTCATCGTCCACGGGAAGCAGTCCCTGTCCGATTACCGTTTTGAGTGTGTCTTCATCTGTCGGAATTACAATCGTCTCCGTCAGATATCCGTCGCCTTTTTCCGCACTGTACTCCACGCCTTCAATTGCACTGTAAGCAGCCTGCGCCGCTTCCACTGCACTGTCCAGTTCCGCCAGCTGATCCTCGGTGTAACCTTCCAGACTGATGGAGGACTCCTGGGTCAGTCTGGTAACCCGGTCCCCTCTGGCATCAAAAATCATTTTCATCGTAACGCCATTCTGCTCCAGTGTGGCTGTTTTGGCCGCTTTGACTTCTTCCGGCTCGCCGCATGCGGTAAGTGCAAAGACAGAGAGCGCCAGAACAAATGCACAGACAGCCTTTTTCATACCGGAACGGAAGGTGTCTGTAATTGTTTTGGAATGGAAAACGTCTGTAAATTTTCTCATAAAGGAATCCCCCTTCATTTGTTCTTTTCTTTCAGTTTGTTTTATAATTTCAACTTCCCTTTTCTTTCAGCGTCCGCCTTCCGGGCCCCGGGACTTTACATTTTCAGGAATGCGCGGTATCCTTTGACCGCCTCGTATACGTCCGCCTTGCTTGAAACTTCGTAAGGTGCATGCATGTTCAGCACCGCAACTCCGCTGTCGATGACCTCCATGCCGTAATTTGCCATGATATAGGCGATCGTTCCGCCGCCGCCCAGGTCCACGCGTCCGAGTTCTGCAAACTGATATGCTACATCAGCATCGTCCATGGCTTTCCGAAGTTCTGCGATATATTCTGCATTTGCATCGTTGGAGCCAGATTTTCCGCGGCTTCCGGTAAACTTGTTAAAAGTGATGCCGTTTGCGAAGAACGCAGAACTTCGTTTTTCAAAGGCCTCCGCATACATGGGATCGTAGGCAGCACTCACATCGGAGGAGAGCATTTTGGAATTTGCCAGGGCACGGCGGACTTTCAGCTCGGATTCTCCCTCTGTGAGAGCCACCAGCTCGGCAACTGTGTTTTCAAAGAAACGGGAATGCATTCCGGTGGCGCCCACGCTGCCGATTTCTTCCTTGTCAACAAGGAGACAGCAGCCGGTACGTTTTGCATTTTCCACATCAAGCATGGCAAACAGGGAAGTGAACGCACATACCCGGTCGTCCTGTCCGTAGGAGAGAATCATGCTTCGATCCAGTCCGCAGTCACGCGCCTTTCCGGCCGGAACGATCTCAAGTTCTGCCGAGGCGAAGTCGTCTTCCTCCATGCCATACTTTTCTTTCAGAAGGGCAAGCACATTTGCCTTGATGGTGTCAGATGGTTTGGAATCGGACTGGGCTTCCGTGTTCTGATTAGACACATCGGAAGTCTGTGCGGCTCCGGTCTCCGGTTTTGCAGCTCCGGTCTCTGACTTTGCGGCATCGGCTTCCGGCTTGTCGAACACTTCGCTGACCGGACGGTTGCCGATGAGCAGATCCAGTTTTTCTCCGTCGATCACCTTGGAAGCTTTCTTCTCCATCTGTTCCTGAGCCAGATGGACTAACAGATCCGTAATCACAAATACCGGATCACTTTCTTCCTCTCCGATATTTACTTTTACCACAGTTCCGTCCTTCTTTGCAACCACGCCGTGAAGCGCAAGAGGCTGCGCCACCCACTGGTATTTTTTGATACCGCCGTAATAATGCGTATCAAGATATGCCAGTCCTTCGTTTTCGTAGAGCGGATTCTGCTTGACATCGATGCGCGGCGAATCAATATGCGCGCCGAGAATGTTCATGCCTGCCGAGAGTGGCTCTTCGCCGATGCGGAATAAGGCCAGCATTTTCTTCATGCATACCGCGTAAATCTTGTCTCCGGGATGCAGAGGCTGTCCTGACTGCATGATCTCCTCTATGTCGCGGTAGCCTGCCTGCCTCGCCATATCCACGGCCAGCGCCACGCACTCCCGCTCCGTCTTACCTGCGTCCAGGCAGGCTTTATATCTTTCGTTGATTCGTTCCAGCTCTGAAAGCTGGTCTGTTGAGTAAGTTGTCCAGATGTTTTTCATGATTTGTCCTTTCCGGGACGTAGTAAAATTCAATTTTGCTACGTCCCGAATTAAGCTTCAGTGTGTCCCAAATTGAATTTTACCCTGTCCCTTTTTGCTATTTTCCAATTATACATCTTTTAACGTATCGATACAATTGTTCTGTTTTTCTTTTTGAAATATTCAGTTCCGTCTGTAGCTTTTCCTTATAGTTTTCACGCAGATTCTTATTTTCAATTATCTCTTTTGCTGTACCGGTATTATGAAGATGGGCCTCCTGCTCAAGCATTGCCAGAGCTATTTTCTTCCTCTGAAGTTCTACTTCATTCGGGACATCCATAAAGACATTCTTCTGATTTTTCTGATGAAAATCCAGATATTCATTAAAATCTGCAAACTCCGTCTGATACATTTTCAACGCATTCGGATGTATTATCTTCGTTTTCTCCGTCTCGTATTCCTTCATACTTGAGAAACTGTATTTCGAGGGATTTTTTACGATATTTGCATTCACCGGATTCATATGAATATATCTCATACAATTCCAGAAATACCGCGAATCTTCAACGCATTCGCTTTTAAAACGATTCTGAAAAACATGTCCATTTCTGTTATGTTTATAATTGTAATATTCTGCGAATTCTGCCAAGACAATGGCTATATAACCTGACAAGAATTTTAGATCCGCACGGATCAAAAGATGAAAATGTGTCGACATAATAACGTATGCATAGATCTCGACTCCGTACTTTTCCAGATGCTTCTCAAGAAGCCTTTTGAAATTATTCTTCTCTCGGGTTTGGTCAAAAATGCGCTCTCGGTTAATTCCCCGTCCTATCACATGATAAATATCCGTACTGCTTCTCTTTCGCGCGGCACGTGGCATCCCATCACCTCGTTTCTTTCTGGTTTGGGACAGGGTAAAATTCAATTTGGGACACACTGAACCTCAATTGGGGACATAGTAAAGTCCAATTGGGGACGTAGCACTTTTTAATTATACTACGTCCCCAATAAAATTACCACTCAAATTTTTTCTCAAAATATGCTTTCAGATCTTCGATCTTGACACGCTCCTGTTCCATCGTATCGCGGTCGCGCACGGTCACGGCTCCGTCTTCCTCTGACTCGAAGTCATAGGTCACGCAGAACGGAGTACCGATCTCATCCTGACGGCGGTAGCGTTTTCCGATGTTTCCTCTGTCATCGTACTCACAGTTATAATACTTGCACAGTTCTGTGTAGATCTTCTCTGCGCCTTCTGCAAGTTTTTTGGAGAGCGGCAGCACGCCGATTTTAACCGGGGCAAGTGCCGGATGGAAGTGAAGCACGGTTCTCATATCCGGTTTTTCTTCTGTTCCGATGTTCTCCTCATCGTAAGCGCTGCACAGGAAAGCGAGCACCATACGGTCAGCGCCGAGAGACGGCTCAATTACATACGGAATGTATTTCTCTTTTGTCTCATCGTCAAAATAGGTAAGATCCTGTCCGGATACGTTCTGATGCTGGGTCAGATCGTAATCGGTACGGTCAGCAATGCCCCACAGCTCGCCCCAGCCGAACGGGAAGAGGAACTCTACGTCTGTGGTAGCTTTACTGTAGAAGGAAAGTTCTTCCTTATCATGATCGCGGTAGCGCACTTCATCGTCCTTCAGACCGAGAGAAGACAGCCAGTTCAGGCAGAAGCTCTTCCAGTAGTCGAACCACTCAAGGTCCGTATCCGGTTTGCAGAAGAACTCAAGCTCCATCTGCTCAAACTCTCTTGTGCGGAAAGTGAAATTACCGGGTGTGATCTCATTACGGAACGATTTTCCGATCTGGGCGATACCGAACGGCAGTTTCTTTCTGGATGTACGCTGTACGTTTTTAAAGTTTACAAAAATTCCCTGCGCTGTCTCCGGACGGAGGTAAACGGTATTTTTCGCATCCTCGGTCACGCCCTGGAATGTTTTGAACATCAGGTTGAACTGACGGATATCGGTGAAATTATGTTTGCCGCAGGTCGGGCAGGGAATCTGGTGTTCTTCGATAAACGCCGTCATCTGTTCCTGGGACCAGCCGTCCACAGATCCGTCCAGGGTGATTCCCTTTTCCTCGCAGTAATCCTCGATCAGCTTATCCGCACGGAAACGTTCATGACATTCCTTGCAGTCCATCAGCGGATCGCTGAATCCGCCGAGATGTCCGGATGCCACCCATGTCTGGGGGTTCATAAGGATCGCGCAGTCAACGCCTACATTATAAGGATTCTCCTGCACGAACTTTTTCCACCATGCACGTTTTACATTATTTTTAAGCTCAACCCCAAGGTTTCCGTAATCCCAGGTGTTTGCAAGACCGCCGTAGATCTCGGAGCCCGGATATACGAAACCTCTTGATTTCGCAAGTGCCACAATTTTATCCATTGTTTTTTCAACCATGTTTACTTCCTCACATTCTTTTCATTTATCTCAACATTGTACCTATTATAAATTGTGCTCCCGCATTTTTCAAGAGATTCCTCTTCTATTTTGATATACTCTGCCATTTTTGACATACTCTGCCATTTTGACACGCCGCATTGTCTTTCCGATCTGTTCATCCTGGCCGGTTCTCACAGCAGCGTCTCCAGAATTTCCAGAGAATTAAACTTCTTATCCACGTAAATATCCATCAGTCTTCCCATCACTTTCCCCAGCTCTTCCAACACTTTGTCGGAGACAGTAAACGTGTAAAGTTTCTCGATTTTACTGGTTTCAATATATTGCATGCTATATAACGTCGATTTATCAATCACAATTCCGTCAGGCACATTCTCCCGGCATCTGCTGCACACAAGTCCGCCTTTGAGTGCGCTGAACACTGCCGGGCGTTCCCGGTCACCGCATTTGACGCACTGAAAGACCTGGGGAGCCTGCCCGTTAATGCACAGGGCTTTCAGCTCAAATATGTATCTTACAAGACGATCCGGAATGTGCGGGCTGGTCAGTGCCCGCAGTGTCTGGTAGAGAAGTTTTAGCATTTCCCGCTCGTCATTGTTTTCTTTTGTATAGTATGCGGCGAATTCAAGAAAATAGAAGCCATAGTAGGCTCCCGTCACATCTGAGCGCAGCTCGGCAAAATAATTGGAAATATTTGCCGACTGTATCGTATAGGAAGTCCGCCCCTCGTACACGGTAAACTCACCGAACGCAAACGGATTGACCGCCCCCACCAGAGGGCTGTTCGGTCTTCGTGCGCCTCTGGCAAAGGCGGAGATTTTTCCATGTTCTTTTGTAAGCAGCACAACACGGCGGTCATACTCTCCCACCGGTGCGGTGGAGAGCACCATCCCCGTCAATACAACCTGATTCACGCTGTTCCTTTCCGCTTCCGCCCGGAAGCATCTGTTTTTCCCTGTTCATCCGGAAAACATCTGTTTTTGCTCTCACCTGGAAGCACCTGTTCCCTTGTGCTCACTTATTGCGAAGTTTCGCATCACTGCCTGCGTTTTCTTCCGGCCTGCCGCCGGGAATGCCGCCCATACCGGAAATATGGTCCGGTGTAATCCCGCTGCATTCCCGATGTATCCGGTAGTTCAGATAATCATCAATCTTTCCTGTTGTCATAAACTTTTCCCAATATCGTTCTTCCATCAGATCACCTCTTCTTCCGTGTCTGCCGTTTTTACAGAACCTTTTTCTGCCCGGCTTCTGTTCTTAGGTTCCCCGATCGGAAAAGACGCTATACCCCGTAAAAAATACCAGATGTTTTTCCTGCAAATGCCTTGACAACTGTCCTGTCCATTATATTGGACTTTCTTCAAAAATTCAATATTTTCCACACTGTAAGAATGCATCAGTCAACAATTCTGTCCGCCGCCATATATGCAAGAAACACCGCTGCCGTCAGCAGGACTGCCGCAGCAATATGAAGCCGGAACAGGACTGCCGTCAGCAGAAGATTTACGAAGATACCGGCAAAAAATGTGGCGAAGAGAAGCGCGGCATTCCAGACTTTCCATTTCTTTTCCCTGCGGAACGCCGTTCTGGACAGGAACAGAAACAACCCGTCCGCTGCCGCAAGGATGAAGAGTCCGCCCAGAAGATTTCCTGCCGTCACGGACAGCCGGATTCCTGCAGGGCGATCCAGAAAATACAGCGCTGCATTTTCAAGCACACCTCCAATCAGCCAGATTGCCAGAAGAACGGCAAGCGCCAGAAGATTATCCCGGACGATGCCTGCCATTTTTTCCTTCCATGTCATATGAGGGATCTCCCGGAGCACACTGTCACAAAACTGACAGTAATCGCCGCCGATCACAGCCGCCGCAGTGTCTCCCCGCTGCTCTCCGTCTATCAGCATCCGGGTAATATCCCTGCGGACCAGTTCCTGCTGAAACGGACTGATATCACATCCCCGCAGATAGACAATCATATCGGTCAGAATGTCTCTCCCCTCCGGGGACAATTCTTCCTCCAAGCGGTTATTTTCCTGTAACAGCTGTCTTGTTCTTATGCTCATTCTCCGCACCTCCTATCGCTTTGCTGCTCTGTTTGCCTGCTGCTGCGCAGATCTTCCGCCACCAGCCTTACCGCTTCTGCAAGCTCTCCAAAGCTTGTGAAAAACGCTTCCATTTCCCGGTCTCCCTCTGCTGTAAGGGAATAGTATTTTCGTTTTGGCCCCTTTTCCGACTCCCGGTAATCTGCCGTGATCAGACCATTTTTCTCCAGACGGAGCAGAAGGGGATAGATCGTTCCTTCTGCAATATTTCCAAATCCGTATTCTTCCAGCTGTCTGGATATTTCATAGCCATATGTCTCCTGCTTTCCAATGATCGCCAGGATACAGCCCTCCAGAGTGCCTTTGAGCATCTGTGACGGGATCATGCTATCACCTGCCTTGCAATGCAATATAGTTTACTATATTGTATTACAAGGTATGATTTCTGTCAACCTGATCTCCCATATTTTATCTGGATTTTTCTGCGATTTTTCTGCATTGTCTGTATGGCCGGAGAAATGAGATGTGCCCGTCAAAGCTTTTTCGACAGATAAAAAAGCGGAAGACCTTTCTTCCGATCTTCCGCCCGCTTTTCTTTTTCCGTATGAATGAAGCATGGATGAAGCCGCTGTTTTAAAAGCAGCTTCTGTTCTCATCCGCATCTCTACTCTCATCCGCATCTCTACATCTCATCTTCCCGGTACCCGAAGTTCTTCATCAGGTAATCACTGTCCCGCCAGTTTTTCTGGACCTTAACCCAGAGCTTCAGGTTCACTTTGCAGTCCAGCATACGCTCAATCTCGTAGCGCGCCGTGCTGCCGATTTTTTTCAGCATGCTGCCCTGCTTTCCGATAATAATCCCTTTATGGGAATCCCGCTCGCAGATGATGGTAGCGTCAATATGCATGACTTTATTCTGCATTTTCATCCTGTCAATGGCAACTGCGATACCGTGGGGAATCTCCTCATTCAGACAGTGCAGCGCCTTCTCCCGGATCAGTTCCGCCACGATCTGGCGTTCCGGCTGGTCAGTGACCGTGTCCTCATCGTAGAACTGGGGACCATAGGGAAGGTATTTCATAATCACCTTCACCAGTTCGTCCGTGTTGTCGCCTCTGCGCGCCGACACGGGCACGATCTCGGCGAAATCATATTCTTTGCGGTACACATCGATAGCAGGAAGTACTTCCTCTTTCTTCACCGTATCCGTTTTATTGATCACCAGGATCACCGGTGTTTTCACCTTTTTGAGCTGATCGATGATGTGGCGCTCTCCCGCGCCGATAAAAGTGGTGGGCTCCACAAGCCAGAGCACAACATCCACTTCATTGAGGGTGCGCTCGGCCACATTAACCATGTACTCTCCCAGTTTGTTCTTCGCCTTGTGGATGCCCGGCGTGTCCACAAATACAATCTGTCCCTCCTCTGTAGTGAGAACCGTCTGGATACGATTCCGGGTAGTCTGGGGCTTGTTTGATGTGATGGCGATCTTCTGGCCGATCAGATGATTCATCAGTGTGGATTTTCCAACATTTGGCCTGCCAATCAGCGTGACAAAGCCGGATTTGAAATTTTCTTTCATGTATTCTCCTCAATTGGGGACGTAGTAAAATTGAAAAATACTACGTCCCCCTTCACAGTTTTTTCACAAATTCTTGATTTCCATGAACATGTCTTTCGCCTCTTCTATCTTCTCCTCGCCGCCGATCACGCAGAGCAGGTCTGCGTCGAGAAGCGCCTGGAGGACGTCCGCGAGAGCGCGGATATCTTTCTGCTGTGCAGTCAGGATCTGTTCCCGCTCGGTGCGTATCATCTCTTCGGTGACATGGTTCATATACAGGTTCATGGAGCGGTTTCCCTTTGCTGCAGGGTTCATGGGGCGGTCGATATTGCTGATGGTGCCGATGATGAATTTATTCATATCCCGGTCTTCCACATTGAAGTTCTTCAGGTAATCGACAACACCTTCGTACACTTCCATGGTTTTTTTCAGGTTCGGGTCGCGGTAGGACACAAGATAACCTTCACCGATCCGGTTGAAATTGCTCATGCAGCCGTAGGCTCCGCCCTTGACGCGGATATTCTGCCAGAGATAATCATAGCTCAGGATCACTTTAAGGATCTGCAGGGCGCCGGTATATTCCGCTCCGCCGTCAATGAAGTTCCCCACTCTCGCCACGTACTGAACCTTGGAAGATGTCTTGAATCCTTCATTTCGCTTTACGCAGTGGATAACGCAGGGCGTCTCCGGTCCTTTTTCTCCGGTATGGAGAGTATTCCTGATCTTCTCAAATGCTTCCGCCGCCGGGGCAATCCCCTCTTCTGCCGAGGTATAACTGATCATCAGGTTATCTGCGCGGAAGATCTTCTCCGCGATCATTTTCAGGTTGCGGATCAGTTTCTCCTTATGCCCGTCAAAATCTTCCTCAATGGTTTTCACCACTTCATAGAAACCGATTCCATCTGTATCGTCCTTGAATTTCGCGATGGGCGAAGTGTATGACAGTGCGCGCAGGGCCGCAGTCGTATGTCCGGAGGAGGTAAAGGACATCTGAAGTCTGGATTTGAGCATGGCAAGGATCTCTTTTAAGCGCTTCTCATCATCCAGTTTCGACTCCATGAGGATCTCCCGCATCATGGCAAAGAGTACGTCCATCTCCGGGTACAGCGCCTTTCCTTTCATCTCAAATGTGGCGCGGAACTCCTTTTCTTTTACCTTTGTCACATCGGTATAGAGTTCCAGGGATGTGCCGATTCCCCCGGTGTGTACGTTGATCTCGTTAAAGAGCTCCCCGTAGCCGTAATTGTTTGTATCAATAATTCCCAGAACACTCTGAAGCATTCCCACATAGGGGAGCAGCTCCTCGGAAATGCCGGAAAGATCGAACATGAGCGTGACATAGCCGATACCGTTTGTCTCCACATTGTGGTGGATCATCTTCACGCCGCCGATCTCTTTCTCCTCGTTGTAAACCGGGGCGATCTCCCGGGAAATGTCTTCTCTTCCCAGCACCGGAATCTTTGCCAGGTCCTCCTGGGAGGACTCTTCTTCCTGGTACGCCTCCAGTTCTTTCGTGTCATCCACAAGTTTCTGAACTTCTTCGGGAGAGAGGCTTTCCTTGTATGCTTTCAGCTTTTCGGCGAACTCGTGGTCCATCCGCGCCGTGCGCCCCTTCTCCGGACGGATGATCACAACCGCGCCGTGAGTGTTGTCCAGAAGGTATTTCTGAATCAGATCTTCAAAATATCCTGTTTCCACCTGTTCTTTGAGGAAATCAAAGGTGGGAATCGCCTGCATATGGATAAACGGTTTGCTGTCATCATACAGCCAGCTGTCGAAAAGCTGCAGGCCGTACATCAGTCCCCGCGGATAGTTCCCGAAATCCGCCTCCCGGAAACGGAACTCATGGTAATTGATTCCCGCGCGCAGTGCCTTTTTGTCAATACCGTTTTCCACGATCCCCCTCAGTGTGTCTTCAATCGCACGGACAAATTCTTCCTTCTGCTCCATGTTGGCGTTCTTGGAAATCACGGAGAACACCGGCTGGTACACGCCGTTGTCGTAGGATCCCAGAATGTCTTTCCCGATGCCCGCGTCAGTCAGCGCTTTTTTCAGCGGAGCTCCCGGCGCAGAGAGCAGAGCATAGTCCAGGATCTGGAATGCCAGGTAGAGCTTCTCATCCAGAGAAGTGCCGATTACCTTGTTGTAGGAAAGGTAGGTATTATCCTCCTCATTTTCATCGCTTGCTATGGAATATTCCTGGACAATCTCTTTCATTTCAGCAAACGGCTGCTGATACCCGATCTCGGAATCCACCTCGATTTTCCCGAAATCGGAGAGGTAATTTTCATCCAGCCATCTCAGCTTTTCCTCCATGTCCATATCGCCGTAGAGATAGATATAGCTGTTGGACGGGTGGTAGTATTTCCTGTGGAAATCGAGGAACTGCTCATAGGTCAGATCCGGGATCACCTCCGGGTCGCCGCCGGACTCGTTTGCATAGGATGTATCCGGGAAGAGGGAATTTAAGATCACCCGGTCAAGCACTCCCTCCGGGGAGGAGAACGCGCCTTTCATCTCATTGTAGACGACGCCGCTGACTGTCAGTTCCCCATCCGGGTCGTCCAGCTTGTAGCTCCAGCCCTCCTGGCGGAAGATCTCATCATGCTCATAGATATTCGGATAGAACACCGCATCCATGTACACATGCATCAGATTCTGAAAATCCTTGTCATTGCAGCTTGCCACCGGATAAACGGTCTTGTCCGGATAAGTCATGGCATTCAAAAATGTATTTAAGGAACCCTTTACCAGTTCCACAAAGGGATCCTTCACCGGAAACGCCTTTGAACCGCAGAGAACCGAGTGTTCCATAATGTGGGGAACGCCCGTGCTGTCTGAGGGCGGTGTGCGGAAGCCGATGGCAAACACTTTGTTCTCGTCATCGTTTTCCATGAGCAGGACTCTCGCCCCGCTCTTCTTGTGTTTCAGCAGGATTCCTCTGGATTTCAGATCCGATAAATCTGCCGTCTGTACCACTTCATATGCTGTCAGATCATAAATACTCATAGATCAGTCTCCTTGCTTTTCCCCGCCTGTGTAGGGGATAATTCATCTTCACATACGCGCATCCCGCTGCATATGTGCAGCACGGATACGCCTTTTATATGCACTGTATAGTATACCACTAACCGGGAAAGTTTAAAAGCCGCTATCTTCTCAGCGCTGTCTTTTCACCGCTGTCTTTTCACCGCTGTCGTCGCAGCATATATTCCCGGATCCGCTCCTCTTCCCTTCCCTTATAATACGGAATCTCATGTTCGGAATTCCCCGCCGACGCCAGCAGATGTACTTTCCCGTGCCGGATCCCGGTAAGCCTTGCCAGAACATTCTCTTTAATCTCCACATACTGGATATTTCGGTAACGCATACAGATATAGCTGCGTCCGAAATAGCCATGGGAAATCTTGAGGAAATCTTCCCCGATCCCCACGCCTGCGGCTATGTAGGAGAGTGTCATGAAGAGCAGCGCCAGAAGGACTGCTGCAACGGCACCGGGCAGGGTCCACATACGGTATTCGCCCATCCCGATTGCAAATCCTGCCGCAGTGGCGCAGACGACGAGTACGTAGATTCCGAAGGGGATCAGCCATGCCGCCCACGTCGATGCGGGCTGCCTTTTCGTCTCCTGCTTTACTGTGCCGGCGAATTCAGGCAGCAGCGCACTCAAACACTGCTCCATTTTATCCTTCTTCATGTACAGCAGAAGAAAAGAGTCTTTCTCCTCTTTTTCGTCACCCATTCCCACGTTGACGATCTCCGCCATGTAACGGCGGGACAGTCTCGCCACGAAAGACTGGCGGATCACCAAAGCCTGGATCTTGTCCACAGGGATCATGTACTCCACTTTCTTCAGAAGCCCGTACCGGATGTAAATGCGGCTGCCCACCCGCTTTGCCCGGAAATCATAGTAGCGGACAAAATCTTTTACCGTATCCCACAGAGCGGAAAACACCAGAGCCGCCACGACGAGGATGGCCGCCGCGGCGCTCAGCAGTGTCTGCATGAAATCCGGCTGGCTGACAAGCCGGGTCACGGCCGCCACAGCACCGGCGATTCCTCCCACAAGCACAAGGACGGAAAACAGATTCACAGAGAACAGCCCGTGCTGGAGAATATCTCCCAGGTCCGCCCGTACATCGTAATTGCCGCCGTCATCCTCCGGTCCCATGTAACTTTGGGCGCCGTAGTTCTGTCCATCGAAGCCGTAAGCTGCACTCTCCCGTGCACAATAATCTGCCCCGGATATCTCGGCTTCTCCGGATAGCCTGTCTGTTCCGGCTATTCTGGACGTACCGGCTGCCCCGGACACACCGGCTGTTCCGGACATCCCGAAAGCTCCCGCTGCCTGTCCCTGCATTTCCCCGGCATATTCCCGCATTCTCGCAAGGATTTCCTGCTTGAACCGCTCCGCATCTTTCTTTTTCAACACAATCTTCACATCTGTTTTTTCGGCTGTGGACCGGCTGTTCGTGTCGAGCTTTACCTTGCAGGTCCCAAGCAGCATTTCAAACAGGTTCTGTTCCAGATTAATATTGGAAATATTCCGGATACTGATTGTGTTTTTCTTTTTGTTGACCGTATTCACCTCGATCACTATCGCATTCTCTTCCAAACAGATCCAGGTCTTTGACCAGACAAAGAACCGGTTTACCACAAGAACGGCAATCAGGGCAGCCACACCGAGGAGAACCAACACTGCAGTACCGGAAAAGGCCGACAGATCCTGCTGCGACAGATCTGCAGCCAAATCGGAGAACTCGTCAAAGTCCTGAATCACCATGGCTGCGACAAAAACGGCAAGCGCCACGATCCCGCCGCCGATCTGCTCTGCAATAATCGAGATATGGTTCCGAAATTTTCTTTTATCTTCCATTTTCTTCCCTCTGCTCCACTGCGATCTCATTGATCCTCTTTCTTAAGCTGTCCGCGATCTGCTCTGCCTTCTCCTCCTCAAGGAAGGAAATGGTCACATCGCCTCCCCCGGTGGTCACAATCACTTTTGCCACCCGGAACATCTGGTCAATCGGTCCCCTGGCAGTCTGAAGCTTGTGAAGCCGCTCAATCGGAACGATATCCCGTTTCACAAACAGATAGCCTTCCCGGATATCGATGCACTCGTCATTAATACTGTAACGATACCGGTGATACCGGAAATAGGGACTGACAAGCACTTCGATGAGAATGAGAATCACAAGGATCAGCGAGATCCATTTCCCGATCGTAATGTTCTTCGGGATGATCCAGAACAGATTCACAGCTCCGACGATCACCAGCAGAACCACACCTGTGACAAATCCCGCCGCATACATACAGTACAGCGCTCTCTTTGAGAGTTTTTCGTATTTTACTGTTTCTTCCTGCATAGTTGCCCTCCTCTGAAAATACTGATTTGCAGTCAGTATATCAGATCGGATATTCTCACGCAAGTGCCTCCTCGATCCTGAGCAGCCGGTTATATTTCGCCACCCGTTCAGACCGGCAGGGCGCCCCTGTTTTTATCTGTCCGGTGTTGAATGCCACCGCCATATCGGCAATGGTTGTATCCTCCGTCTCCCCGGACCGGTGGGAGATAACCGCCGCGTATCCGGCCTCCTGTGCCATGCGGACAGCTTCCAGTGCCTCTGTGACCGTGCCGGTCTGGTTGACCTTGATCAGAACTGCATTGGCAGCGCCTAGCTCGATTCCTTTTTTCAGCCGCTTCGTACTGGTCACAAACAGGTCGTCGCCTACAAGCTGCACCCGGTTTCCCAGTCTCCGGGTAATCAGCTGCCATCCCTCCCACTCATCCTCATCCAGCGGGTCCTCGATGGAGCAGACAGGGAACTCGCTGATGAGATCCTCATAGTATGTGATCATTTCTTCTGTGTTCCGCACCACCTCATGCCCCTTCATCCTGCTCTCCCCGGGGAATACATAGAGGTGCCGCCCTGCGTCATACAGACCGGAAGCCGCCGCATCCAGGGCAATCCGGATATCTCTTCCCATGCGGAATCCCGCCCGCTCCGCCGCATCCCGTATGGTCCGAAGCGCCTCCCTGGCATCCGCAAGATCCGGGGCGAATCCGCCCTCATCTCCCACAGAGGTATTCAGCCCCTTTTCCTGCAGCACTCTTTTCAGCGAGTGATACGTCTCGGTTCCGATTCTCAGTCTCTCCCGGAACGTATCCGCCCCGCAGGGCACAATCATAAACTCCTGAATATCCAGGGAATTATCCGCATGTACGCCGCCGTTTAAAATGTTCATCATGGGCACCGGCATCCTGACCGCCTGCATTCCTCCCAGATAACGGTACAGAGGCAGCTTCAGCGCGGCCGCTGCCGCATGTGCCGCCGCCATGGATACTCCAAGTATGGCATTGGCTCCCAGAGCACTCTTGTCCGCAGTTCCGTCTGCCCGGACCAGAGCCCGGTCGATTCCTTCCTGGTCAAATACATTCCTGCCGATTACCACAGACGCCAGACGGCTGTTCACATTCTCCACCGCCTGTTCCACTCCTCTGCCCCCGTACCGCTTTCCCCCGTCCCTCAGTTCCAGCGCCTCATGCTTTCCGGTGGACGCCCCTGAGGGAACCGCTGCGCTTCCAACGGTATCCTCCCCGACCAGCACCTCCACCTCGATGGTAGGATTTCCCCGGGAATCCAGAATTTCCCGCGCATACACATCCCGAACCGGTAAATTTCTTTCCATAATATATTCTTCCTCCTGATCATTCTGAATTTAACCATTGCTGTACTGCTGTTTATTATCTCCCCGGCACTTTGATTAATGCGTTGACTTTTTATATTCCAGACATTACAATTTGAGTGGAAACAGGCAGTTAAAGGGGAGGAAATCAAACGATGAAAGAACGAATACGCTATATCCTGATGCTGACATTCAGCACGCTTCTTATCGCTGCAGGAACATATTTTTTCAAATTTACCAACAACTTCACCTTTGGCGGAGTCACCGGTCTTGCCGTGCTTGTGGCGCGTTCCGGGCTTATCTCAGCCGGAGACTTCAACCTGATCATGAGCATGATCCTTCTTGTGATCGGACTGATCGTCCTGGGAAAAAAGTTCGCCGCCAAAACCGCTTACTGCAGCATCCTGCTCTCGCTGGCACTATCCGCAATGGAACGGATCTGGCCCATGAGCGGACCGCTGACCGACCAGCCCATGCTGGAGCTCTGTTTTGCAATTGCTCTTCCCGCACTGGGCTCGGCAATTCTTTTTAACATCGGCGCTTCCAGCGGCGGTACTGATATCGTTGCCATGATTGTGAAAAAGTATTCCAGCTTTGACATCGGTCGCGCTCTGCTGCTCTCGGACGCGCTGATCACTGCCGCCGGATTTCTCGTATTTGATATTGAGACCGGACTGTATTCCGTGCTCGGTCTCGCCATCCGCTCATTTATGGTGGATACGTTTATCGAGAGTTTTAATCTTTCCAAATATTTCAATGTAGTGTGCGACCATCCGGAGCCCATCTGCGACTTCATCGTCCACACGCTCGGGCGCAGTGCCAGTGTATTCGAAGCAAAGGGCGCTTATTCAGGGAAGGAGAAACATATCATCCTGACGGCACTCAACCGGGTCCAGGCTGTACGTCTGAGAAACTATATCAAGGCGACGGAACCGACTGCATTTATCCTGATCTCCAACACAAGCGAGATCATCGGCAAAGGTTTCCACAGCGTATAAGCGCATAAGTGTATAAAGGAGAAATTTTTAATATGAAGCATCTTGTAATCGCAGAAAAGCCCTCCGTGGCGAGGGATATCGCCCGTGTCCTCGGCTGCGGGAAGAAAACCTCTTCCTATATGGAAGGAAAGGATTACGTTGTCACCTGGGCGCTGGGGCACCTTGTCACTCTGGCTGATCCGGAAGAATACGGGGAACAGTATAAGACATGGAGTATGGACACACTTCCCATGCTTCCCGAACACTGGAAACTGGTGGTAATCCGGCAGACATCCCGCCAGTATCAGGCGGTCCGGGAACAGATTTTCCGGAAAGATATCTCTGATATCGTCATCGCCACAGATGCGGGGAGAGAGGGAGAACTTGTGGCGCGATGGATTCTGGATAAGGCGGGAAATAAAAAGCCGCTGAAACGACTGTGGATCTCTTCCGTCACGGACAAAGCCATCCGCGAGGGATTCGCACATCTGCGGCCCGGAAGGGACTATGACAATCTCTATCATGCCGCTGTGGCGCGGGCAGAGTCAGACTGGGTGGTGGGCATCAACGCCACCCGTGCCCTGACCTGCAAATACAATGCCCAGCTCTCCTGCGGAAGGGTCCAGACGCCTACTCTGGCAATGATCGCCGCAAGAGAGGAGGAGATCCGCCGTTTCCGCCCGGAGACCTATTACGGTCTGAGGGCCGTGGCAGGAGGCGTTACATTTACCTGGGCAGACCCGAAGACAAATTCCGGGCGCACCTTTGACCGGAAACGGATTGAGGCGGTCAGGGACAGCGCCGGTCCGAAACTTCACATCACCGAAGTCAGAAAAAAGGCGAAGAAAACATTTTCGCCGGCTCTCTATGACCTCACAGCCCTCCAGCGCGAGGCGAACCAGCGGTATGGCTTTTCCGCCAAGGAGACGCTCAACATCATGCAGCGCCTGTATGAGAACCACAAGGTTCTGACCTATCCCAGGACAGACTCCCGGTATCTTACCACAGATATCGTAGGGACACTTAAAGAGCGCCTGAAAGCATGTGCTGTGGGCCCCTACCGGAAATGCGCAGCCCGCTTATCCATGCAGGAGATCCGCCCCGGCAAATCGTTTGTGGACAACACAAAGGTATCGGACCACCACGCCATTATCCCCACAGAACAGTTTGTTCAGCTGGAACATATGAGCAGCGATGAGCGGAAGATCTACGATATGGTCGTCCGCCGCTTCCTCGCCGTGCTCTCCCCCGCATGTGAGTACGAGGAGACATCGCTGACCGCACAGTTCCGGACAGACAGCGGACACGGCGGAAAAGCTGCCGGCAGATCCTCTTCCTCTGATGGCACTCAGAACGCTGCTGTCTTCCATGCCCGCGGGAATGTGATCCGCTCAGCCGGATGGCGGGACGTGTACGCGGACAGCAGTTTTGCTGCAGACACCCTGGAGGAAGACGAGAGCGATGAAGGATATGGAAGTCCGGGCGGTTCCCAGACAGCTCTTCCGGATCTGAAGGAAGGGGATGAGCTGACCGTCTCCTCCCTCTCCATCACGGAGGGGAAAACAAAACCGCCGGCTTATTTTACTGAGGGAACTCTGATCGCTGCCATGGAAAATCCGGTCCGCTATCTGGAACACAGGGACAGGACGCTCGTCCGCACACTGGGTGAAACCGGAGGACTTGGCACTGTTGCCACAAGGGCTGATATTATAGAGAAACTGTTCAACAGTTTTCTCATGGAGAAAAAGGGAAATGAGATCCACATCACGTCCAAGGGGAAACAGCTCCTTTCCCTTGTTCCCGCAGATCTCAAAAGTCCGGAGCTCACCGCCCAGTGGGAACTCCGTCTGCAGGCCATTGCCCGCGGAAAAGAATCCGACAGAAAATTCATGGCGGAGATCGAAGACTACACCCGCAGCCTGATCCGGGAGATCAAAGATGCAGACGGCACCTTCCGCCACGATAACATGACCCGCCACAAATGCCCCCAGTGCGGAAAATTCATGCTGGAGGTCAACGGAAAACACGGAAAGATGCTGGTCTGCCAGGACCGGGAATGCGGTTATCGGGAAACCATCTCCCGCCATACCAACGCCCGCTGCCCGGTCTGCCACAAGAAGATGGAGCTGGTTGGAAAAGGCGACGCCCAGCGGTTTGTCTGCTCCTGCGGCCACAAGGAGAAACTGTCCGCTTTCCAGGAGCGGAAGAACAAAGAAGGACGGGGAGCCAACAAGCGGGATGTGGCAAATTATATGAAGAAACAGGCCCGGGAGGCAAAGGAACCGGTGAACAACGCATTTGCCGAGGCACTGGGGAAGATCAAACTGTAAATGTAAAGTAAAAAAGGGATGCCGCACGAACAGTTACCTGCTTTGTGCTGCATCCCTTTTCCATGGAATCTATAAAATATGATAATGAGGAATAATATCCTCATAGGTTCCGTCCTTCATCCGGAATCCGCCGGGGATTGTCCCCAGTCTCACAAACCCGAGCTTTTCATACAGCCTGAGGGCATATGTATTGCTTTTCACCACTGCGTTAAACTGCAGAATACGGAATCCCAGTTCTTTTCCCTTCTCCATGCAGTGCCCTACAAGCTGTTCCCCGATATGCTGTCCCCTCATATCCCTGCGTACTGCGTAACTTGCATTGCAGATGTGCCCGCACCGCCCTACGTTGTTGGGATGTAGGATATAAAGCCCGACGACTTCTCCCGTCGTGACATCGCAGGCAAGTCCCGTAAATGACTGTTCCTCAAAAAATGCTCTCCCGGTCTCTTCATTCAGCAGCTCCAGCTGCGGAAATGCCACACCGTCCTCCACCACCTGATTCCAGATCAGAACGGCTTCTTCTGTATCCTCCCGGCGGTACTCTCTTATTCGAATTTCCATAGTGTTCTTCATCTCTTTTCTTTCCCCATCAGCACAGGCCGATGATTCAGTGAAAATAGTGATCCCCGATTTTCAGTCCCCAGTTTCCGTTTCCAAAGTACAGGCAGTCCCCTACAGGATTGCTTCCCGCCATGGCGTCTGCTGCTGCCTGCATGGCGGAATCCGTATACCCGCCTTTTGCCAGAACAGAATCCAGCCATCCGGTCATCGCCGGTCCGAACTGTCCGGACTGGTAGATCACTTCCCGGATTGTGTTCGGATAAGATCCGCTGTTTATCCGGTTCATAACCACCGCTCCAACTGCGACCTGCCCCTCATAAGGCTGGTTGCCCGCCTCGCAGAAAATCAGCGCCGCAAGCAGTCTCTGATCTGCCATTCTCGCTTCCTCGGCAGCTTTCTCCCGGGCAAGGCGCTCCGCCTCCTCGGCAGCTCTTCTTTCTTCCTCAACTTTCTCGATATATGCCTGCTGTGCTTCCTGCGCAGCATCCTTCATATCCAGAACGACTGACGCATGAATCTGCTCTGCCGTATCTGCAAAGTCCCATTCTTCTGCCCTCTCCTGTGCAGCGGAAACGATCACCCCTGCTGTGTCCTGCTCCATGGCCAGACTGGTAAAACCGGTCAGAACAGTCATACTGACTGCGGCGGCATATATGGCCATAAGAATCCGCCTGTTTTTATGTTGTATCATATACTCCTCCTCTGAACTTATTGCAATATCTTTACAATCACATTATGAAATATATGTGAAATTTTCAAAACTATTACAGATATTACAAAAATGTTACGGAGGCTATTCTAATACAAATTTCCAGATCTGTCAACTTTTTTATTTCATTTCTTTTTTCTTTCTCAAAATCCGGAAGCTTTTCTTACCTCTGCCAAACATCCGTCTATGCTTCCCCTATTGCCCAAAAGCCATTCTTCTGCCCGGAAGCAGAACGCAATCATAACCACCAGTGAAAACTGGTGGTTTGCTCTGTCCCTGTAAGGGACGATTGCCGGCTTGGACCTCAAAGGTCCCACGAAATAAAGGCCCCAACCGCACCTTATTCCCGGCTATCCCTTACAAGGGATTATTTTATTTGCCTTTCATTACTGGCTCACCCGTAAACGGGTCTATAAATTCTTTTAAGCTTAACTGATCATATGCTATATCATCCTGTAATTGATTTTTTATATATTCTTCTATCTTCTTTGCATTTTTTCCTACTGTATCTACATAATATCCTCTGCACCAAAATTTCCTGTTCCCATATTTGTATTTCAAATTCGCATGCCTATCGAATATCATCAGCGAACTTTTTCCTTTTAAGTACCCCATAAAAGAAGATACACTTTGATTTGGTGGTATTCTTACCAGCATATGTATATGATCTCTGCAACATTCTGCCTCTATAATCTCCACCCCTCTTCTTTTGCACAGCGTACTTAATATATTGGCTACATCTGCTTTTATTTTTCCGTAAATAATTTGTCTCCTATATTTTGGTGCAAAAACGATATGATATTTACATTCCCAAGTTGTATGTGTTAAAGTATTTTTGTCCATACTGGACACCTCCTTTGTTATTTTAGTGCGGTTTAGGACCCACACTTATTATAACAAAGGAGGTCTCTTTATCTAGGGCTTAAAGCCGGCTTGGGATCCACTT
>CBJMC01400__coassemble_999_pt1 | contig 21293 bp, 17 predicted proteins | sample CBJMC01400__metabat2_high_PE_029 | metagenome-assembled genome bin CBJMC01400 | reverse complement strand
GTTCACAGATCAGATAGAACGGAGGAATTTCACCATGCTGTTTGAAAATTTTGAAGCATACGACGTACAGGAGACAAGAAGGATCAGCAGAGCAGAAGGGAAAGCAGAAGGACAGGCGGAATATATCCTTGACCTGTTAGAGGACTTGGGAACTGTCCCGGAAGATCTGAAAAACAGGATCATGCAGGAAAGAAATACAGATACACTGCGAAAATGGCACAAAGTTGCAGCACGTGCCGCAACACTTGAAGAATTTGAAGAAAAAATAAAACAGAATCCGTCTTGAAGCTTATCGGCAAGATCATCGCTGTGCTGCTCCTGCGGCTGAACGTTCCCAGAGATGAAGTGGCGCAGTTCACAGATCAGATAGAACGGAGGAAAGAGTCAGGTACAGTACCGGAGGAGCTGAAATCCCGGATTATGAAGGAGCGTGATTCCGATAAGCTCGGGAAATGGCTGAAAGCGGCTGCCCGAACCCAAAGTATTGAAGATTTTATCAGTAAGATGGATTCATAAATAATCTCCGTCATATAGTACGTTTTTATTGCTTTTTCCCCGGAATAATAGTAAACTTTTTATAAGTTATCTTCTCCCGTGTCTGTCACAATGAGACCGGGAAACCGTAATAAATCTTTAGCAGAAAGGGAACATATATTATGAAAAAAAGAGTTGTTGTAGCATTGGGACACCGCGCCCTGGGGACCACACTCCCCGAGCAGAAAATCGCCGTTAAACATTCGGCAAAATGCATTGCTGATCTGATCGAGGAAGGATATCAGGTGGCAATTACCCACAGCAATGCTCCGCAGGTAGGAATGATTCATACCGCTATGAACGAATTTGCAAAAGCGCATCCGGAGTACACACCGGCCCCCATGTCCGTCTGCTCCGCCATGAGCCAGGGATATATCGGTTACGATCTCCAGAACGGGATCCGCGAGGAACTCTTAAACCGCGGCATTTACAAGACAGTCAGCACGGTTCTGACACAGGTAATCGTAGATCCCTATGACGATGCCTTCTATACTCCTACCAAGGTTCTCGGCCGTTATATGAACGCCCAGGAAGCGAACGAGGAACGCAAGAAAGGTAATTATGTGATCGAGGAAGCCGGAAAAGGGTTCCGCCGTGTGGTATCCGCTCCAAATCCGGTTAAGATCGTAGAACTTGACGCTGTCAATGCCCTCCTCGATGCGGATCAGATCGTTATCGCGGCAGGCGGCGGCGGTATTCCGGTTCTTGAACAGGACAACCACTTAAAAGGGGCCAGCGCAGTCATCGAGAAAGACCTTGTTGCCGGAAAGCTTGCAGAAGGCATCAATGCAGACATGCTCATCATCCTGACGAATGTGGAAAAGGTATGTATCAATCTGGGGCAGCCGGACGAAGAACCGCTGGGAGAAATCACGGTTGCTCAGGCAAAAGACTACATGGAACAGGGACATTTCGGCATCTACAACATGCTTCCGAAATTCCGCGCTGCTGTTGAATTCATTGAGGGCCGCGAAGGACGCTGTGCATATATCACTTCCTTTGACAAGGTGAAGGATGCGCTGAAAGGCAAAACAGGTACTGTGATTCGCTAAAAGGGCAGGGCGCAGTTTTCCGCTTCCATCCTAAGAGATTTACACTTGCTTCATTTATACAATATCCATATTGACTGTCGCCGCACAGAAAAATGACATGTGCGGCGGCAGTTTTTTTCTTTTTTTTGTTCAAATTTCGGGTTGATTTATCCGAATATATGATGTAACATATACACATACTAGATGTAGTTTTGAAAACTACATTCATTTTATCACAGACGGCAGTTTAAAACTGCATACCGGTTTCATTATCCTGGAGGTGCATATTTATGGAAACAAAAAAACATATCAAAGAACCAGGCAGCGCGATTACACATTTCATCGGTATGCTGATGGCGATATTCGCAGCGGTTCCGCTTTTGATTAAAGCAGCGCATGAACCAGGGCGGATTTACATTATCTCTCTGGCAATCTATGCAGCAAGCCTGATTTTACTGTATGCGGCAAGCACAACTTACCATACATTTGACATATCACCCAAGGTAAATACGATCCTGAAGAAGATTGACCATATGATGATCTCCGTCCTGATCGCCGGGAGCTATACTCCGGTATGCCTTCTTGTTCTGAAGGGCAAAACCGGAATCATCCTGCTCTCCATCGTCTGGGCGCTTGCCATTGGCGGAATTCTGATTAAAGCATTCTGGGTATATTGCCCGAAATGGGTATCCTCCGTGCTGTACATCGGAATGGGATGGACCTGCGTTCTGGCATTTACGCAGATTCTCAACAACCTGTCCCCGGCGGCATTCGGATGGCTGTTGGCAGGCGGCATCATTTATACTGTGGGCGGCGTGATCTACGCGCTGAAACTTCCACTCTTCAACAGCAGACATAAGAATTTCGGAAGCCACGAAATCTTTCATCTGTTCGTAATGGGCGGCAGCGCATGCCACTTTGTTGTAATGTATGCGTTCCTGCTTCCGTAAAAGGAAGACGCCATCCATGCAGATGATATGTAAGCAGTGTGTCAGGCGAAGCGCTCCGAATACAGTTGGTTCGGATTGTTAGAAAGGCGCAGACATGAGTTCCAACGAACGCGTGTCTGCGCCTTTTGTTACAATCCTTCCAACGGATGAGGAGAAGCGGAGTTCTGCACTGCGTCATATCATCTGCATGGATGGTGGTACATTCAGCCGTATTAAGTTTTCTGGTTTTCCATGCCTTTAACTGCATCCAAAAACTTTATTTCTCCCAGTGGATCCCCAACGCTTTTCCGATCATATCCAGTTCATCAAGATAGATACAGTTCTTTATGGTTTTCTCCCGTACCGCCTGATAGCAGCGGGCGAAATCCATCCATCTCACTTCTGACACTTCGGACTCCTGAAGAGTAAGTTTCCTGATATCAACCGGTTTCCGGTACAGGTAGATCATGCTGATCTCATTGTCCCGGAATATTTTTCCATAAAACACATCCTCAAAACCGCATCGGCGGATTCCCACTTCTTCCAGTTCATCCGCTGATGCGGTGATTCCAAGCTCTTCCCTCAGCTCTCTGAGCGCGCTTTCCAGATACTCGTGGCCAGCCTCCACATGCCCCGCGGAAGAAATGTCATAGCATCCGGGATTCGAATCTTTGCAATCGCTGCGTTTCTGGAGGAGCAGGTCATATCCGCTTTCCTGATTGGGACGGACAATCCAGATATGGGATGTGGCATGAAGCGTTCCGTCCAGATGGACAACCCCCCGTTCCTTCACCACGCCTGTCCGTTTCCCGCTTTCATCATACTCATCAAACAGTTCCAGAGTCTCCCCGTCCAACGCTGCGTACTGTAGAACATCATGTGTATCATAGACGAGTTTCAGTGAAAAGAATTCACGTCCCTCATCCAGAAGGCGGAAAAATATCTTATCTCCCTCCCAGAGTTCCAGCGCAGGGATATCCCTTTTCTCCACCCATTCCAGAACTCCCTCATCGCACTCCACAGGTTCGCCCTCAAATCCGTCCGCTGTATAGAGCGACATATATTCCACCACATCCGCGCCATAGACAAACGTCACGATTCCACGGTATTTCCAGGATGTCAGCGTGTATCCGGTCTCCTCTTTCACTTCCCGCAGGAGACATTCCTCCGGACTTTCCCCGTGTTCGAAATGTCCTCCCACACCGATCCATTTATCCCTGTTCACATCATTCTTCTTCACAGTTCTGTGAAGCATCAGATACTTTCCGTCTTTTTCTATATAACATAATGTACTGAGTTTCATAAATGTTTGTCACCTCTGTATTTTTCTCGCCTTTTTCACTGCCCATTATACGCTTGCGCATGTTTTGCTGTCAATCCGGCACAGAAATACGGCATAAAAATGCGGAACCAGATTTCTCCGGTTCCGCATTTTTATTGCTAAATGTTTTCTTTATTTCTGACGTTTCTTCACTACAACAACGCCTGCAATCACTGCCGCTGCCAGAATCAGCACAATCACGGTCGGGATCACCGGTGACATATCACCAGTCTTCACAGATCCTTTGCCTGTGTTCTGTCCCTGTCCTGATGTCTTATTACCATCTGTTGTCTGATCTTTTCCGCTGTCTTTCACCGGCTGAAGATCATCCGGAACATTAGCCTGGGACATCTGCTTGTCAGAGATCACTACAACATAATCCGATGCATGGCTGAAGCTTAAGCTTACCGTACCGTCCTCACGGATGGTTCCGGCATTCATAAATACCATTCTTCCGTCGCTGTCATAGTAGTACAGGTTTCCGAATTTGCCTGCATTGTCACTGCCAACATTGATCGTCAGGTCCGCACGGAATCCGAAATCTCCGTTGTGTGTCAGTGAGAGCTGCTCCACCGGATTGTTTCCTGCCAGCTTCTTAACGGTATTGCTCGGAATTGCATTGGAGTTAAGTGTAACTTCAAGGTTGATATCCTGAAGATTTGACGCTGCAATATCTTTTCCGTTAATCGTCCAGGTATATCCGTCCATCTTCAGTTCGACCGTCACATCTCTGCCCTGAGCTGCTTCCAGAACTTCTTTCGGAACAACAGTAGCTGCGCCCATATCGACGTCTACCTTCTGTCCCTCGGAAGTATTCTGAACCATCTCTGCAATAGTGGATACGGAATCATCCGGGACCTCTACAGGCGGTTTTTCCGGTGTTGTTCCCGGCTCTTCTGGCTCTGTTCCAGGCTCCTCCGGGGTTGTTCCGGGTTCTTCCGGTTCTGTTCCAGGCTCCTCCGGTGTTGTTCCGGGTTCTTCCGGCTCTGTTCCAGGCTCCTCCGGATTCAACATTTCCTCTGTATATCCATAGAAATTCTTGTTACCGTCTACTGTATATGTGTCGCCTGCCTTAGATTCCCCGAAGTAAAGCACATTATCATAACCTTCAAATGAACCGGGAAGCGTAATTGTATCGCCAACTTCCGCCACCTGCCCAAAAACAGCCTCAAGCTTGTTGTCATTGATGGGTTCCTGCTGATGCTCAAGGTCTGCCATCATCGGATCCAACAAGAAACGAACCATACAGTTTTCATACCGCGCTTCAATCGTAATAGCTCGTGCATTTTCGAGTACATCCTGCGTTTGTGTTAAAGGTTCCCATTCACTGAACCGGAGCCCTTCGAACATCTCCGGAAGTTCCTGCGCGTTCACGTAATCCATGACGTCCTGCAGCACTACATCTTCATCAAAAAATACAGGGATGTATTTTAAGAAGTTAGCTCCCCGTCCCTCTGGGTTGAAATATCTCAGATCCAGGAGAATTACATTTTTCCCTTCATATTTGGCTGTCGCATCATACACCCAGGATATATCGCCTCTGATGGTCTCATCATCCTCAGGGAATTCATAATCATAAGTTTCCCAGAATTCAAACGGATATTCCGCCGTCATGTCTTCAGGTTCATATGACTCAACGAGCTGCCTGAGTTCCCCATAAGTTGTATCTTTCGCCACACTGTAAAGCTGACTGCTCTCTTTCCAATTTCCGTCCGCGTCAGCATATTCATAGACCACGTTTACCGGTATGGTAGTATAAACCGCGCTCATATCTACATTAGCCGTCGCAAACTGGATCTCTTCATCGGCTTCGGACAAATCCCAATTTGAGAGTTCCCAACCGGTAAACTCCAACTCGTCGTATCCGCCCGGATACTCTCTGTCAGAAACCTTTTCTGCAACATCACCATAAGTCGAGCCGAGCGGCATGTTAATCATTTCTGAAATGTACGCATATTCTCCGCCTTCTCCGATATACCCAAAGCTTACATGCACCGGAATCTGGTCATATGTTGCATAAACGCTTTCATAACTGCTGTTCACAATCTGTGTATTTTCAAGAGTGAACGGCGTACCGTCATACTGGCACCATCCGGTAATGGCAAGACCTTCATATTCCGATTCAACAACCGGCAGTTGAACCCCTGCTTCTGCCAGAGTCTGCCGGCGTTCTACTTTGGCTTCTACCGTATCCGCTGACTCATACCAACCATCTGCTGTAAGCGTATTAAACGAATATGTTACATCATATACCGGATTCACGAATGTATTTCCCTGGTATACCTGTACATAATATGGAGCCTTATTGAGAAGTTCCCAATAAGAAGCAGTATTTCCCGCCATATCCGAAATGTGAATCTGATCAAGATACCATTCACACGGATAGGTTCCATCCTCGATCACAAATTTTCCCACATACGCCTGCTGCTCTTCCGAATAAGCCAGGGCAACATATTCCTTAGAATCCACAATATCCGAAACTGCATTAAAATATGCATATGCATATTCTTTGTCTAATGCAAGATTGTCTTCCGCTTTAACCGTAACAGTTACGACGTCTCCCGCACGGACTACTTCTGCATTTTTGTCCAAGCTGACAGAAGTGATAACTGGCATTTCCGTATCATCCTCCGTCCCCGGAATTTCTTCTGCTTCTTCAAGAGTAAAACTGTACTCGCCGTCGAGCAGCACTTCTATGTCTTCACCCAGGCGATTGATTGTGACTGAAGTCACTGTATAAACGCCTGCCGGCTGATAGCCAGAAATTGAACTGCTCTTATAAAGCCCGGTTTCCCAGTCCATCCAAAACGAAACGGATCCCGTAGTGCCCGATTCATTTCCAAACACCGCACTTACACTGCTGTATTCCGGTACTTCCTCCGGAAATGCGATCTGAAATTCTTCATATCCTCTTTCCGTCAGCACTTCTTCATTTTCCGGGAAATCTACGTTGACTGGCGTAACTGTGTTCACATCATTTTCCAGATTGACTCCATACAGATATCCGTTTTCATCACTCAGAACTGCTTCCTCGTAGTTATTGTTATTATCGACAACTCGCAGTTCGGTAATATTGAGCCTTCCAGTACCGACATTGTCAAGGAGCAATGTTCCAATATAACATCCTTCCGTCTCGTCATACGCTACATCCAGCCACCTACCGTCACTGCCCGTCTCATAAGACTCGCGCATATAAATCTCGACATAGGAAATTCCACTGTCCGCATCATATGCATCGACACGTACCTGAACGGTGTCTCCCTCATGAAGCGTCTCATCCTGCTGTACCACTTTGACTGATTCGATAACCGGTTTGTTGATATCTTCATTCTGCGCTTTTCTTTCAGATTCCCCTTCCGAAGATAACTCCGCATCACCTGATACGTTCTCAGCATCCGTACCGGCTGCTTCACCGACTGTTGCATCTGCGCCTGCTTCGCCGGCAGCCGCTTCGCCTTCTTCCTTCTGTCCTTCCGTCTCTTTTACGGCTTCCGCACTTTCGGTTCCGTTTTCCTGTACTCCGTCCTGCTGCGCAGCCTTTTCCCCGTCGTTTTCGCTCTTCTGTTCATCCCCCGGCTGTACAGCCTCTTCACCTGACTGCTGCGCATCCTGCTCTGTTTCCTGCTGCGTATCCTGCTGGACCTGCTGTCCATCCGGCACGCTCTCTTCTGCGAGTGCCTGTCCGGGTACCATTGTCGCAGTCATGGCAAGAGCAAGGGTCACGGCACCGAGCTTTTTAATAATTTCTTTATACCTTTTCACCTGCTTTACCCCTCTTTTCTTAGAATAAAACGTGTAGTGCCCTCCAAAAGATATAGAAAAAGGGCGGGTTTGCATAGTTACTCTTCTATTATAACTCCTGCAAAGCCACCCTGCTGATGTTATTTTTTACAAAAATCGTACATTTTTTTACATGAGGTTTTCTACAGCTTTTTTACATACCGCTTATATACTGCCGCCGCTGAACTGACTTTCATAGAGATGCCGGTAGAATCCGCCCTGTTTCATCAGGCTCTCATGGTTCCCCTGCTCGATAATTTTTCCATTCTTCATCACCAGAATCACATCCGCCTCCCGGATCGTGGAGAGTCTGTGAGCGACAATGAATGTTGTTCTCCCTTCCATCAGTTTTGCAAACGCATTCTGTATCTTAATCTCTGTACGTGTATCAATAGAGGAAGTTGCCTCGTCGAGGATCAGCATCGGCGGGCGAAGGAGCATCACTCTGGCAATACAGAGGAGCTGCTTCTGCCCCTGGGAGATTCCGTCCCCGTCCTCGGTGATCCATGTATCATATCCGTCCGGAAGCCTCGTGATAAAGCTGTGGATATGGGAAGCTTTCGCCGCCTCGATCACTTCTTCTCTTGTGGCGTCCGGTTTCCCCATGCGGATATTGTCCAGTATCGTCCCTGTCTTCAGCCAGGTATCCTGGAGCACCATGCCGTATCCTGCCCGGAGGCTCTTTCTGGTCACTTCTCGGATATCGTTTCCTTCTACTTTTATGCTGCCGCCGTTTACATCATAAAACCGCATCAGCAGATTGATCAGTGTCGTCTTACCGCACCCGGTAGGTCCGACAATAGCGATGCGCTGTCCCGGCTTCACTTCCAGATTGAAATCTTTGATCAGATCCTGCTCCGGCGTATAGGAGAAGCTTACGTCCTCCACACTTACATTTCCTTCAATGTCCGTTAATTGTACCGCGTTCTCCGGCTCAGGCGTCTGGGGCTCCTCCTCAATCAGGTCGAAAATCCTCTGGGCGCAGGCGATCGCGTTCTGCAGCTCTGTCACTACTCCGGATATCTCGTTAAACGGCTTGGTATACTGGTTTGCATAACTCAGGAAACTGGAGAGCTGTCCGACGGTGAGAAATCCGTTTACTACAGAAAAGGCGCCGACAATTCCCACTCCCGTATACACAAGGCTGTTGACAAACCGTGTGGCAGGATTCGTGATGGAAGAAAAAAATGTCGCCCGCAGAGAGCTTGTCCGCAGTCTCTCGTTAATCTCGTCAAACCGCTCCGTCACATCTTCCGCTCTCCCGAATGCCTGGACAACTTTCTGGTTTCCGATCATTTCCTCGATCAGACCGGTCTGTTCTCCTCTTGTCTCAGACTGTACCTTAAACATGGCAAAAGTTCTCTTTGCTATAAAATTCGCCACCAGGAACGACACCGGTGTAATCAGAACAACCACCACCGTGATTCCCACATTAATGGAGAGCATGAAGCCAAATGTCCCCACAATTGTCGCTACACCTGTGAAAAACTGGGTAAATCCCATCAGCAGTCCGTCCGCGAACTGGTCTACGTCTGCAATCACCCGGCTCACCACCTCGCCGTAGGGTTTCCCGTCGATATACTTAAGCGGCAGGATCTCGATTTTGCGGAATGCTTCATTCCGGATATCCTGCACCACCTGATAGGTCATCTTGTTGTTGCAGATATTCATCAGCCACTGTGCCAGAGCCGTAATCAGCGTACACACGCCGATCTGAAACATAATCCGGAACACGCCGGGGAAATTGACAAGTCCTTCTGCAACAATATAGTCCACCGCATATCCTGTCAGTTTCGGAATATAGAGAGTAAGTGCCACGGAAACTGCTGCAAGCAGAACGGAAAATGCAAGGAATATCCGGTATTTTCCGAGATACCGAAGCACCTTCCGGATGGTCTCTGACTGTTTTGTCTTCCGTTTTTCTGTATTTCCTGTCTTCTGATCAGCCATTGGATGCCACCTCCTTCGGGAACTGTGAGTAATAAATCTCCTGATATTCCGGGCAGTGCGCCAAAAGCTCCTCATGGGTTCCGATGCCTGCCATCTTTCCGTCATCCATTACAATGATCTGGTCTGCATACTGGATCGAGGATGCTCTCTGGGATACGATGAATACCGTAGGATTCTCCTTCATTCCCCGGATCGCTCCGCGAAGCGCCGCATCGGTAGCAAAGTCAAGCGCCGATGCGCTGTCGTCCAGAATCAGGATCTCCGGCTTTCTCACCAGTGCGCGGGCAATGGTCAGCCTCTGCTTCTGCCCTCCGGAGAGATTACGTCCGGACTGCTCGATCTGGAAGTCAAGACGTCCTGCTTTTGTATCGACAAACTCCTTCGCCTGGGAAATTGCAAGCGCGTCTTCCAGTTCCTGCTCTGTTGCGTCCTCCTTGCCCCAACGGAGATTCTCTGCTATCGTTCCCTTGAACAGCACTGCTTTCTGCAGGACCATACCGATATGGCTGCGCAGGTTCTTCACCTGATAATCCCGGACGTCCCTGCCGCCGATACGGACAGTTCCCTTCGTCACATCATAAAACCGCGGAATCAGGTTCACCAGAGAAGATTTTCCCGAACCGGTTCCCCCGATGATTCCGATCGTCTGTCCTTTCTCCGCCCGGAAAGTAATATCCGTCAGCGATTCGCCTGCAGAATCCTTGTAGGTCAGCGACACATGGTCGAACTCCACCGCCGGAATTTCATGTTTTCCTGTTCCCGCAGTGCCAGTCTCTGCCTCAGCCGCCTTATCTGTTCCACTTTTCGCGGCAGTCTCGCCCCACAGAGCTGTACCGTCCTTCATATCGGATTTTACTTCCAGAACATTTTCGATTCGTTTCGCACATGCCAGCGCCTTCGTGACTGTGATAATCAGGTTTGCCAGTTTCACAAGTTCCACAAGGATCTGGGACATGTAGTTGATCAGCGCCACAACTTCGCCCTGGGTCAGATCGCCCACATTCACCCGCAGCGCTCCGATGTAGATCAGTACAATGATAGCACCGTTTACCACAATATACGTAAGCGGGTTCATCAGCCCGGAAATGCGGCCCACAAATTTCTGTGCGTCTGTAAGGAGCTGATTGCCCTCCTCGAACTGTCTGATCTCTTCCTCTTCCTTATTAAATGCACGGAGCACTCTTGCCCCCGTCAGGTTCTCCCTGGTCGTCAGAAGCACCCGGTCCAGATATGCCTGCACCTTCCGGTACAAAGGCATGGTGATGAGCATAATTCCGAATACGATCACCGACAGTACCGGAATCGCAACCACAAATACAAGGGCTGACTGCACATCCACGGTAAACGCCATGACCATGGCGCCGAACACGATAAAGGGCGAGCGCAGGAATAGCCGCAGCACAAGATTGACTCCGGACTGCACCTGATTGATATCACTGGTCATCCTGGTGATCAGTGTGGCTGTACCGATGGTGTCCATCTCCGTAAACGAAAAGTTCTGAATATGCCAGAACAGCGCATGCCTCACACCGGTTCCGAATCCCGCGGCCGCCTTTGCCGCGAAATACTGCGCCGTGATGGAACATACAAGACCGATTATGCCCAGTGCTACCAGCACCAGACACATTCGGATAATGTACCCGGAATCTTTCTGAGCGATTCCCACGTCAATCACAGCAGCCATCACAAGCGGCACAAAGAGCTCGAACAGCGCCTCGAGCATCTTAAAAAGCGGCGCCAGGATGGATTCCTTCTTGTAATCCTTTAAGTGTACAATTAGTGTTTTCATGTGTTTCTCCCTGGAATTATTATTGCGTCAGAAGTAACGCGCCATACTAATATAGTATAGCATTGTTCCGGGAAAGCGGAAAGAGCAGGATTACATTTCTCACATTCTTTCATTTCTTCGCAGTCAGTTCCATCTGAAATTTCCGTTCATCCGACCGGCAGGCTCTCCCTCACGCACAGCGCCCCGTAGCCGAGCTGTACATTCGGCCACTCCTCATAGCCGGGCAGTTCCCGCGCGCCTCTTCTTAAGTATGCCTTCACCTTCTCTCCATATAAATAAGGATCATTCCCGCGCACAATTCCCCACTCCATGAGAAGGGCTGCGCTTCCGGTGACAAAGGGCGCGGCAAAGGAAGTCCCCGTCATCTCCATATATCCGCCTCCCGGGGCAGGCGCCGTCACCCGGACGCCGGGAGCCGCCAGATCCGGCTTGATCCCGCTGGCACGCTCGGGATCTTCATCTGCTCCCCGCCCGGAGAAATCCGCATAGGAGAAAGTACGCCCATCATAGGCAGCAACGGTAACGACCTGGGAAGCCGTGGAAGGGATCGTCAGAGTGGCAAGACTGGCAGGCAGAAGAAATGCCGTGCCGATCTGCAGGGCATTCTGGCTGGGGAGCCACATCTGATATCTGCCGTCCACAATCTGCCTGGGGGTAAGAATGATCTGCCAGACCCCCGCATCCACATAGTTCTGCGGAGTCCCGGACGACCGCGGAAGGAAGGAAATATAGATCTCCTGCCTGACACTGTAGGGTTTCGGCTCTCCATAGTAGACAAGCAGTTCCGTCCCCCCGAGATAGAAGCGCTGCGATCCCAGGATCTCCCGGAAGGGTCCGACCCGCTCCCCGGAAGGATTCACAATGGACACCTCCATATCATCCACGTAAGATTTCCAGATCTGTACACTCAGCGCCGTTTCCCGCTGCTGAACCACCAGCTCGACCGTCTCTTCCTCCTCGTCCCGGACCGTCCCTGCGGTATGCCCGGCGGTGCTGCCCTCGTTTCCGCTCCCCACACAGATCACATTTTTCCACACGCCAGAGATGTCGTTGAGGAAACGCTCCAACAGGGAACTGCCGTCGTGGGAGCCATATGTATTCCCAAAGCTGATATTCACAGCCACAGGCCTGCGCAGTTCCATGGCTTTTCGTATCACATAGTCCACCCCTTCCATCAGTTCTGTTGTCCTCGGAAACCCTTCCGCCCTTGCGTTTCCCATCTTCACGATGATCAGCCCTGCATCCGGAGCAGCTCCCCGGAGTCTTCGCCCCTCGCTCCCTCTGCCGTTTCCCGCCGCAATGCCAGCCACCGCTGTCCCGTGACCGCTGATATCCCGGCTCGGGACAAGGCGCCTGCGCGTCTCCCGGTCCGCAGCTTCCAGCGCCTCATTGATCTGCGCCGCCGTAAATTCCGCGCCTCTCGCATACCCCTGCGGCGGCGTCCCTGCTGAGGTCTGATCCCAGAGGGACAGGATTCTCGTCGTCCCGTCATCGTTGCGGAAATCCGGGTTCTCATAGTCGATCCCGCTGTCCACGATCCCCACAAGAGTCCCTGTCCCCGTCAGAGAAAAAGGCGGCAGCTGCACTGTATCAATACAGGACACCTGCCGTCCGTTCTCCACCTCAAAATAGAGACTTTTCGGTTTTTCGATAAATTCCACTTCCGGGAGCGCTGCAAGCTCCTCAATTCTTTCTTCTTTCACCAAAACGACTGCATAGCCGTTTAACAGCTCCGCGGCCGACACTGTGATCTGCCTGATATTTTCCAGATCCCCGGAGAATTTGAGAATCAGCTCCCACTCATTTCCCCCGGGATCGTACCCCACTTCCAGTTCCTCCGAACGCATCCTCTCCTCCCGGGTTGCATCCAGGGCAAGATTAAGCAGATTTTCCATCTTCTGACTCATATGCCGTCCTCCTGACTCTGCCGCCGGGATGAAACTTTCAGAATACAGGGAACTCCCGCTTCCGGAAATGATTCCGCTCCTGTCCGCCGTTCTCCCGGCAATTTTCATATTAACAGCATATGCAGCAATTTCCGGCTATATCCGTTATTCCTCCCCTTTATAGCAGGCGAATTCATAGGGCAGGAAATATCCCTGGGCATGCCGGCACACCGGGCAGACAGCCGGCGCTTTCACACCCTCATGGATATATCCGCAGTTTGTGCAGATCCACTTCTGCGTATTCTCTCCTCCGTAATAAGTTCCGTCCTCCAGCATTTTTGCGAGAGCTGCAAAACGTTTCTCATGAACATGCTCGATCTCCGCGATCTGGTAAAATGCTGACGCCACTTCCAGGAACCCTTCCTGCTTTGCCGTGTCCCCGAATGCCTGATAGACGTCCTCGTACTCTTCATGCTCATTGTGCTCTGCCGCGCGCAGAAGTTCCGCCAGGCTCTCCTGCTGATCTACCGGATAGGATCCGTCGATATGGATCGTCTCCCCGACAAGTTCCTTTAACAGATCATAGAATCTCTCCGCATGGGCTCTCTCCTGCTCTGCCGTGTAGATAAAAATATCTGAAATCGCATAAAACTGCGCCTCCCGCGCTTTTTCCGCCGCAATGGTATAACGGTTTCTCGCCTGGCTCTCCCCGGCGAATGCCCGCATCAGATTCTCTTTCGTCTTACTTTCTGAAAATTTAACAGCCATGGTAACATACTCCTTTCAATTCTGCAATTTTGCTTTCTCAAAAGGAATTATGTTCCATGGCTGTCAGAAATATGCATATTATTTTAAAATTCCGGACAGATCCCGCCTTTTCCGGCCGCTGACATTAATTGAATCCGATCAGACGTCTCGCCACACTGTAAGCCAGGGAAGACACCTTTCTGCCGGAGCGCCCCGGCAGATTCATGGTCTGTCCGAGAATGCCGTAGCGGATCTTCATATAAGTCTTGTAGTCCTTCTTTTTCAGGTACGCCCAGAGCTCCTTCTTCTTCTCGAGATTCTCCGGCTTTTTGGAGCGGATGCACAGAATCGATGACACCGTCATCATGATAGCCAGATAGTTGATCATGTATTTCCGGAGCTTTTTACTCGTAATCATCCGAAGCTCATACATGGAGATCATCGTCTTGGTCACAAAAAGCTGCTGGTCGATCCTTCCGATCATCACCTTTTCATTCACCGACTGATCCTCTCTTCCGATAAAATACCGGTAGAAATCCACGTTAAGATAGTACAGCGTCCGCACATGGGGAAGCGGATAGTACACGTAAATGTTATCTACATAGAACGTGTGCTTCGGCAGTTCCAGCTGGCACAGCCGGAGCATCTCCGTGCGGTAGATAACGGAGTGCATCAGGATATACTGATCCAGACGGAAGCGCCCGATATCATCCCACCGGAAGATCTGATTCTCCGGCAGCACATTGTCGTAGCGGATCACTTTCTTGTGTGTCATGCCCACCTTTTCATAGACATAGTTGGCAATAATCATGTCCACCTGCGTCTGGGCCTCTTCAAAGCTCTTCACCGCTTCCAGAATCCTGTGGAGGGACTCCTCATCCACCCAGTCGTCGCTGTCCACGACCTTGAAATATTTTCCCGTGGCATGTGCAAGACCGCAGTTCACCGCGTCTCCATGTCCTCCGTTCTCCTTCCTGACAGCCCTGACGATAGTCGGATACTTTTCCTGATATTTCTCTGCGATCGCCTGGGTTCCGTCCTTCGATCCGTCGTTGACCACGATAATCTCAACATCCTCGCCGCCGACAAGAATCGAATTGATCGCCTTCTCCATGTACGCTTCTGAATTGTAACACGGGATGGCAAATGAAATGTATTTCATGCTGTTTTTTCCTCCTGAAATCTCTTTTCCTCTGATTTTCCGCTGATTCGTCCGTAATGCGGATTTATTATATCACTATTCTTCCCCGGTTGCCATGACAAAATTACTTTTTTGCACAGATTCCCCATTGTATGTTATAATCTACTCGCCGCACTGTAATGCAGCATGTAAGGAGGCAGAAAATTTATGAAAAAAAATGTAATCGTCGGCCAGTCCGGCGGCCCTACTGCAGTCATCAACGCAAGTCTGTACGGAGTTGTATACGAAGCGCTGAACCGTGAGGACTCTTTCGGCACAGTATACGGCATGATAAACGGCATCGAAGGTTTCCTGAACGGAAACGTGATGGATATGGAACCCCTGGAGAAATCGGGCGAGCTCGAGCTGATCCGGACAACGCCCGGCTCCTATCTCGGTTCCTGCAGATACAAACTCCCGGAAGATCTTGAAGATCCGGTCTATCCGCTTCTCTTTGAAAAACTTGCCGGTTATCATATCGGATACTTTTTCTACATCGGCGGAAATGATTCCATGGACACAGTGAGCAAGCTCTCCCGCTACGCTTCCAGGACGGGAAGCGACATCCGCTTCATCGGGATTCCGAAGACCATCGACAACGACCTGGTCCTGACCGACCACACACCGGGATTCGGAAGCGCCGCAAAATATGTGGCGTCTACTGTCCGGGAGATTGCCGTGGACGCATCGGTTTATGACAACAAAAAATCCGTAACCATCGTGGAGATCATGGGAAGGCATGCCGGATGGCTCACTGCCGCCAGCGCCCTTGCCAGAAAATTCGAGGGGGACAACCCTGTTCTGGTCTATCTCCCGGAGGCGGCTTTTGACCAGGAGGCATTTATCAGGAAAGTGGAAAAGGCTCTGGAGACGACGCCGAATCTGGTTGTCTGCATCTCCGAAGGGATCAACGACGGAAAAGGGACTTTCATCTGCGAACTTGCCAGTGACGTGGGCGTAGATACATTCGGACACAAGATGCTGACCGGCTCCGGAAAATATCTGGAGAATCTGGTGAAGGCCCGCCTGGGCGTGAAGGTCCGCTCCATCGAGCTCAACGTCTGCCAGCGCTGTTCTTCCGCCATGCTCTCCGCCACAGACCAGAAGGAAGCCATCGCTTCCGGGGCATACGGCGTCAAATGCGCTCTGGAAGGCGAGACAGGAAAGATGGTGGCATTCCGCCGGGTACCGCAGGAAACAGACAGCACCCGGAATGGTCAAAATGACCGGATTGCTCAGGAGAGTCAGAACAGTCCGGACTGCCGGGATTACCGGATCGACTATGCCGTCGAAGATGTGGACCGGATCTGCAATCAGGAAAAGACCGTTCCGCTAGAGTGGATCGTCAACGACGGCTCTGATGTAGGGCAGGCGTTCATCGACTATGCGCTCCCGCTGATCCAGGGAGAGGTGAACGTGCCGAAGGAGAACGGACTGCCGAAATTTGCATACAGGAAATGAGAAACTCGCCGCGCAAGTGACCGGTAATAGAACCGAGAAGAGTCCCTTGCGCGACGCTCTCATTTTTCAGTAAATTATTTTGACCGTCTTTATCCCCTCCAGTTCCTGAAGGCACTGGACTATTTCTTCTTCTCTTCTGTTCTGCATATTTTTTACTGAAATAATCGCATTAAAATTCTTTTTGCTATGCTCATCGTTGATCACAACATCCCCTATCTGCATGCCGCTGCCGTCCAAGAAAGAATATAAGTCCAGGAGATTATTTACCGATTTAAATTCCACATACAGCCTGAGCCACATATCATTATGCGTGAAATGATTCGAAATCACTTTAAACTTTGAAACAACCAGATAAATAAACGCAGTAGATATAATTGCTCCCAGATAAAAACCAATTCCGATCGACAGCCCGATACAGGCAGCTGTCCAGAGTCCCGCCGCAGTCGTCAGCCCCCTGACTTTCGTATGGCCTTCCACAATAATGCTTCCTGCCCCCAGGAAACCGATTCCGCTCACAACCTGAGCTCCCAGTCTGGCCGGATCCCCACTGTTAAATTCCACGAACATATACTGCCCTGTCATCATGACAAGTGCTGCTCCCAGGCATACCAGGATGTATGTCCGCATGCCTGCCGCCTGATTTGCTTTCCCTCGTTCTATTCCCAGTACACCGCCGCACAGCACAGCAAGACAGATTCTCAAAATCACCGCAAAAGGCGTAAGTCCTTCTCCCAGTTCTCTGAATCTGGAAAAAATTTCCATTACTGCATCTTCCACTTTCAAATTAAAATATCCTTCTTAAAACTTTTTCCATTCTTTCCCGGTTCTGCCCCAAGCAGATCCACAATAGTTGCTCCAATATCTGCAAATGTATTCCTTGTTCCGATGTTAACGCCTGGTTTTATCCCTGATCCCCAGATAAGAAGCGGGATATATTCTCTTGTGTGATCTGTCGTTTTCGTAAACCCCGGATCACAGCCGTGGTCTCCGGTTATCATCAGTATGTCATCCTTCTCCATACCTGCCATAAAATCCGTAAGCCACTGGTCTATCCTGCTCACCGCCCCGGCATAACCGTCCGCGTCTCTTCTGTGTCCGTAAACCATATCTGTTTCCACCAGATTAACAAATACAAGCCCCTCAAAATTTTCCCGCAGAAGAGCTGATGTTTTTTCCATACCGTCATCATTACTGCAGGTCGGAGAGGTATATTTTTTATCCAGTCCTCTTCCGGCGAATATATCATATATTTTCCCTATTCCCACCACAGAAGCCCCGTGTTTCTGCAGAATATCAAGCATCGTTTCTCCAGGTGGTTCCAGAGAGAAGTCATGTCTGCGGGACGTCCTCACAAATCCATTCCGTACATCCCCCGTAAACGGTCTGGCAATCACTCTTCCAACACCGTCTTTCCCTGTAAGAATATTTCTAGCTGTTCTACAGTAACGGTACAACTCCTCCACCGGTACGATATCCTCATGTGCAGCTATCTGAAAAACCGAATCCGCTGACGTATACACGATCAGCGCCCCTGTTTTCATATGCTGTTCTCCATAATCCCTTATGACATCTGTTCCGGAATAGGGCTTATTACATATCACTTTTCTCCCAGTTTCTCTTTCAAACTTTTCAATAATCTCCCGGGGAAATCCGTGAGGATACAGCGGAAGAGGCGTTTCTGTCTCAACTCCCGCGATTTCCCAGTGTCCTGTCGTCGTATCCTTCCCCTGCGATTTCTCCTGCAGGCGTCCGTATGCGCCTGACGGCGTCTTTATCAATCCCCGTTCCACGCCATCAATGTTGTACAGCCCCATCCGCTCCATATTGGGAATATACAGTTTTTCCGACCGGCGCAGGGATCTCAGTGTATTACTTCCTTCATCGCCATATTTATCGGCATCCGGACTGCATCCCACACCAAAACTGTCTATCACAATTAAAAATATTCTCACCGGTCCCCTCCTTTTCTGATCAGAACACGAACTGCCTCAACCGCCGTCTCCACAGCCTTTTCCGTATCATAAACTTCCGGGTCTTCAAGTCCCATCCCCCGTCTGGTCTGATTTGCCAATACGAGCAGTACGGTCCCCACTTTTACTCTTCTCACCTGTCCTACAATAAATAGTGCTGCGGATTCCATCTCCGAGGCTAGTACGCCGCAGTCAATCCATGCCTGCCATTTATTTTTCAGTTCATAGGCTACCGGCATACTGCCCGGATCATGCTGCCCGTAAAAATTATCTTTGCACTGAACCACTCCCATGTGAGCAGTCACACCGACGTTTTTTGCAGCCCGGCGCAGGGCATCCGCCACTTCAAAATCTGCCACTGCCGGATACTCCGGAGGCGCATACTCTCTGGTCGTCCCCTCAAAGCGGACAGCGCCCGTGGCGATCACAACATCTCCGCCTTTTACCTCCGGCTGCATGCCGCCTGAAGTTCCTACCCGGATAAAAGTGTCAGCTCCGCAGTGAATCAGTTCCTCCATGGCAATCGCCGCAGACGGACCTCCTATCCCGGTTGATGTGACGCTTACTTTCACCCCGTCCAGTTCTCCTGTATAAGTCACATATTCCCTGTTCTCTGCCACTTTTACCGGGTTTTCCAGATATCGTGCAATTTTTTCACATCTTCCGGGATCTTCCGGGATCTCCCGGGAGAATTACATACTTTCCCACTTCCCCTGTTTTCACATGAATATGAAATTCTTTGTCTTTGGAATATACCAGTGCCATTGTTGCTTCCTCCTCTTTTTTGGTAAAATACAGCAGAGACTGCCGAATCAAATTCTTCTTTGACCAACAGCCTCTGTCCACAGTGTCAGTATCTCTCGCCTCTCAGATTCAGATCCGTCTCATAGCTCATCATGTCATTAAATATAACAAAATCAGGCTTTGGCAGTATAAACGGCTTTACTTCTTTTTTCAGCTTCTCCGTAAATTCCGCACAGACTCTTTCCTTTTCTTTTTCCTGCCTGAGGTCAAGCGGCTTTACCAGATAATCCAGAGACAGATGATAGCGGAAGCCATCATGCCAGGAATGGCGGATACCAGTTTTTGCTGAAACTTCATCCCTGTAATCAGCAAGCTTTTGTCTGCTCTTTTCATCCGCAGGCTTTAAAATAATTTTCGTTATCTCACACTCTTCCGGCTCCATAAGAATTTCTTCCGGAAAGGGTACCTGATCCACAATGTTTTTCAGAATCCTGTCCACCTCTTTGAACCTTGCTTCCTCCGGCACCATCGGAGGCCAATACTTTGTGTGCCGGTCAATCTCCCGGCAGAGAGTCAGTACAGTCATATGGAAAGAATCCGGCGGAAGAAATGCAAGATGTCCGGAAAAGTCCAGTGTTCTGATCCGGTTCTGTACTTCAACAGCCGCACGGAATACCGGACTTTCTTCCTGATTCAGATAACTGATAACCGTATTTCCATAATAAGGCAGAGGTCTGCACTGCTCGTCAAATTTATAAACTGTATCATTAACCATTTTCTGCTCCCTTACTTTTTTTCTACTGTCTCTTTTTCAGCGTCGCGCTTTTCCTTCCGTATACAAAACTGATGATAACAATCGATACAACCATAATTATCACAGAGTATACAAAAGACATCATCTGAGATTCCGGTGTAGAGTCAGCACCGGTAGCTACATTCAGCATTACGCCGAGGGGCTGGAACATCGGATGGAACAGAAATACAGACACATTGTATTCTGAAAGCTGCTGGATAAAATTCAGCAGGAATACCGACAGTACCTCCGGCCAGATGATCGGAAAAATCACCTTTATATATGTTTTGACCGTAGAAGCGCCCAGATTTTTTGCCGCCTCTTCCAGAGAGTTGTCAATCCCGGCGTAGGCTGCCTTTATCATTCTAAGTGTGTAGGGCAGCCTGATAATAATATAGCCGATCAGCATAATGTAGACCGTTCCCGTCAGAGTCAGACCAAATGTCAGGATATTAGGACGGTCAAACGTCATTATCAGCCCCAGAGCAATCAGTGTTACCGGCAGAAACCAGGGGATCTGCAGGAAAAGCTCCAGAGTTCCGGTCAGTTTGTTATTATATTTCGTAATAATTCTGGCAATCACCAACATGAAACCGACAACCAGAACAGCTGATAACCCGGAATATACCATACTTGTAAGCACCGGTCTCAAACCTGTCGTGGAATTAATCACCATAAGATAATTGTTCAAAGTAAAGTTTTTAATGTTCATCTCTCCGGCATACAGATCGCCTGCTGTCATAAAGGAGAATATGAATACAAACAGGAGCGGAACCGTCTGGATCAGGGCAATGATGTGTGCAGCTACTGTAACGATCCACCGCAGAACAGGATTCTGTATCTTTGTCTTCTTCAACGGTGTCTTCACTTTCGAGATTGATACATAATTTCCCTTCTTCTCAATATGATTTGTGATCACCAGAACAAGTATTGTAATAATTCCCAGGAGCAGTGCCAGTACAGCGGCATAATTTCTTGTCGTCAGCGTTCTCGAGAAGGACCTTACCAGCGGGTTGATTGTCTCGAACTCTTCCCCGCCCAATACCTGTGGTGTTGCAAATGCAGATACACCTACAATAAATGTAAGGATCGACGCTGCAAAAATAGATGGCTTCAGAACCGGAAGCACAACTTTTGTGAGAATTCTCCTGCCTTTCACACCCATATTTTCTGCCGCT
>CBJMC01400__coassemble_993_pt1 | contig 21376 bp, 17 predicted proteins | sample CBJMC01400__metabat2_high_PE_029 | metagenome-assembled genome bin CBJMC01400 | reverse complement strand
GGTACCACCATTACTTTCTTGGGTTCGTCCCTCTTCGGCACTGTTGGCATTTCTGTATATCCAAGCATTCGAAGCAAATCTTCGCTTTCCTGAATTCTGCTATCAAGCTCAGATGTGTAAGGCATCAATGCCTTTATTTTTTTCAGTTCTTCATCATGATATTTCAACACATCGTTGATTTGCTGTTCTGTTTCTGAATATTTGTATTTACTCATCGTTAGCCTTCTTTTTCTTAAGTTCAGCGATCTGTTTTTTTAACTCCCGTATTTCAGATTGCAGACCACTCATTTTCTTCTTCAATTTGAAATCATACGCCAACAGGCGATCCCTCTTTTCGTTGTCTATCTCTGTTTTCTCTCTAAGTTCCTTTATGACTGCATTGTGCTTAGCAAGTACCTTCTTGTACAATGTCTCTTTCTCCTCAGCTTGCCTCTGATACTTTTTGATTAAGAAGAATGCACTTACTGTCATAGGCAGGGCGAACAGAATACCTATCTGAAAATTTCTATCTTTTACAATATCTACAGCAGATTCTCTTACTTTCGCTATACCTACACTTGCTTTATCCCGCATCGGTGCCAACTTATTCAAATTGAATTTGCTCACCGCTCCACCTCGCTTATACAACACCTAAGTCGTGTTGTAAATCCTTTATGGCTTGCTGCAATAGGATATTAAGACTTTGTAAGTAATCCAGACGTTCTTTATCTGCATCAGCTTCTGCTTCCATTGCTTTTATTATTGCATCATGCTTTTTGAGCGCCTCTTTGTATAAACGCTCTTTCTCCTGGCGCAGCTGTTTATTCTTTAAGTGCGAAGCAACTCCAACTCCTGCAGCGGCGAGTCCTGCAACTGGTGCAGCAAGGACAAACACGCCTGCAACCATGCCCCCTCCAACGATAGCTCCTGCCGTAGCAAGGCCAGATGTAATACCAGCTGCAGATAATCCCACCACACCAAGACCATAGAGAGCCGCAAAAGAACCCACTCCTCCTATGCCTGCGCCCAATGCACCGACTAACACTTCTGGAATGGCACTTTCCTTGATGGTGCGGTTTTTATCATCCAGAGCTGAGGCAGCCTCATTTACAACATTGACAACCGACTGCATGGAATCTACACTCTGGAAGTTCATGTCCCTTTTCTTTTTTATATACGTGTCCTTTTCCTTTTTACTCATAAGGATTCCTCCGTTTTTTCAAGCTTGTTTAGACTTAACATCTAAATCATAGCTTCAACCCTACCCAAAAACATCTAAACCCGTGACATCAATACTGCGCATTCCACATGTACGCTTTGCGCAAACTGATCTACAGCCCGCACTCTTTTCAGCTCATACCCGTTTCCGCACAAAAATTTCAGATCCCTCGCCAGCGTCGCAGAATCGCAGCTCACATACACGACTTTCTCAGGCGCCATCTTCACAATCGTCTCAAGCAATGCCTGATCGCATCCCTTCCGGGGAGGATCCACAACGATTACATCGGCGTGACCGCTCGTTCCACTGTCGGCGTGCGCGTCCGTTCCGCCCTCCGCGTGTCCGTCCTTTCCATTATCCGGGTGTCCGTTCTTCTCATAATACTCCGGCAGCACTTCCTCCGCTTTTCCCACGAAGAACTCCGCGTTGGTGATCCCGTTGAGCTCTGCGTTTCTCCGGGCGTCCTCAATGGCCTGGGGCACGATCTCCACGCCGTAGACCTTTCCCGCTTTCTGCGCCAGGAACAGAGAGATCGTCCCGATGCCGCAGTACAGATCCCAGACCGTCTCTCCTCCTTTGAGGTCGGCGTACTCGAGAGCCAGTCCGTAGAGCTTCTCTGTCTGTTCCGGATTCACCTGATAGAAGGACAGAGGGGAGATCTGATAGCGGACTTGTCCGATATAGTCGGTAATATATCCCTGCCCCCACAGGACTTCATAGGTATCTCCCATGATTACATTATCCCGCCTTGTGTTCGGACTTACGGTAATGCTTGTCATTCCCCTGATGGCTGTCAGCCTGCGGATCAGCTCATCTGCATGGGGAATTATACCGGATGCATTATCCGGCAAAGTTTTCTCATGGGAAACATTATCCCGCATCGCCTTCTCACTGGAAACATTCACCACCAGACACACCATAATCTCGCCGGTGCGGAAACCGTACCGGAGCAGGGCGTGGCGGATCAGCCCGGTTCCCTCTTTTTCGTTATAGGCAGGGACATGATACTTCCGCATATAGTCCAGAATAATCTCCAGGATCTCACGGTTTACGCTGACGCCAAGCGGGCAGTCAGTATTTACAATGATGTCATGGGTTCTTCCCGCGTAGAACCCGGTGACGGGATTCCCCTCTTTGTCGGTTCCGAAGGGGAACTGCGCCTTGTTCCGGTAGCCGAAGGGATGCTCTGATCCCACAATGGGCTCTGTCACACGGTCAAGAAAATCCGGGGCAAATCCTCCGATCCGCTCCAGATTTCCCCGGACTTTCTGTTCTTTAAACTGAAGCTGTCTTTCGTAGGACATCTCCTGAATCTGACAGCCTCCGCACTTTCTCGCATACGGACACTTCGGCTCGACGCGGTATTCCGACGGGCGGATAACCCTCATCAGCCTGGCGTATCCGTAGTTCTTCTTCGCCTTTATAACTTTCGCTTCCACCAGGTCCCCGATCACGGCATCCTTGATAAACAGCGTATACCCGTCAACTTTACCGATGCCTTCCCCGTTTACCCCGATATCCGTAATCTCCACCTGCGCCGTATCATTCTTCTGCATTTCCTAATTTCCTCCCGAAGTCCTGCGCAGATTGGACTCAAAGAGTCTGTTGTATCCCAGCCACTCGGTTCCTGTCTTTCCCTTGAAAATCTCTGTCAGTGTCTGCATTTTCGCGTCTGCATTGTCTGCCAGGTTCAGCGCCAGAGCCTCCGCCAGCGCCGGTTTCTTGGGTGAGCCGTACTCCAGTTCCCCGTGATGTGCGATGATACAGTGTTTCAGCTCATTCGCCAGACGCCCCGGGAAATCGGGGACGGTGCGGATCGCCTCGTCGATCATCTCCACGCCGATCACAATGTGGCCGATCAGCTGTCCCTCATCCGTGTAGTCATTGTCCGGAAATGCGGAAAGTTCCCGCGTCTTTCCGATATCGTGGCAGATGGCTGCCGTCAGGAGCAGATCCCGGTTGAGGATGGGATAAGCCCCGGCGAAATATTCGCACAGATGGAGGACACTCAGCGTATGTTCCAGAAGTCCCCCCGAGAATCCGTGATGGACTGTCTTTGCCGCCGAATGTCCCTTAAATTTCTTTATAAAATCTTCATCTTTCACAAAGTAGAACTCCAGCACCTGCTTCAGATACGGGTTGCCGATCTGGCGGATGCAGGCTGTCAGCTCCTGGTACATTCCCTCCACGCTTTTCTCTGTAACCGGCATATAATCCGCAGGATTGTACTCGCCTTCCTGTGCCTTTCTGATCTGGCGGATGTTCAGCTGCAGGTTGCCGTTGTAGCTGATCACATCCCCGAACACCTCGATGAAATCTTTCTCGTCATAATCCGCAATCCCCTGGGAATTCGGATCCCAGACCTTTCCGTCCAGTGTTCCCGTCTTATCCTGCAGGAGGAGATTGTCGTACGGTTTTCCGTTTCTCGTCTCCGCCGAGCGTTTCCCCTTACAGAGATATACATTTCTGATTGTCTCTCCCTCATGAAGTCCGTTAATATAGCGCATTTATTTTCCTCTTTCTATTATTTTCTTTCTGTTTATATTTTCTTTTCTTCCGGCACGCCGCGAAACTGCCGCATCTATTCTTTACTTCCCACGGTCACGGTAAATTTTACCTCTACATACCCTTCCGCGCCCTGACGCATGCCCCGGATCGTAATCTGGGTTCCCGTCTCGGTTTCCAGAACTGCTCTCTGGTATGCTCCCAGATTCGTCACTGTCTGCCCGGAGACTTCACAGATCACATCCCCGCTCTGGATACCTGCTGCCATGGCGGGAGAATCCGGATCGACCTCGATCACATAGACGCCTTCCGGCATTCCCTGGGATTCCTGGATCTGACCGGTAACAGTCGTGCCGGATATTCCGATATAGGGAACGCTCTGCCCGTTGGCAAGGAGCTCGATCACTGTTTTGATATCGGAAATCGCATAGGCATTGGCTGTATTCATTCCTCTGTCAGCCCATATATCCGGAGAAATCAGCCCGATCACCTCGCCGTTCAGATTCAGCAGCACCCCGGTGCCTCCATCCGCGGCAGCTATATCCGTCGCTATAATATCGCAGTCGCCGTCATAAAGAGACATCTTATAAGTGCCGGAACTGATCACACCATATCCGACGCCGTCCGCATAGCCGAACATATTTCCAAGAGCGATCACCTGCTCTCCCCGTGTCATCAGATTGGAATTGCCGAGGACAGATACTTTAACCGCATTCCACGTAGCACTGGAAATATCACTGTGAGGCACACTGAAAACAGCCAGACCGGTATTTCTGTCCTGCTTTTTCAAAGAAGCCGCGTAGCTGCTGCCGTCGGCAAATGTCACTGTCCAGGACTGGGCGTCACTGCAGATGGAATTATCCGCAAGAATCAGAAGTTCCTGTCCATTGTCCGCCGTAATCACACCGGTTACAGACCGTGCACTCTGATCGTTGTCCGCCCCCCACTGTTCCGCTGTGGCTGCCTTTTTCACGGTCACGATTCCTTTCTGCCCTTCCTCTGCCAGCTCATACATACTGTCCATGATCTCGCTGCCGCTTGCCGCATCAAGAACCGGAACCGTCTGCTGTTCCGGATCCTCGTTTTCCGCCGGCTCTGTATCCGGCTCCTCATCCGCAGGAATGCTCACTGTGTCCGGCGTACCGCGGAACCACTCCTGCGCCCATGGTTTGAGCGCAAAAAAACCAACACAGGCAAAAGCTCCCAGAATCACGCCATATATGGCAATCCTGACAAACTGTCTGAAGAGCTTTTCCCCGCTGATCGGCTTCGGTTTTATCGTCTCTTTCAGGAAAGAATACTTCGGCTCTTTTTCAGGCCCCGGATTTTGTTCTCTGTCGTTCGGCATAGGCTCAAATCTCCTTATAACCAATAGTATAACCGATTCATTTCGAGAGTTCAATCCTATTATATTCCGCAAAAAGCCTTTTCTTTATGGAAAGAATGGGGTAAAATGAAATTCGTACCTGAAAAAATAAGTCAATAGGTGGCAGTTTAATATGAACCAGAAGACATTAACCAAATTAGAATATGATAAAATTATTGCGCTCCTCGAGGAAGAGGCTTCCTCTTTCCGGGGAAGGCAGCTCTGCCGGAAGCTGAAACCCATGACAGATCTGGCGAAAATCAATACTTACCAGGAGCAGACCGCCGCGGCGTTCACGCGCATTGTGAGAAAGGGCCGCATCTCCTTCGGTGACGCCGCCCCTGTGGAGGAATCCATGAAGCGTCTGGAGATCGGAGGTGCCTTAAGCATCTCCGAGCTGCTGCGCATCAGCAGGCTTCTCGCCAATGCCTCCCGGGTGAAGGCTTACGGGCGGCACGATACCCAGGAGGACGCTGCGGACTGTCTCGATTCCTTTTTTGACGCCCTTGATCCTCTCACTCCCCTGGCAAATGAAATCGACCGGTGCATCATTTCCGAGGACGAGATCAGCGACGACGCAAGCACCACACTCCGTCACATCCGCCGGAGCATCAACGCCATAAACGACCGGGTTCACTCGACACTCACAGGTCTGGTGAACGGCTCGCTGAAAAACTATCTCCAGGATCCGATTATCACCATGCGCGGCGACCGGTACTGTCTCCCTGTAAAGGCAGAGTACCGCGCTCAGGTGCAGGGGCTGATCCACGACCAGTCATCCACCGGTTCCACACTGTTTATCGAGCCCATGGCTGTAGTAAGGCTGAACAATGATCTGAAAGAGCTCTATGCGAAAGAACAGGAGGAAATCCAGGTCATCCTTGCCGACCTGAGTACGGAAGCCTCCGCCTTTGTGGAGGAGATCCGCGCCGATTACCGCGCCATGACGGATCTGGACTTTATCTTTGCCCGGGGTGCCCTTGCCCTCTCCATGCAGGCAAGCCGCCCTCTCCTGAACGATGAGGGCAGGATCCGCATCCGCGAGGGCCGCCATCCGCTGCTCGATCCGAAGAAAGTCGTCCCCATCTCGGTATCCCTGGGAGAAGATTTTACCCTTCTGATCATCACGGGACCGAATACCGGAGGCAAGACCGTATCCTTGAAGACCGTAGGACTTTTCACACTGATGGGGCAGGCGGGACTTCACATTCCCGCAGGGGACCGCTCGGAACTCGGCGTCTTCCATCAGGTCTTTGCGGATATCGGAGACGAGCAGAGCATCGAACAGAGCTTAAGTACATTTTCATCCCATATGACAAATATCGTCTCCTTCCTGAAAAAGGTCGATTCCAAATCCCTCGTCCTCTTCGATGAGCTGGGTGCGGGAACCGACCCGACGGAAGGCGCGGCCCTGGCGATCGCCATTCTCTCCCATCTTCACAAACGGGGAATACGGACAATGGCGACCACTCACTACAGCGAGCTGAAAGTCTACGCCCTCACCACAGAAGGGGTGGAGAACGCCTGCTGCGAATTTGACGTGGAAAGCCTGCGCCCCACCTACCGGCTTCTCATCGGTATTCCCGGGAAGAGCAATGCTTTCGCCATCTCCGGAAAACTGGGGCTGCCGGATTACATTATCGAGGACGCGAAGAAGCGTCTGACCGAACAGGATATCTCCTTCGAGGATCTTCTCAGCGATCTTGAGGAGAGCCGCAAAACCATCGAAAAAGAGCGGGTGCAGATCGAGACATACCGCCGGGAGACGGAAGCCCTCAAGGCCCAGGCAAAGCAGCGCCAGGAGAAGCTGGAGGAACAGCGCGACCGCATCATCCGCGAGGCGAACGAGAAAGCCGGCGCCATCCTGCGGGAGGCGAAGGAAGTGGCAGACGAGACGATAAAGAATTTCCGGAAGTTCGGAAAAGAGAACATATCCGCAGCCGAGATGGAAAAGGAACGGGAACGCCTGCGCCAGAAGATCAAAGAGACTTCTGAGGCTTCTTCCATCAAAGTGAAGAAACAGAAAAAAGCTTACAAACCCACAGACTTCAAACTGGGCGAAACAGTAAAAGTGCTGAGCATGAATCTGACCGGCACCATCGTATCAAAACCGGATTCCCGGGGCAATGTGACGGTGCAGATGGGCATTCTCCGGTCCCAGGTCAACATTTCCGATCTGGAGATTATCGAAGAGCCCTCCCCGTACACGCCGAAGAAGCTGAACCGGACCTCAAAAGGAAAGATCGCCATGAGCAAATCACTTTCCGTCAGTCCGGAGATCAATCTGCTCGGAAAGACTGTGGACGAGGCGGTATCCGAACTGGACAAATACCTGGACGACGCCCTGCTCTCCCACCTGAATACCGTGCGCATCGTACACGGAAAAGGAACCGGCGCGCTCCGGAAAGGGATCCACGAATATCTGCGCCGCCAGAAACATGTGAAATCCTACCGTCTCGGAGAATTCGGCGAGGGTGACGCAGGGGTCACAATCGTGGAACTTGGCTGATACCCGGCGGAATTTTTCCCTGCCGGAACATTTTTTCCGAGCTGTTCCGGCAATCGGTTTATTAATATTTGCTTATATAACAATGATTCACTGACATTATTTCAGGAGGCTCACAATGATTGGAAAACAGAAAATACTGATCGTAGACGACGATGAAAATATAGCGGAGCTGATTTCGCTCTATCTTACAAAAGAATGTTTCGACACCAAGATGGTCTACAACGGAGAGGACGCACTGTCCGCATTTGAGACATACCAGCCGAATCTTATCCTGCTTGATCTGATGCTTCCGGGCATCGACGGCTATCAGGTATGCCGGGAGATCCGCGCCAAATCCGCTACGCCCATTATCATGCTCTCGGCCAAGGGCGAGGTGTTTGACAAGGTGCTCGGTCTGGAACTGGGCGCTGATGACTATATCATGAAGCCCTTTGATTCCAAGGAGATGGTGGCACGGGTACGCGCAGTCCTGCGCCGCTATCAGCCGGTAAAGGCCGAGGAACCTGCGGCGGAGAAAGCGAAATGTGCCGAATTCGAGGATCTGGTCATCAATCTGACTAATTATTCCGTCTACTGTGACGGCCGCCATGTGGAAATGCCGCCCAAGGAACTGGAGCTCCTCTACTGTCTGGCATCCTCCCCGAACCAGGTGTTCACCCGGGAGCAGCTGCTCGACCGGATCTGGGGTTATGAGTACATCGGCGATACCCGGACGGTGGATGTCCACATCAAAAGGCTCCGCGAGAAGATCAAGGATCACCCGCACTGGAGTCTGAGCACCGTCTGGGGAATCGGCTACAAGTTTGAGACAAAGTAGCGTTTCGTTTAAAGTAGATTTTAGTTTAATGGATCGGGGTTCTTGATTTATGAAAAGTATTCTTCACCTGAAGTTTATCGCGCTGTATGTTATTTTCGGCTTCCTGTGCATCTTTGCCACAGCGACGCTGACCACACAGCTTGTCACCAACCGTCTGGAAGAGGACACCTCCCGCACGCTTTACCGGGAGGCGTCCATGATCGCCAGCGATTATCTTCCTTCCTATTTTTCAGATGATTCATCACTCCAGGCTGTCCAGTCACAGCTTGCAGCCATGCGGCTTTATCTGGACTCATCCCTCTGGTTTGTGAACCGGGACGGTTCCCTGATCACTGCTTCCAACCTGGAGGGCACCTCCTCCCCGGAGGCAATCGAGGATTTCAACCCTGCCGAAATCGGGGGGAACCAGTATATTACCGGTACATACCACGGATATTTTAATGAAGATGTGATCACGGTCATGGCGCCTGTAACCCAGGGCTTTCAGACAAAAGGCTATCTGCTGATCCACAGTCCGCTGTCGGGTATTGACTCCAAATGCAGTGAGATCATGGTTCCGGTCTATATTTCACTGGGCGTGATCTACCTGCTCTCCTTTATCTTTCTGCTGGGCTTTCACTTTTTTGTGTACCGCCCCCTCAGGCAGATATCCGCAGCGGCAAGGCAGTATGCGACCGGGAATCTGGAATACGAGATCCCCGTCCACACACACGACGAGATGGGCTACCTCTCAGCCTCTTTAAACTACATGGCTGTACAGCTCAAAGATATGGATGACTACCAGAAAAAAATCGTGGCGAACGTCTCCCACGACTTCCGCTCCCCGCTCACTTCCATCAAGGGCTATGTTGAGGCCATGACCGACGGCACGATTCCGCCTGAACTGCACGAAAAATATCTGCATATCATTCTGTTTGAGACGGAAAGGCTGACCGATCTGACCCGGGATCTGCTCACCCTCAATGAATTCGACACCAAAGAGCTGCTCCTCAACAAGACATCTTTTGATATCCAGGAGACGATCAAGAGCACTGCAGCGTCTTTCGAGGGCGTCTGCACGCCAAAACACATCTCCATCCAGCTTCTGCTGCTGCCGGATACAGTCGCTGTCTACGCTGACCGCGGGAAGATTCAGCAGGTGCTCTACAACCTGCTGGACAACGCCATCAAATTCAGCGACAACGAATCCACCATTACGGTTGAAGTCACCGTAAAGAACGAGAAGGTATTTGTATCCGTAAAGGATCATGGAATCGGGATTCCCCGCAAGGAGCTGAACAAGATCTGGGAGCGTTTCTACAAATCCGATCTCTCCCGGGGCAAGGACAAAAAAGGAACAGGCCTGGGACTTTCCATTGTAAAGGAAGTCATCCAGGCCCATGACGAACATATTAATGTGATCAGCACAGAAGGCGTGGGGACAGAATTTATCTTTTCCCTGAGCCGTGCCGAAAGAACTGACAAAGAATAACTGCGAAGCGGTCAGTCGTACAGAAACGGCTGTACCGCTTCGTCTTCCATATTTTCACTGTCCACCCAGACATATCCGGTGTTCACTACAGCCTCATTGCCGATCTCAAGAACCGTTCTGGAGGCTGCCACAACAGCCGCATATCCCATACCGAAAGGATTCTGGGCAATCAGTCCGTCAATATCTCCTGACTCAAGAGCTGAAATCTGCGACGATCCGGCGTCAAATCCCATCACCCGGACATCATCGGAAAATTCTGTCCGCGAAAGTGCCTCCACGGCGATCTGTGTCGCCGCATCATTTGTCCCGAAAACGCCTTTCAGATCCGGGTGTTTCTCCATATACCAGGCAACAGCATCCTCATCGCTCATCCCGTCGGCAACGGAGATCACCTCTTCCAGGCTGGCGGAATCCGTACTTTCCGGATTTTCTCCATCCTCCGCCACTGTCCCGTCCTCCGTCTGGCCTTCCGCCGTGTCTCCTGACTCTGCTGCCTCCGCTGCCTGCAGCTCTTCCAGAGAGACATTAAGCTGCTCTGCGGCCGCCTGACGCTTGATCTCATTGAGCTGATCCAGATAGAGCGGCCCCGCCAGTGTCACTCCGGGGTGATTTCCGGTAATCTCACCGGTAAATCCTTCCATCCTCTCAGCCGCATTCCCGGAGACGGAATCATGAACCAGCAGGAGGACCTCCCCGGATTCTTCCACCGCCCCGCAGAGTCTCGACGCTCCTTCCGCCGCCGCTGTACGGTTATCCGTCACACAGGTACACTGAATTCCCTGATAGCTGTTGCCGGAGTCAAACGCAACAATCGGGATGCCGTTTCCTATGGCAAGGTCGAACTGTACCTCCGATGCATCTGCATCGATACTTGCAATGGCGATCACATCCGGATATCTGGCAAGTTCCTCATCAAGTATGTTCACCTGCTCGTCAATATCCTCCCCGTCTGACGGCGCGTTGAACAGCACGCGGATCTGATCGTTTCCACTGTATCCCAGTTTCTCGTTAAGATCTGCAGCCGCCTGCTGTACTCCTGCTCTGATCTGCTGCCAGTAGGAAGAATCCTCCTGTTTCCCGATCACGGAGATATAAGTCCCAGGCTCCAGGTCCAGCCCGTCCACCGTGCTGTATGCCGCAGGCGTAACCGCATCCAGATTCGCCTGGTATTCCGGTTCCTCCGGAGTATCCCCTGTAAACACGTCTTCATCATTGTCAGAACTGCAGGCACATATTCCCATGGTCACGCAGACTGCCAGAGATACTGCCGGTAAAAATCTCTTTCTCATAATACTCCTCCATTTTCAGTTCTTCACATCTTTTAATGATACAACAAACTTCTGAAAAATAAAGTAGTTTTTTCTTAAAATTTTGTGTTTTATTTAATTATGTACTTGACTTAGAACATGAAAATCCCTTGTATATTTCCTCTCATTGTATTAAAATAGGGGTAACGAAAAACGGGACGAGCCGTTTTCCGAATCCAGAAAAGGAGGATACATACTATGGCACACGTAATTAGTGATGAATGTGTAAGCTGTGGTTCTTGCGAAGGCGAATGTCCAGTAGGCGCTATCTCCGAAGGCGATGGCAAATATGAGATCGATGCTGATGCTTGCGTAGACTGCGGAGCATGCGAAGCTGCCTGCCCGACAGGTGCTATTTCAGCAGAGTAATAATAGAATAACGCAAAGTGATCACAAGCAGAGATACCGTCTGACAGCACCGGCTGTCGGACGGTATTTTTTTATTATCCGTCAAAGCCGGGGGGATTTTGTCCCCGCATGCCGCAATTTGACGAACGATTTCCGGCTTCTCCCCGTATTCCCTGTGCTATAATATCCCCAGAAGCCGCAGGCATTCACATTCAAGGAGGTATAAATATTAATGGGTGAGGTCAGATTCATGATTTCCGAGGCCGCCAAACAGGTCCACGTGGAATCCCATGTCTTAAGGTACTGGGAGGAAGAGCTTGGGCTTACAATCGGGCGCACGGAAATGGGACATCGATATTATACAGAAGACGACATCCAGCTTTTCCGCTGTATTAAAAAACTTAAAGATGAGGGAATGCTTCTGAAAGACTTAAAACCTCTTATACCTGAGCTGAAAGAGACCAGGCTGAAGCTGAAGGAATCCGCCAAAGATGCAAAAAGCGCTCCGGAACAATCGGTCCCGAAGTCCAATACCGTGCCGGGAGCCGCTGCCGTACCGCAAACCGCCGCGCAGGAAAACGCCACAGTATCAGGAACCGCTGCCGTGCCGGAACCTGCCGCTTCCTCCGAGGTAGTCATTCCTCTTCGGCAGCTTGACCAGGTGAAAGCGATCATCGGGGAAGTTGTCTCGGAGGTCGTGACCGGGAATAATGAAGTGCTGAAAAAAGACATCAGCAGTGCTGTCACTGCTGATGTCATGAAAGAGATGGACTTTCTCCTGCAGGCGAAGGAACGCCAACAGGAAGAACACTTCCGCAAGCTGGACTGCCTGATCCGCCAGCAGCAGGCAAGCCGCCGGGAGACAGTAAAGGGCAGTCCCATTATGAAGCTGCGGAAGATCTTTTCTTAGGAATCCTGCTGCCGCAGTTCGTTTCCGAACCGGGTATACTGCGGCATCCAGGCGAGCCTCACGGTTCCGATAGGGCCGTTTCTCTGTTTTGCTATAATAATCTCCGCAATATTTTTGTCTTCTGTGTCAGGGTTATAATAATCATCCCTGTAAATAAACATACATACGTCGGCGTCCTGCTCGATGGCCCCGGATTCACGGAGGTCGGAGAGCATGGGGCGCTTGTCTGTTCTCTGCTCCACCGCACGGCTGAGCTGGGAGAGCGCAATCACCGGCACATTCAGCTCACGCGCCAGTCCTTTCAGAGAACGGGAGATATCCGAGATCTCCTGCTGGCGGCTCTCATTCTTGCGGCTGCCGCTTCCGCTCATCAGCTGCAGGTAGTCGATAATAATCAGGTCAAGCCCCTGTTCCAGCTTGTATTTCCGGCATTTGGAGCGCATCTCCGCAATGGAGATACCTGATGTGTCGTCGATAATCATCCTGGAATTTCCAATCGTCCCTGCACCTTCGATCAGCTTTTCCCAGTCTGTGTCCGTCAGAGTTCCTGTCCTAAGAACCTGGGCATCCACATGGGACTCCAGGGAGAACAAACGGTTTACAAGCTGCTCCTTGGACATCTCAAGACTGAAAATTGCCACCGCGAGATTCTGCCGGAATGCAACATGCTGTGCAATATTCAGCACGAACGCCGTCTTTCCCATGGAAGGACGGGCGGCAATCAGAACCAGGTCCGAACGCTGGAGTCCGGAAAGTTTATAATCCAGATCGATAAATCCCGTGGGGATACCTGTCACGGTTCCCTTTGTCTTTGAGGCTTTCTCAATCACGTCCAGAGCATTCAGAACGACCTGACGGATAGGAGTGTACTCCTGGGTGTTTCCGTGCTCCACAAGCTCAAAGACCCGTTTCTCCGTGTCGTTGAGTATATCTTCCAGAGGCTGGCTTTCCAGATAGCACTCGTTTGCAATCTCTTCATTGATGCGGATCAGGCTTCGCAGAGTCGATTTGTCCTTCACAATCTCCGCATAATACTTGATATTCGCCGAGGTCTGGGTCCCCACGAGAAGCTCCCTGACGATCTCCATACTGCTGATCTCCGGAGGGACATTCTTTTCTTTCAGGTATTCCTGAAGCGTGATCAGATCTACCGGCTTTCCTTCATGGAACATCTCCACCACTGCATCGAACAGGATTCCATACGCCGTCTGGTAGAAATCATCCCCGGAAAGCATTTCGGAGGCCACTGACACGGCCTCCTTATTCATCAGCATAGCTCCCAATACCGCCTGTTCCGCCTCAATGCTGTGGGGCGGTATTCTTTTCACTGCTGCTTCCATATCCATAGAGAATCGTCTCCTTATGCTTCTTCCTTAACAACAACCTTCAGTTCCGCAGTAACTTCCGGGTGGAGCTTCACGGGTACCAGATGGGTTCCAAGAGACTTGATTGCCTCTTTAAGCTGGATCTTCTTCTTGTCAATATCAAGCCCCATCTGATCCTTCACCGCTGCAGCAATCTCCTTGCTGGATACAGAGCCGAATGCTCTTCCTCCTTCTCCCACCTTGATGGAAAGTTCGACTTTGCCTTCTCCGAGCTTTGCGCCAAGCTCCCGGGCAGCCTCAAGATGCTCCTGCGCCACTTTCTTCTCGTTATTTTTCTGGAGCTTGAGGTCGTTCAGATTCTTACCGGTTGCCTCAACTCCCATTTTCTTCGGGAGAATAAAGTTTCTCGCGTATCCGTCGTTTACATTTACGATCTCTCCTTTTTTCCCGAGAGATTTTACATCCTGCAGTAATATTACTTTCATCTTATATATCTCCTTCCTCAATCATCTGGTCAATGGTCTCTTTCAGGGCGCTGATCGCCTCTTCCACATTGGTATGGTCAAACTGGGCGCCGGCGGAATTGATATGTCCGCCTCCTCCAAGCTTCTCCGCTATAATCTGCACATTTACCTCGTCGATGGAACGTGCGCTCATATAGATCTTTTCCTCATAGACTGTGAGAACGAAAGAAGCCTTGATACCGCTGATATCAAGCAGCTCATTAGCCGCCTGCGCCGCAAGCACGGTGGGGCTGTCAATATCATGGGGACACTCCGCTATGGCAAACTGTTTTCTGTAAACCTCTGCATTGCGCACAGCTTCCGCTTTCGCACGGTAGGACGCCATGTCGTCGCGGAACATCTTTCTCACACGGGTAATATCCGCGCCGCATCTCCTCAGGAATGCAGCGGCCTCGAATGTCCGCACGCCGGTGCGGTTCATAAAGTTTCTCGTATCAATCATAATTCCCGCATACAGGCAGTCCGCCTCCACCGACGGAAACTTTACATCGTCCACGATGTACTGCAGTACCTCGGCAACCATCTCACAGGTCGATGAGGAGTAGGGCTCCACGTAGGAGAGCACTGCATTCTCGATCACGTTGCTGCTCTGCCTGTGATGGTCAAGCACAGCGATCATCCTGGAACGCTTCAGCAGTTCCGGGCACTCGGTCATCTGCGGCTTGTTGGTATCCACCACAATCACCATGGTATTGTCATTGACATAATCCAGAGCCTGCTCCGACGTAAGGAAAATATCATCCTCATAGGCCGGGCTTTCTGCGATCTCATCATACAGCGGCCGTACCGATCCCGGCACCTCGTTAATCACAATATGCGCCTTCTTCTCCAGACTCACAACCGCGCGGTAGATTCCCATACACGCACCGAAAGAGTCGGGATCCGCAATCTTGTGTCCCATGACGATAACCTGGTCTTTTGTGACGATAAACTCCCGCAGGGCTTCCGCCTTGACGCGGGCTTTGACACGGGTATTCTTGGCGGTCTGCTCCTTCTTGCCGCCAAAATAGGTGATGCCGTTGCAGTCCTTGATAACTGCCTGGTCACCGCCCCGGGCAAGGGCAAGGTCGATGGCGACTCGCGCATACTGGTAACTCAGGGCATAGGTCGCGGTATTCAGTCCCAGGCCGATGCTCAGAGTTGCCGATCTTGCATTGCCGATATTGACCTGTTTTACTTCTTCGAGAAGGGAGAATCTGTCCTCCTTGATCTTCTTGTAGCTTTCCTTCTTGATCACGACAAAATACTTGTCTTTCTCCATCTTTTTCACGATACCATCCACATCGCCGATATACTTGTTGATCTTCCGGTCAATCAGGGCTACAAGAAGAGACTGGCGGACTTCCTCCACACTTTCCATGACCTCATCGTAGTTGTCAATGTAGATGAGTCCGGCGATCATCCGCTGGTCTTCATTCTCACGGATATAGGCGTTGAGTTCCGTCACATCCTGCATGTAGACCGTGACGAAATATTCCTGCTCCTCCGGGATCTGCAGAAGCTCCTCCTTCTGGCTGAATCCCTCCAGTGAGACCCGGTGCAGCTCCACCTGATAATCCCTGTCGCGGTATGTCACTTCCATATCCACATGTTCCATATCATCCTTGGGAAACACCCCCGGATGAATCTCCGGAATCATCTTATTCAGATATTTTTCTCTTTTCTGACCATCCATCAGCGCCATAAAACAGTCGTTCGCCCAGAGGATCCTGCCGTCCTCAAGGGCAATCGCATAGGGCACTGCCAACTCTTTGAGAAGGGTATTCTCAATCCCTTTGTACTGCGCCGAAAACTGGATCAGGTCTGCCAGGATCAGGGAGCGGTTGTAGAAATACAGGCTTCCTGCAATGGCTAAATAGATCAGGATGAAGAGCGACATCATCAGTCCTGCCTTTTTGCTTATCATATACATCCAGATATTCATGGCAACCAGCAGAACCGTCATGATAAGGGGCCAGTGCATATACATCCTGAGCTGACCTTTCAGGCGCATCTTGTTGTTCTTCTTCATACAGTTACCTCGCTTCATGCCCGAAATGCGGGCACATCCAGTGTGTCCGGGAAAACTTTTCTCTCCCGCGGGGCGGGCACGCCGGACACAGCCGACTGCATCCTCCGGCATACACGCCGCTCTGCTATATTACAATGTCTTATTATAGCATCTTTTTTCGTTTTATTCCACTGTTGATTTTTACCGGAAAACGGCGGCACAGATCTACTCCGTGCCGCCGTTTTCTTTTATTTCATGCCATATACTAGCAGGTCGCCCCGCCTTTCAGATGCTTCTGCGCCTTGATGTTCTCCTCTTTTCTCGCCAGAAGATCGTCCGAGAGGAGCTGTTCCTGGACATTCTCGAATCCCAGTCTCGCCACAGTATCGGCAAAGCGCTCGCCGGTAATTCCCTGCTCGCGGAACAGAAGAATCGCTTTCTCTACAATCGAGAGAACTTCTTCCTTATCCGTAAACACTTTATCCAGATATCTTCCCTGCGCTACTTTCTTGCCCCAGCGTCCGCCGATATAGATACGGTAGCCGTTGGTGTAGTTCTCGATTACGCCGAACGGACATTTTCCTACGCAGCGTCCGCAGTGGTTGCAGGCGGTCTCGTCGATGGTTACCTTGCCGTCTGCAAGCTTCGCCACTTTGATCGGACAGGTGTTCTCGATCTGGCACACCTTGCAGCCGCGGCATTTCTCCAGATCCACCTGGGGCACTCTCTGGCCGATGATTCCCAGATCGTTCAGATCCGGCTTCACACAGTTGTTCGGGCATCCGCCCACTGCGATCTTGAACTTGTGCGGCAGTTTGACCTCGCGGTATCCGTGGTAGAATCTCTCGTGGATTTCCTCGGACAGGGCAAATGTATCAATCAGACCGTACTGGCAGGTTGTTCCCTTACATGAGACAACCGGACGTACCTTAGATCCGGTTCCGCCGGTCTCCAGCCCTGCCTGCATCAGGTATTCACGCAGCGGCTCGATGTTGTCAAACGGCACTCCCTGGATCTCCATAGTCAGACGGGAAGTCATCGTCACTTCTCCGCTGCCGAACTTCTCTGCCGCCTCGGCAATCACCCGCGCCTCTTCGGCTGTGATCTTTCCGTTTCTCGTAATAACACGTCCGTTGAATCTGTCCGGTGTCCGCTTATCTTTCAGAAATCCCAGAGCTTTTACCCTTGTCTCCTCTTCTTTTGAAACCGCAGCATCCATATTCTTCACCTTCACGTCATTGAGGAAAGTAGCGCCTTCCAGGACAACCGTATTGGTATAGCCATAGTAGCGCATGCGGTTCTGCAGGAAATATGCTCTCTTTCCTCTCGCACATACGAGAAGGAGTTTTTCGTCTTTTCCAAGGCCCTCGATCTCGCCCTTGACAGATGCCAGATTCACGAAGAAAGCGCCGCGGATCTGCGGCTCCGGTGCCACGTCGACAACCTTGTACCCCTCCGCCTTTCCTGCTGCATACTCTGCCGGAGTCATGCTGACAAAGCTTCCGTCGATCTTGTTCATCAGCACATAGACAGCCTGCACGAAAGGATGAATGGCTGTGGAAAACGGCGGTGCATAGGCAAAATCCGCATTTTCAAAATCTTCCAGGACGGCACCCATATTGATGCCCATCACTGCGATATCCACCATCTTGTCCACTTCGCCGGGTCCGAACACCTGAACGCCCAGAAGTTTCCGGGTGGTGCGGTCCGCAATCAGCTTTGTGATGAAGAAAGAAGCATCCGGATAGTAATGCGCCTTGTCATCGGTGGGAACCGTTGTGGTGATTACGTCGTATCCTGCCTCTTTCGCCTGCTCTTCCGTGAGTCCGGTGCGTCCAATATTGAGTCCCGGGAGCTTCACAACGCCTGTTCCCAGAACGCCCGGGTAGGTCTTCTTCGTGCCGGTAAGCACCTGTGCCAGAGTGCGGCCTTCCATATTTGCAGAAGATCCCATCGGTGACCACTGGCGTTTTCCCGTGATGCAGTTTGTCACCATCACGCAGTCGCCCGCAGCATAAACATCGTCCAGGCTCGTCTTCATGGTGTTGTCCACAAGGATCGTCCCCTTAAACATCTCGATTCCCGTATTCTCAAGGAATGCCGTGTTGGGACGGATTCCTGCTGCCATAATCAGCATCTCGCAGGCGAGCGTTCCCGCAGAAGTCTTTAATCCTGTCACTTTCTCTGTTCCCAGAACCGCCTCGGCACTTGTGCCTGTAATCACACGGATTCCTTTTGAGAGCAGATGTTTCTTAACATAAGCTGCCATCTCCGGATCCAGAATGTTTGGGAGCACCTGGGAGGCGAAATCAATCACTGTTACGCTGACGCCTTTTGCCTGCAGGTTTTCCGCCGCCTCCAGACCGATAAATCCTGCGCCGATCACAACTGCTCTCTTTACATTGTTTTCTGTAATGTAATTACGGATGCTCTCAGCGTCGTCCGGCGTTCTCATCTTAAACACACCCGGCAGATCCTTTCCCGGGATAGGAAGCTCCGCTGCGGAAGCTCCGACCGCGATCACCAGCTTGTCATAGGGACAGGCTTCCTCATTTCCCGTGGCCACGTCCCGGACTGTCACCGTCTTCTCCGCTGCGTTGAGCGCCACTGCTTCCTTCCCGGTCCGCACTTCCACGCCGGTGAGGTTCGCGTATTTCTGAGGTGTATTCACGATCAGCTCATCCCTGCTCCCGATCAGGCCGCCTACATAATAAGGGAGCCCGCATCCTGCATAGGAAATGTCCTGATCTCTTGTAATAACCGTTACTTCTGCACTTCTGTCTTCTCTTTTGAGCTTTGCCGCAGTCTTCGTTCCGGCGGCAACTCCTCCGATAATCAGTACTTTCATCTTTCTACCTCTCTTCACTCATTTAATTCTCTCTGCCCGCGCACCAGATCTTTGTTTCTGTGACAGCAGTATGTCTCATCCGCACACTCCGGTCTCATCTGTGTGCAGACAGTCACATCTCCGCCGCCGATGGTCATTTTCTTTCCATTTACCAGCATATCCGCCATCTTAGAGCGCGCCTCGTCGTAGATCCGTGTCACGGTGGGCCGGGAGATCTTCATGCGCGCCGCGCACTGTTCCTGCGTCATATGCATGTGATCCAGAAGACGGATCACTTCATATTCATCGTATGTAAGATTTACCGGTTCTTTCTCCACGCATCCCTGAGGTGCGATCTCCGTCACTTTCGGCAGGGAACAGATGCATCGTAGTTTCTGCGGTCTTGGCATGATATCTCTCCTTCCTTTTAATTTATAACAGAACAAACGAAGCTGTGATTTAAGTATACTCTCTTTTGAACATATGTCAATAAATCAGACTCTTGAATTCCCCTTTCCTCTGATGTATACTTCTATTAAACACTTATTATTTAAGGAGTTAACGATATGAGCAGCGAACTGAGAGAAGAGTTTTTTACGTCCATTATTCATTTCCGCAGACTGGAATCTGCGCTCTGTACCGAATGTGAAATGCAGATGAATGAGATGGTGATCCTGCAGAGCATCGCAGGAACATGCTGCCGGGAGTGTCCCTGCATGAACCTGGACGTGCCGCAGATGCAGAAAAAGCTCCGCATCTCCAAACCTGCCATCTCCTACATACTGAATACCCTGGAGAAGAAAAAATACATTACCCGGGAGATCGACCCGAAGGACCGCCGCAAAGTCTCCATCAGCGCCACCCCGGAGGGGAAGGCTGCGGCGGAAGAGTCAAAAAAGAAATATGATGAAATGTGGTCGGAACTTCTCGACCGTTTTGGCGAGGAGAACATGCGCCAGCTCATCCGCCTGATCAATGAGCTGGACAGCCTGTCCTCCGGTTTTTCCGAGTAAACGCCCGGCTGAAATGCCGCCAGATATACCGGAACTGCAATAATACAGAAAAGCATTTTCATGAACAACAAAAATTATTTTACTCCGCCATCAAGACGAATCTCCCAATATCCTTTTCGCTTTGATCCCTTACGTATGACTATACCAGCTTCTGCCAGTTTCTTCATCATTCTTTGTACTTTGCTTCTTGATAAATTCAGCCTCTCTCTAATCTCTGGTTGAGTCAGTTCAGGATATGCTAACAGCAACTCACACAGCTTTTCTTCTAATTCTGTAAGCCTATAGTTTTCAGCTTCATTTTTAGCCTCACTTTTAGCTTCATTTTTAGCCTCACTTTCTGATGCTAAAAAATTAAGATTTTTTAAAGTAACAGCAAATTCTACTCGATCAGAATAAAAAACAGGTTCCTTATCTGGTGTGTAATTTTCTGCATTCCGATAAGCATTCCTTATTTTATTCAGTCCACTGCCTTGTCTTTCCATATATCCCAGTCGGCTAAATATATCTGCCAATACCGGATTACGCCTTGTAGATGGCACAGAGTCAATATTTCTCTCCTGGATTTTAGTGCCATCCGGCATTCCGCCCGGAGAATATACTACAAGTCGATCATCAAATATATCTATATGAACTTCGCTTCCATTGATCAGATAATCCCGATGAATAAGGGCATTGACAATACTTTCAAAAATACTTCTCTCGCAATAATCCGGCAGTTCAATCCTTGAATTAGCTGTTTTTTTCCACGCTGTCTTCATATTCCTTTTTACGAAGCTAAATCCTTCATTTAAAAGTATAATCAAACTCCCAGTGAACTCAGCACTGTCTAATGCGTCAATCCGCCCTCCGCTTTTATCCAGACCATTCCATCTGGTGCAAAATAATCTTGAATGACGAATTGGACAATTATCTGCCAGAAGCGCTCCAGCATTTGTCAATTTGCCATTCCCATCAACGATACCAAACGATTCAAAATTTTTCTCTTCCATACTACGGCTATTCCACTCGTAAAAACGCTCCCGCAATTTAGAAAATGAATAGTCCTTAAAATTATATGTTGAAGTAAGCGAATCGTAAGATGAATTTCTACCTCTGAGTACAAGCCTTTTTAATTCAGCTGCACTGGCAGTAACAGTTTCATTCCCTATACGGATAAAAGCCTCCATAGATCCGTCTCCCTTATAATAATAAGGCGTCTCTTCTCCTTCCATAACCTTAACCGTTAATATATCCTTATCTCCTTCCACCTTGTGTAATTCCATAAAA
>CBJMC01400__coassemble_983_pt1 | contig 21598 bp, 17 predicted proteins | sample CBJMC01400__metabat2_high_PE_029 | metagenome-assembled genome bin CBJMC01400 | reverse complement strand
TTCTTTATATTGTCATAGAGATAGTAATCCATAGACCCCAGTGTGCAGATAATCCATGTATTGTTTCCATTCAGTGTACGGATCATTTTGAGAAAATCATAATATTCCTGTTCGAAAAGTGCGACTCCCTTTTCTTCCTCCCCATTTTCCTGGATATGTACAGGATCATTTGTTCCCAGATTGATCACTATGATATCCCTGGGATGATTTTTAAAATCCCACTTTTGAAAATCCTGTGCCTTTCCTTCTTTTTCTTCCATAAGTCTGTCCGTGTACGGATACAGTTCCGGCATGGAATGAAACAGATTCAGCTTTTCGTGGAGCCCCTTTGTCACCGCAATCCCGGAAAAAGAAACAAACTGTACATCCGCATTCAGCATTCTCCCGGCAAGAGCCGCATAAGTCAGCCAGCCGTTCTGTTCATCTGCATAGTAGAGACGGTCCCGTTCTTGAGTCATATTTCCAAAGCCGCAGGTGATGGAATCCCCGATAAACTCTATGCTCAGATCCGTATTTCTTTTCGGCGGCTGACTGATTTCTCCATCTCCCCATATTTTTCTGATTCCGAGCTTTCCCTTTTCATTCTCCGTCAGCTTGATCAGGGTAACAATATGTTTTTCCGCCTCTTCAGAGGCATAAAGCAGATAATTCTTCTGCCGTTCATTCACCTCGAACACAGAGAAAGGCTCCTCTGCATCATCCAGAAATACTGCCGCGTAGGGCCATGTTTTTCTGAATTCCTTACTAAGGGGATTCCCGTGCTCATCCGTTTCCACTTCCCTGCCGCATACAGCTTCCAGGTCTGCCATCAATATCCTGCCGCTGTATTCAAATCGAACGCCGGAACATGTCCAGTTCATAAATATTATCCCTGATTCATCCTCAAACACCCGTCCGATATACTCCAGCTTTTCTTTCATACTTTTCTCCTGTCTGCAATGCGGCATGGCAGCCGCCATATCGCATCTGAAAATTTACTGATTATTGGCAAGCCACTCATCAAGCTGTGCCTGTTTCTCTGCTATGATCGTATCGATTCCCGCATCTTTCAGTGCCTGAATAAATTTGGGCAGTTCTTCCTCCGGATCTACACTTCCACAATCCAGTGCACTGTAGTACTGTTTTATCACGTTGCTTACTGCAGTATATTCTGTCTGAACACTGTCTTTCTTAAATGTAAATCCAAGTGCAGAAGAACACTCTGCATTATTATTGGCTTCAATGCTAAACTGAACATCTTCCTCTGTTGTTCCTGCCATACGGTACATTTCTCCCATAGACCAGCTTCCCGTCAGGATATAATATCCCGGATATGGTACAGATGTTGCATCCTGACCTTCCGGCGGTGCCACAGATCCATCATCCTGTATTACATAATCTCTGCCTTCAATTCCATAAACAATAAGATTGATAATGTCAGCATTGCTGTATGTCAAATTCAGGAAATCAAGTGCTGCCTCCGGTACTTCACTGGTAGAAGCAATGCACCATGCGTTCGTATTTACTGTTGCCGTATCAAGATACCCGTTTCCAAGATTAAATGACGCCAACTGCTGTCCGGTCTGCGCTGCAGTACCGTTCGCTACGGCATCCGGAGAGCTTCCCTGCAGGGTAATGTTCAGGAACCCGTTTCCTCCGCTGAGGATTTCAACATTGGAAAGAGTTGTCGTTGCCAGATCCTGCATGATCAGCCCTTCCTCGTGCCACTGTCTCGCAAGTGTTACCATTTCCTTATATTCTTCTGTCTCGAACAGATTTACCACTGTCGTGTCATCTCCGATTAACACACCTGCCGGACTGTACATATCATCTCCCAGGTAATCGATCTGGGGAATACTCGTCGTCAGGCCTGACATGCCTCCATTAACTCCGGCTCCCCCAACCACAGGATACATATTAGGGTATGCTTCTTTTACCTGCCTCAGAATGTCAGTCAGGTCCTCAACACTTTCTACCTGCGACATATCGATTCCCAACTCATCGGTAATGTCCGAGCGGTAGAGCACATTTGTCGCAAGAGCTGTCGGCATCCATGCCGGAATTCCATAAACTTTTCCATCTACTGTTGTAGCTGCAAGCCATTCGTCATTAATCAGCGCCAGGGCATCCGGTGCATGTTCTTCGATCAGATCCGTGATATCCATACACATATCCGTGCTGACTGCATTGGAAAAATTTCCATATGTTGTGAATACATCAATTTTTTCTCCGCCCTGCATTCCCAGGGAAATCTGCTGAAAATAGTCTGTATAACTGTACAGCTTCAAATCCACTTCCACGCCGATCTCCTCACGGGTAATCTCATTGATTGCGTCTTCTACAGTCTGAATCGCATCCTCAGACGGCATGGTATTGATCGTCCACGTGGCAAATGTCACCTGTGTATAATCGCCGTCAGCTGATCCGGAATCTTCTCCGACGCCTCCGCTGCTGCACCCTGTCATCATCATGAGACCTGCCATCGCTGCCGCCACTGCCTGTACTGCTCTTCTTTTTTTCATTACTTTTCTCCTCCTTGATCTTTTCATTTATATTTTGTTTTTCTGTATTTATCTGTTTGACTTTCCTTCTCTGCCTATCCCTTGACAGCTCCAAGTACCACGCCTTTGATCAGATATTTCTGAATAAACGGGAATATAATCAGTATTGGCAGTATCCCAATCTCCGCAATCGCCATTCTCACGGAAAAGCTTGGAAGCTCTATGCTGAAACCGCCCATCATGGACGCCGAACTGCTCTTCAATGCCTGAATATTATCCATAATCCTGAGCAGAAGATTCTGAATTCCGAACTTTCTGGAATCAGTTATGTAATACAGACCATTCGTCCAGTCATTCCAATATGTCAGTCCTGTAAAAAGGCTGATCGTCGCAACAGTCGGAGTTGCCAACGGGAACATGATCCGTGTAAATATTGTCAGCTCTCCTGCACCGTCAAGCTGTGCGGATTCGATCAGTGACTCCGGTATGCTGTTGACATAATAGTTTCTTACAAGAAATACGTTGAACGCGGTTACCACATAATTGGGAAGAATCAGCGCCCATATCGTATCCTTTATGTGGAAGATATTGGTCCACATGATATAGGATGATACAATTCCTCCATTAAAGAGCATTGTAAAAAACACATAGAACGCGAGTATCCCCCGGAATTTGCAGCCTTTTCTTGCCATCGGATACGCCAGCATTGTGGTCAGAAGCACGCTCAGTAGTGTTCCTGCCGCAGTGACAATGATGGAAATTCCGTAAGCCCGGAAAATCATGGCTCCCTGCTTTATCATATAGTAGTATGAGTCAAAACTCCGTTTGCTCGGGAGGAAGGTATACCCTTCGGAAAGGATTGCCCCTTCATCTGATATCGACGTGATAAACAGCAGCAGAATCGGAAGGAGTGCAAAAACTACAATGACCGTCAGTATAGCCGTGGCTCCCGCTTTAAATCTTTTCTCGTCCGTCATTCTCAGTCACCTCCCTAGAACAATGCATTTTCTGAATCTACTTTTTTCACGATCGTATTTGCGGCAAGTACAAGGATAAAACCTACAATCGACTGATAGAACGCTGCGGCTGCAGACATTCCTACATTATTCGACTCCATAAGTCCCTGATACACATAAGTATCGATCGTCTGTGTCACGTCGAAGAGCATTCCCGAATGCTGCGGCACCTGATAGAACAGTCCGAAATCGGAATAGAAGATCCTTCCGATCATCATAAGTACCATCATGATGACTGTCGGTTTCAGCATCGGCAGAGTAATATACCAGATCTGTTTCATCTTTGATGCGCCATCTAACTGCGCCGCCTCAAAGATGCTTTTATCAATCCCCGCGATACTTGCCATGTACACGATTGCCGTGTATCCTGCGTTCTTCCAGAGGTAAACAAGTGTCAGTATGAACGGCCAGTATTTTGTATTGGAATACCATGATACGGTATCCATTCCCAATGCCGGGAGCACTGTCTTATTGATAAATCCGTTGTCCGCATTGAGAAAGGCATATACAATGACACCGATCACGACCCAGGAAAGCAGATTCGGAAGCAGCAGCGCCGACTGAAAAAATTTTGCTCTCAGGGTACTTCCCAGTTCACTGATCAGGATTGCCAGAAATACAGCAGCTATTGTGCCGATTACAATGAATACCGCATTGTAGAGCAGCGTGTTTCTGGTGATAATCCAGGCGTCCTTGGTTCGGAAAAGGAATTCAAAATTATCCAGTCCGCACCAGTCGCTTCCCCAGATTCCCTTGATGAAACTGTAATCCTTAAAAGCCAGAAAGATTCCGATCATTGGAATGTAATTATTAATCAGAAGATAAAGGATTCCCGGCAGAGCGATTAACAGCAGCATCAGATTTTTTCTTTTCTTCATTTACCCTCTCTCCTTCTCTTTTTGTTGAGATTATTATATAAAAAGACTGAGGGCTGTTTCTTTTAAAAAAGAGACTTCCTTTTTTAAAAAGAAGTCCCTCTCTGTTTTCTGTATTCCACCGGTGTCATACCGGTATATTTTCGGAACAATGTGGAAAAATATGAAAAATTGTCCATCCCCACTGCCACTGCAACATCGCTTACAGACATGTCCGGATTTTCCAGAAGCCGTTTGGCCTGGCTGATTCTGTTCTCATTGATATAGTCCTGGATCCTCATGCCCGTCTTCTTTTTATACATTTTTGACAGGTATTCCGGAGTCAGGCAGAATTCTTCAGCAACCTCGTTTCTGGATATATTTTCCATATAATGCTCCCGGATGAATGCATTAATTCTTTCAAGCAATGTATGGCTCTTCTGGATCTCCTCCTCGTAGTCAAACATACTGTCCAACAGATATGTCACGTACCGGATGATATCGACAATCGAGCGCTCTGCATTTTTCTCAAGGCGGTAGAATTTATCCCCGTTCATGAATTTGTACGCCTGAATTCCCCGCTCCGTCAGATGGGCATAGCAGACCTGCTGTACCTCGCGCTTCAGGCTCATGAGCATTTTGGCGTCTGCCCCTGCCTGCCGCTTCAGTTTCATCATACTCTTTTTGATGCTGTTAAGAAAACCGGCTTTATCTTTCTGGTCCAGATATCTTTTCAGCTCGTCGATTTCAAGGAAAGACACCTCATCCATATTTTCATACTCTGCAAACTGTTTTTCGGACACAAATTTCCCATATATCATAATATCCGAGAGCATCCGTTTACTGATCCTGTTGAATTTCTCATACATATCCGGGATCCTGCATCTTTCGCTGATGCAGGAAGTTATTGTAAGATGCAGTCTGTCCCTGCAGTATTCCGCAAATTTTTCCGCCCGTTCTGTCAGTTCTTTCTCTCTCATATTCTGACAGACAGCCGCTGCAAAAAGTTCATTCTGATTTTCAAAGCAGACTGTAAACATACTGTCCGGAGTATCAAAAAGCAACTCAGAGCAGATGTTTATCAGAATAAACCGGAGCAGACTTCTGCCATACTGCTCTGCTGCCTCTTCCGCATCCGTAATTCTGCTGATAAAAAGCACAATATCCTGTTCTCTGTTCAGTCCGCTCTCACCATCAATGAGTTTTTCATTTCTGTCAAAGTAGCTTTCATCAAAGGGCTGTGTCAGCAGCTTTACCAGAATTGATCTCTGAAGCTCTATATGGTTGTCCGCTGCCCATACTCCGTACTCCTCATATTTTTTCGATTTATACCGCTCTCTGATCCTCAGCACGCATTTTTTCAAGGCTGCTTCCAGCTGTTCCCTGTCAAACGGCTTCAGCAGGTACTCTGTCGCCTGCATCCTGAGCGCATCTGCCGCATAACTGAAATTTTCATGACAGGTCAGCAGAAGGAACTCCCCGTCATACCCTTTTTCCCGATACCACTTAAGCAGTGCCAGTCCCGTATTCCCCGGCATTTCGATATCGCTGACCACAATGTGAACCAGATGGGACTCCTATACTCTTTCCGCCATATCAACATTATAAGCCCGGTAAATTTCTTCAATTCCCAGGTCAGACCAGTTGACCGTTGTCTCTATGGCGTCTACAATAATCTTATCATCATCAACAATCAGTATATTCACAAACTCTGCACTTCCTTTTCTTCTCTCAGTTCATTTACCGCCTTCTCCGGCACCAGAATCCGATTACGGCATCCATGGGGTTCCAGATTCGATATGTGAAACAGATCGCTGCGTCCATACATCAGATACAGGATTTTTCTGATGCTCCATAAACCTACTCTTGTCCCCTCTTCTTTTCTGGTATTCTCTTTTTCTTCTGCATCTTTATCCGGATTTCCGTTTATCTGTTCAAGGATCTGGGGCGGATAACCTTTCCCGTCGTCCTCGACCTCAATAGAAAGCATATTTTCGCCGTCATAGTTCTGCATACTGATCCGGATCAGAATCGTGAGCATCCTTTCCGGATTCACTGCGTATTTATATTCATTTTCAATCAAAGTGTGGATGATCAGCTGCGGAATCATCCAGTTTTCGCATTCCGCCGACATATCTGTATAAAGGAAAACGCATCCGGGATGCTTCAGTTCCTGCATCTCACAGTAATTTTCCACATGGGCAATCTCTTCCTTGACAGGCACCGTATACAGCCCTGCCCGGAACATATAGCGTATTGTCTTTGAGAATGTCCTTACATAGGTCTCAATTCCTTTATTTTTATTCTGCATGCTCAGACTGGATATGGTAGTCATTGCATTCAGGAAAAAATGGGGTCTGAGCGTAAGTCTTACGCACCGAAGTTCCGTATCTTTCAATTCGATCTGCTTTTCGTATTTCTGAATCCGAAGTTCCAGAATCTCATCCATCAGCCGGTTAAATGTCTGCGCCAGGACTCCGAACTCCCGGCTACTGTAATTTTCTCTGGCCCGCAGTTTGTAATCCCCCTGGCTGATACGTGTCATAAGTCCGGTCAGTTCCGTCATCGGGCGAAGCAGTTCAGCTCTGGTATATCGCACCAGAATCGCCGTATATACTGCACAGACCGCAAGGAGAAGCAGCATAATGACCAGGCTCAGTTGAACATTTCCGATAATGTCCAGATCCCGTATGTACAGGGTAAGAACAGCCTGTCCAGGCACAACCGGTATTTCTTTCATATACGCGACTCTACTTCTTATCTCCGCCGACACGCTTTCAAGATGATCCGCCGCTGCGTCTCCCTCGGCAACCACCGCATCAGAGGCACTGTAATCCCCGGTAATATCCCATACCGTCCCACTGCCATCGGACAGGGCAAAAGCCTGGTCATCCAATGTCAGCTCCTTTCCAAATTCCATGATTTCCTTAACCGGAATATATGCGGCAACAACTCTGCTGTTCCACCTGTATGCCTTATACAAATATTTTACTCCCGCAATCTCTGCAAAACGCCACTGTGCTGTTCTGGATTCTCCTCTGGCATAATCCGTGGTAAATTCCCTGACGGCGATCAGGGCAGAGGCGCTTACCTCTTCTTTTGCCGCATCTACACAGACATCATGCTCCGTCTCGGCGACTACCACGATCTGGATATGGGATGAGATGGCAAGCATTTCTCCCAACTGGTCCCGCACATTTAACGCTCCATACACTCTCCTGGCTTCATTGTCGCTCTCAATATTCGTCAGTTCACCATTTTGATATAAAAACTCATTCAACTGAATCTCCACATCCTGCAGACGTGAATCAATATCGTTTACATACAGTTCCAGAAGATTCTCTGATGATCTGATAATATCGCTTTTTGTCTCTCTGTAAAGTATGGTAACAACCACAAGGAAAATCATCAGCAGAAAAGCCAGCTGAACGATTCCAAGAATCAGAATTCTTTTGGTAATCGATATTTTTTTCAAGAAAACACCCTCTCTCCATAATACAGTCCATTCTATTTTATCATACAGATACACAGGTTTCTTTCAAAAAAAAGATGTGTTCTTTTACGAACACACCTTTTTCCTTCCCCACATTTCCTTAACCTACATTTTACATACATTTTCCAAATCCCGGATAGAGAAACCTGCGCTTTTACGCGACAATAAAAGCAGAAATGCAGTACTTCACTCTATGAAATACACACCTGAAAAAAAGGGGAAAAAGACATGAGAAAAAAACTGATCACATGTATGACCGCATGTATTATGACTCTGGCAGTCACACTGACCTTACCGGGCTGCAGCACAGGTTTCAGAAATTCGGGCTTCGGTTCTTCCGGTTCCGATGATTCTGCCTTCACGGCGGGAAGCGGCACCACAGTCCGCATTCTTTCCGGTTCGGAGAATCAGGAACTGGAGGACATTATTGCAGACTGCGCAGAAGCGGCCGGAGTGAGGATCGAGATGGATTACAAGGGTTCCGTTGACATTATGCGCACGCTGCAGGACGGTGCAGAGGATTACGACGCGGTGTGGCCCGCCAGCAGCATCTGGATTTCCATGGGAGACGAGAATCACCTGATCAAGCATAGCCAGTCCGTCTCCATCACTCCGGTGGTGTTCGGCATCCGCCAGAGTCTTGCACAGGAACTGGGGTTCACCGGAGGAGACGTCTCGGTAAATGATATCCTGAACGCCATCCGGAACGGACAGATGACATTCTGCATGACCAGCGCCACCCAGTCCAATTCCGGGGCAAGCGCTTATATCGGCTTTCTCTACGCGCTTCTCGGCAAGCAGGACGGCATGACCGCTGCGGACCTGAAAAATCCGCAGCTGCAGGAAGAGATTCGCACCCTTCTTGGCGGTGTGGAACGGAGTTCCGGAAGCTCTGACTGGCTCAAAGACATGTTTTTAAACGGAAACTATGACGCCATGGTCAACTATGAATGTCTCATCATTGACGCCAACGAACAGCTTGAGGCCGCCGGAAAGGAACCCCTGCAGGTCATCTATCCGTACGACGGACTTTCCATGGCAGACTCGCCTCTGGGCTATGTAGACCACGGGGATGATGAAAAAGAGCAGGCTTTCCTGGATTTCCAGGAACAGATTTTAAGCAGTGAGAGCCAGAGCGCCATCGAAGCCACCGGGCGGCGGATCACGGCAAGCGGAGTGTCGGAGGAGAACGCCTCTGTCTTTAATCCGGACTGGGGGATCGATACCGAGCGCATCCTCTCCCCGATACAGATGCCGGACGCCGAGGTTCTCATGGACGCCCTGAATCTGTATCAGACTTCCTTTAAAAAGCCTTCCCTTAACATTTACTGCCTTGATTTCTCCGGCAGTATGTCCGGTGACGGGGAAGAACAGCTTAAGGAAGCCATGTCCCAGATTCTCATTCAGTCCAATGCCGAGAAGAACCTGCTCCAGGCAAACGAGGGCGAAGTCAACGTGGCAGTCATTTTCGACGATCAGGTCACTGCTGTTCTTCAGGCGTCAGACGACTCAGATGCAGCTCTCCAGGATCTTTACGATCAGATCGCAGCAGAGTCTCCCGGCGGAGGCACGGACATCTACACAGCTGCAGCGGCAGCGTATGAGATCGCTTCCGGATATGACCTGAGTCAGTATACGCCCGCCGTCATCCTCATGACCGACGGGCAGTCCATGGATAACCGCACGGTTTTTGAAGACGCGCTTTCTTCCTGTGGAAATGACATTCCGGTATTCTCTATTACCTTCGGAGATGCGGATCCCTCCCAGCTCGAAGAACTGGCTGACGAGACAGGCGCCCGGGTATTTGACGGGACAAAGGATCTGACGGAAGCATTCAGAAATGTGAAAGGATACAACTGATATGAAAGGATGCAACTGATATGAAAGGATGCAACTGATATGAAAGGATGCAACTGATATGAAAGGATGCAACTGATATGAAAGACAGCAAATGGAAAGAAAACTTAAGCATCGCAGTCTCCGCCCTCCTTGCCCTGCTGGTGTTTCTCGTACTGCTGCTGAATCTGGGCTGGAACCTGTTTCTGTGCATGGCGCTTGCAGCAGCCGTATATATCGCTCTTGGCCTGATTCTCAAACCAACGAGAAAAATCGGAAAACTTGAGATCGATTCCATGGCGAACGGCGAATTATTAAACGAAAGGCTGACAGAGGCATGGGCAGACTATGAGAGAATGCGGAGAGCCACACTGAAGATCACGGAACCGGATCTTCAGGCGTCCTGCCGGGAACTGCTTGGCACGGCGCGGAACATTTTCAAATACCTGACGGACAATCCGGAAAAAATCCCCGCGGCACGGCGCTATATCGACTATTATCAGGAAACTGCCGCAAACGTACTGGAACACTATGTGGAACTGAAAAACACCGGGCTCTCCACAAAAGAGACCGAAAAAGTCCTGAAAAACATCCGTGAGTCTGTGGCCACGCTGAAGGCCGCGTTTGATATGCAGTTTGAAAAGCTGATGCAGAATGAGCTTTTTGATATGGAGGCGGACCTGAATCTGCTGAAACAGACGCTGATGTCCGAGGGCTGCCCGCTCCCGCGCGAAAGTGCCGGATCCGCGGAGACAGCACATACAGGACAGGGAACTCCGGCACACAGCGTACAAGATAAGGCAGAGCACACTGCACAGGAGAAAGCAGCACACACCGCACACAGGGAGGCAACACACATATGAAGAAAAAAATCATCGGACTGATCCTGCTGATTATTGTCATGGCGGTGATCGGCGCCATTTATCTTATCAGGGTAAATACCCCGGAAACCGTGGCGGTAACCGGGTATGTGGGCGGCGAAAAGATCGAGCTTCTGGAAGATCCTCAGGTACAGGATATTTTCCTTGAGAAATACGGACTTGAAGTGGACTACTCCCGCTCCGGTTCTCTGGATATGATGACGGCAGATCTCTCGGGAAGGGATTACCTTTTCCCGTCCAGCAGCATTGCCCTGGAATATTATGAGGATCTGCACGGATCGCCTGTGCAGAGCGAAATTGTCCTGAATACGCCTATCGTCCTCTATACCCATCAGATGGTGCTTGACGCATTTGAAAGCCAGGGACTTATCACCACTGACGGGGACGTTCACTATATCGATATGGCAGGGCTCCTTGAACTGATTCAGAACAATACCCAATGGTCGGATATCGGTCTTCCGGAATTATACGGAAGCATCTCCGTGGATACCACAGATCCGGCACGTTCCAATTCCGGCAATATGTTCGCCGCACTTATCGCAAATGTACTGAACGGCGGGCAGACACTGACAGCGGAAGACCTGGACACAATCCTCCCCGAACTGGAAAATATTTTCTCCAGACTCGGGTATATGGAAACTTCCTCTTCCGATCTGTTCAGCCAGTTTCTGCGCATGGGCGTGGGCGCAAAACCGGTAATCGCCGGATATGAAAGCCAGCTGATCGAATATGCGGCGCTCTATCCGGACGAATATGAAAATATCCGTGACGATGTGGTAATGCTCTATCCCACCCCGACAGTCTGGTCAGCCCATGTTCTGATCGCGCTCGACGAGGACGGACAGCTTCTGCTGAACGCCATGCTGGATGAAGACATCCGGAACCTGGCATGGGAGAAACACGGATTCCGCACCGGAAACTACGGGGCGGTCAGTGATTCTTCCGCCCTTCCGGCAGAGGGAGTCGCCTCGTCGGTCACACAGGTTACCCAGGTCCCGTCCTACGACGTGATGAAAGTAATTATCGAACAGTTAGAATAAATCCCGAATCCGCACGGGTTCCGGCGTTTTACAGACGCCTGGAGAAGATTTCCCCTGAAAGGAGCATATGCCATGGCTGAAATTACCCTTGCTGATCTTATGCAGAACAGCAATATGAAGACAGAGACAGAAGTTTCCCCGGCCGAGTCCGCAGAAGCGCTGAGCGTAAGGCTCGCCGCCCTCACCCCGGAGGAACGTCGGGAGGCGGACGCCCTCAGAGAAACGATCGATATGAGAGATTCCCAGATGCTGATGCAGTACGGCTCCGGTGCAAAGCAGAATATCGCGGACTTTTCCGCCAATATCCTCAACAATATCCGTTCAAAGGACACTGGTTATATCGGCTCCCTGATGTCGGATCTGGTGACAAATGTGGAGACTCTTGACTTCAAGTCACTGGAAAAAGACTCCGGCATCCTGGGAGTCTTTCAGAAAATGGAGAAAAAAGTGAAGCGTTTCCTGGCACAGTTTGAAAAACTGGAAGTGCAGGTGGACCGTATCGAGGGGAAACTTGAAGAAGCGCGGATGGAGCTTCTCAAAGATATCGGCATGTTTGACGCCATGTACGAGAAAAACCTGGACTATTTCCGAAAACTCCAGATCTATATCACCGCCGGTGAGGAGAAGCTTGCAGAGCTGAAAAACACTACCATCCCATCTCTGCGCGCAGAGGCGCAGAATAGCGGAGATCCTATGAGCGCCCAGGTTGTCCGGGACTTTGAAGAGACAGTATCCCAGTTTGAAAAAAAGATCTACGACCTAAAAACCAGCAAAACCATCGCCATCCAGACTGCGCCCCAGATCCGGCTGATCCAGAACAACGACAAACTTCTGGCTGACCGGATCCAGACCGCCATCCAGGAGACCATTCCCCTGTGGAAGAGCCAGATGGTCATGGCTCTGGGAATGTACCGTCAGCAGAAAACACTGGAGCTGCAGCGGGACATCACAGATACGACCAACGCCTTGCTTCTGGAGAACTCCGAGCGGCTCAAACAGAATACCCTTGAAGTCGCCCGTGAATCCGAGCGCGGGATCGTGGATATCGAAACCCTGAAAAAAGCAAACGAGAATCTCATCTCCACCATTAACGAGGCGGTCCGCATCCAGGAGGAAGGTCGTGCCAGGCGGACAGCGGCAGAACAGGAACTGCTGAAAATCGAGGATGAACTGAAAAGGAGCGGCTTCCGGGCAGGTTAATGTCCCGGAGCCGCCCTCATTTTCACCTTCTGTTTTCTACACCTACCTTTTCAGGACTGTTTCTTTCTATATTTGCTTCTCTCTATCTCCGCACTTTCTGAGTCCTTCCAACCCATATTTCTCAATCAGCTCCCGGATCTGCGGTTCAATATATTCCCGATACCATCTCAGTTCTCCCTCATGGTTCAGGTGGATCATATCCTCACGGAACAGACTTTTGTCCAGAGTCTTCCCGTCATAAGTCAGAGCCTCCGCGTCCACATAATACAGCCATTCTTCTGTTTCCGCCAGCTCTTTCAGCTCCCTGTTGATGCGAAGTGTCATATCGAGGAACTGAGTCCGCCCGGGAAGCAGCAGTCCGCTCATAATCACGAATTTCGCATCCGGCAGCTTCTCGTGGAAAGTACGGAACATCTGTTTTTTATATGCCATACATTTCGCAACTTTTTCCTCATCTGTCCCCTTCATCATAACATAGTCATTGGACCCTGTCTGGAAAAATACGACTGCAGGGTCATAGGGATAGAGGATCTGGTCCGCAAACTTTACCAGATCGGTATCCATACTCCCGCCAAAGGCGTGATTCTGTACTTTGTACTCTGCCATATCCTCCTCCATCTGATCCCACATGGCAAAGTTTGATGCCCCGTAAAAGAGAATCTCATGTTTCCGGTCTGTGCTGTATTTTTCCCGGATTCTGTCAACCTCTTTCTGCCAGGAATGAAGGGATGCAAGAAATTCCATAATCTTCTCCCTGTATGCAATCATTCCTCCGATCCCGCCGATTACCGCCGCGGCTGCGATCATTTTTACTGTCCTTTTCTTCATCGTTTTCCTCCTTCTCGAGACATCTTTTCACTGTCCTTTTCCTTCCTGTCTTTCCGCTTACACTTTTGCACATCAGAAATGCGATTCCAGAAAGCTTACCTTCGCCTGTACATCCTCCCGTGGTATGAATATCGAACAGATGGACACAATCTCCGATACCTGCTTTACCGCGCCGCCTCCGCCTGCCGGACCGTTTGTGTACAGTGCCTCCACTTCATCCGCCAGAAGTTCCGCCATCATGCGTTCTCTGCTTCTGCCGCTGACCCGCAGACGAACCTCCGGGAGCATATCCTCTGTTATCATATTCCCGTTTCCCCGTACAAGGTTTTCTGTAATCTTATCCCCATAAAGGGAATTCCAGCCGATATAATCCACCCGGAATTCCTCCAGTTCGATTCCCACCGCGCGGATCCGTTCCTCCAGAATATCCGCAGCGAGCCGCGCTCTTGCAAGACAGCCGGAGCCGCCGTAGGAGATCTCTCCCTCTCCGATATAACAGTCCTTATACCCGACGCTCACTTTCAGCTTCTCCGGTCTGCCGTGGCTGACAGCGCCCCGGGCAGCCACACAGTTTCCGCCCGCCTGTCTGTATATAACGTGAGAGAAGTCTGCCGCCGCATCAGGCGTAAGATATGCCGTCGGATCATGAATCTCGTAAACGGTCTGTTCTTTACACGTATCCACGGTCACACAGCCGCCGGAGCCTTCCGCTTTTGTGACAGTGAGCATACCGCCCGCATCCATTTCGATGATGGGAAATCCGAGATGTTCAAGTCCCGGAACCTCTTTGTACCCCGGATCGGCATAGTAGCCACCTGTCACCTGTCCGGCACATTCCAGCAGATGTCCTGCCAGAACCGCCTGTCCCATCTGTTCCGGGTTTTTCTCTGTATCCCAGCCGAACTCATACTGAAGCGGTCCCACTGTAAGCGCCGGATCTGATACTCTTCCCGTGATCACCACATCTGCCCCCTGTTCCAGGGCCTGCACGATTCCCTCAGCCCCCAGATATGCATTTGCAGAGATCAGATGCTCCTCCATTTCCCCCAGTTTTTTCTGATTTTCCAGAACCGAATAATCCATGTAGTTCTGCAGTCTGTCCGTAATATCGTCCCCGGTAACGCAGGCGATCTTCAGTCCGCCAAGCCCCAGTTCCTCCGCGATCTGCTTTACCTTATATGCAGCCGCCCGGGGATTTGCCGCCCCCATATTGGTTATGATCCTGACGTGATTCCTTGCTGCCAGGGGCAGGGCACGTCTCATCCGGTACTCGAGAAGAGGATTGTATCCTTTCTCCGGGTTTCTCTCTTTCTCCTGCTGCCCCAGCGCCACGGTGCGCTCTGCCAGGCACTCGAAAATAATATAGTCCAGGTTTCCCTTTTCAAGCAGTTCCAGCGCCGGTTCCAGCCGGTCCCCCGCATACCCGGCTCCGCTCCCGATGCGGATACGTTTTCCGCCGGAAGCTTTTGTCGGCTCTCCGATATTTTCCGTGCCTTCCGTCTCTTTCGCGTCTTTCATGACTTCCATGCCTTTCTCCACTTCCATCTCAAGCAGCGCCATCCCCAGCGTCTTTCCGTGCCTGTCCAGAGCAAGGGAGCGGGTCACGCCTCCGCCAAGGGCATGATCCATGACAAAATTCAGCGCTTTGATGCCCTCCAGTTCGTAGCGCACAACATCTCCATGACAGATGTCGGAAAAATAGTCTTTCACTTTTCCTGCCGTCAGCTCCTGTTTCAGCCATTCATAGTCAGCTTCATCATAGGGTATTACGGAAATATTGGAGATATCTCCCTTATCTCCTGTCCTTGCATGGGCGATTTCTTTCAGTTTCATAGTCTCACCTGCTCCTTTCCTTCGCTGCCCGCAGCCTGCTTTTCACACCGGCTGTATCTTCTGTAACTGACTATACCGCTGATTCTCCCCCGGTACAAAGAAAACCGGCCAGATTTCTAAAATCTTAGAAACCCGTCCGGTTCTTTCTACTCTTTCATCTTGTTATATAAAGTGGCAAGGGAGATGCCCAGTTCTTTTGCAGCCATCCTCTTTCCCTCCACTCCGCCGCCGTAAAAGTCAACTGCCGCCCGGATTTCGCGCCGCTCAAACCGCTTCACACGCTCCTCCAGTGTCTCATGTGTGAGCTGAGTTTTCAGATGCTGATCCTCCAGTGTGGTGACGATCGAGATCGTTCCCTTCACAACCTCTTCTTCTGTCACAGGATAAATACTGGCGAAATACTCCTGGTTTCCTTCCCTGCGGATTACGCCTTCCACGGCTTTTCCGCTTTTTAAGACCTCCGGCACACGGGCGCCTGCCCTCAGCTCCGTAATCTTTCTTCCTTTCGCCGCTTCCGGATCCTGCCCGGTAAATGCGGCATAGGCTTCGTTCATATATACGACTCTGCCCTGCCTGTCACAGATCAGCACTCCCTGGCGCAGAGATTCCAACAGAGAATTTACCCGCACGGCACCGTCCTCCTGTCATAGATTCTCAGTCATGTTACTCCACAGTGATGGTATACGTTTTCGTAAATACCTCTCCGCCGTCCAGCTTATTGATCCCCGGCTTCTCCGAGATCTCTCCGTCAAATCCGATGTTATCCGCCCGTCCCATCCAGGGCTCCAGGCAGACGAAAGGAGCGTCTTTCACTGACCAGATTCCAAAATTGGGGAATCCGGGACATTCCATTTTCACGTAGGGAGCGCCGTCCTTATGACACAGCCACACTTCCCCGATCTGTCCGCCGTCAAAGATCAGAGCGTCACGCGCAAACATTTCCTCATTCAGAGGGCAGCACTCGTCTTTCAGAGACAGCTCATATTTCACTTCCGGATTCACCGCCGCTTCCTTCGGATCGATCAGCACATAAGTCAGGCTATCCTTCCCCGGGAACCGGAGCAAATAGTCTTCCTTGGTCTCCTCTTTTCCCGCAAACCGGAAAGCAGGATGGCCGCCGATGGTGAAATACATGGTCTCATCCGCCGGATTCTTCACTTCCCATTTCACAAGAAGACTGTTTTTCTCCAGCTTATATGTAATGAGCAGTTCAAACTCAAAAGGATACACTTCTTTTGTCTCCTCCGTGGAGGCCAGGAGAAATGTGGCGGTATCCTGATCCGAGCGGATGCAGCGGAACTTACTGTCCCGGGCAAATCCGTGCTGGGAAGTCGGATAGTGTTCGCCGCCGATCAGTACCGTGTTCCTGTAAGTCTTCCCCACATTCGGGAACAGTACCGGTGAATGCCGTTTCCAGTACAGGGGATCTGCCTCCCACAGCACATCTGTCTGATTCTTCTTGTCCCAGATCCGGACTGCCTCTGCTCCCATCTCGGAAATCTCCACACAAAGTCTCTCATTTTCCAGTTTCATGCACTTCTCCTCCTTCTCTTACTGCCCTGCAGTACGGCAGACTGACTGACGCCCGCCGTGCCGCCCTTCCTGTTAACTTTCCATATTTCTACTCTGCCACTGTCCCTGTCGATGTCTGCTCACTCTCGGAATCTTCCACCTGGACACAGTTGTCAACCAGGTACTGCAGCACCGTCTCTCTGAGCACCGATGTCCTCAGGGTATCCTCGCCGTTCTGCTCGATAAACGCATCCACGTCATCCGCTCCGGACTGCTCCGCATATTCCGCGATCTTTTCATCGTACTCTTCCTCTGTGGGGGTCAGTTTCTCCTTATCGGCAATCAGTTTGATCGCCTCGTCAAGCTGTACCGTCCGCTCTGCTGCCGACTGGAGCTCCGTATTAAAGTCATCCATTGTCATCTGGAAATATCCCTCCACAAAATCTTCCAGTTCCATTCCATAATACCCGGCCATCGTTGTGTAGTAATCTGTGGCAAGCTGCACCTGCTCATCCACTGCTCCGTCCGGATATGCCTTTACTTCGATCTGGTCAAGAAGCGCATCCTGCATGGATGACATCAGTTCCGATTCTGTCACACTTGCGTTGTATTCTTCCTCCTGGGAACGGATCTCATCCCGGTACTCATCCACAGTCTCGGAATCCTCGCTGTTTGCCTGAACCCACTCGTCCGTCAGCTCCGGCACCTGTCTCTCGTAGAGCGAATTCATCACGATATGGAAACGTGCCACCTGTCCTGCCACGTCAGCGCTGTAATTATCCGGGAACTGAACCGTGATGTCAAACTCCTCCCCCGGAGTATGTCCGATCAGCTGCTCTTCAAACCCGGCGTAGTCACCGTTTGCACCGATAAAACTGTTGGAACCGATCTGCAGATCCACACCGGTTGCCGATCCACCGTCGAAAGCCACGTCGCCGATGTATCCGGTATAATCAATATTCACCCAGTCGCCGTCCTGGGCAGCACGGTCTGTAATATCGACCTGCTCTGCGTCAGCGTCAAGATTGCTCTCGATAATACTTTCCACATACTCATCCGTCACTTCCGTGGAAGACGCCTGGGGCACCTCCAGCCCTTTATACTGCTTCACCGTGACATAATCGTTGGACAGCTCGCTGCTGCATCCCGCAAGCGCCGCAGCCACGACAGCCGCCATCAGTACTGATACAAATTTCTTTTTCATGTTCTTTTTTCTCCTTGCTGGTATTTTTATATTACTGTTGTTTTACAGAAGCGGTGACAGCAGTCTTGAGAACTGCTCCTTTGCCTTGATCACCAGGCTTCTGTCATCATACACTTTTCTTGTCACCTGAGTGCACTGGGTCATATCATTTTCAAACGCCCTCTCAAGTTTCTGCACCGTACGCTCGCTGTAGATCACCGCATTCACCTCAAAATTCAGGCCAAAACTGCGGATATCCATGTTTGCAGTTCCCACGCACGCCACCATGCCGTCCACGGTCAGTGTCTTGGCATGAAGGAAACCGTTGTTGTAAACATAGCATTTCGCCCCCGCTGCAACCATGTCTCCCACATAGGAATAAGTCGCCCAGTATACAAAGGGGTGATCCGGCTTGCAGGGAACCATAATCCTCACATCAATCCCCGAGCGGCTTGCAATCTTCAGCGCATCCAGAATCGAGTCATCCGGTATAAAATAAGGCGTCTGGATGTAGACATGATCCTGCGCGTGGTGAATCAGGCGCAGATAATTGTCATGGATCGTCTTGATCTGTGAGTCCGGTCCGCTGGATATGATCTGCACCGGGTCCCTGCCTCTGCGCACATAGGCGGGAATCTCAAACAGGTTGTCCTGAAGGAAAAGGTTCTCCTTTGCCGCATAGTTCCAGTCCAGCACAAAACGGACCGCCAGGGAAGTCACTGCCGCCCCCTCAATGCAAAGGTGGGTATCTCTCCAGTAACCGAATTTGGGATCTCTTCCCAGATATTCCCTTCCCACATTAAAACCGCCTACAAATCCGATTCTGCCGTCAATAACCACGATCTTCCTGTGGTTCCGGTAGTTGACCCGCAGCTGCAGTTTTCCCATCAGCGCGGGGAAAAATTCAGCGACCTGGATTCCCTCGTTCTCCAGTCTCTCCCAGTCCCGGTTATGCATGGTCCGGCAGCCCATGCTGTCAAAAAGCACGCGCACCTCCACGCCCTCATGACATTTTTCAATCAGCACCTTCTCGATTTCCTGCCAGAGCTCATCGTTGCGGATGATGTAATACTGAACGTGAATATATTTTTTCGCCCCCCGCATCTCCTCGATCAGCGCACGGAACTTCTCTTTTCCGTCCGTGTAAATACGGATGTCATTATTATCCGTCAGTACTGCCTCTCCTGCTTCCAGATTGTAGAGAATCAGGTCCCGGAACCGGTTCATCTCCGGATTGGCAAGTCTGAGCCGCCTGTTGTAAATCGTCTCCTCCTGCTTCCGGACGGCATATTTTAATTCACCTTCAATCTCCTTTGCCTTGAACATCCTGCTCTTGTGGAAATCCTGCCCGATAATCAGATAAAGGATAAATCCGAGGATCGGGATAAAATAGAGAAGGAGCAGCCAGGTCCAGACCGTCTGCGGGGATCTTCTCTGAAAAAATATGATCACGAGCGCAAGAATCATATTGATGATGACAAGGTTATCCATGATAAAATTATATCCGGTCACCACTGCACTCCATATTGTTTCTGCCATATAACTTATCTCCCTCTTTCTTCTGCGGCGCTCCTGCTTCTTTTCCTGATTCTCATTCTTCGGAAGCATCCGTATATGAGCAAAAAACGCCACTATACACAGTATACTAGTTTTTCGGCAGAAAAGTAACCCCAAAGATGAAAAACTCCCCGTCCTGTATTCTCCTATCCCGTAATTTCTTAATCCTCTACTCTCTCACATAATCTCCGCTTCATAATCCGCCCGCTCAAACGGAATATCCAGAGTATCCATAGCCTCCCGGATCTGGGCTGCATTCTTCGGACCGTACAGGGCTGCACAGGGAAATTCACCTGTCATAAGATACCCGATCAGCACCTGGGAGATGGTTGCCCCGTATTTTTCTGCCAGTTTCTGTATCCGTCCGGCAAGCCGGATATTCCCCTCCGTATAATACGGCGAGCCTGTGATGTCCGCACCGCTCAGGTATTTCTGGAAAAATCCGCCCGCAATACTTGTATACGCTACCGCAAGGCAGCGGAGATTCTTTCTGTGGTACTCCAGAACCGCTCCTTCCATACACTCCAGCGTGTCATCCTGGGGCGGATTCATATGCTGCACACCCATATTGAACAGCACCTGATCTGCCACAAAGCCGCGGTATCCGTGTTCCCGGCAGTATTCATCCGCCTCCTCCATGCGCTGTGCCGACCAGTTGGAACAGCCGTAATAACGGATCTTCCCTTCTTTCCGGAACTGTTCCATAGTCTCAATCTCCTCCTCTATGGTCTGGTTCCGGTTGTCTCTGTGATAAAAATAGATGTCGATCACATCGGTCCGCAGCGCCTTCAGAGAGAGCTCCAGATCCTCTCTCATATCAGCAGGCGTCATTCTGGGAATATGCAGATCGTCCTGGGGGCCTCTGAACCTGGAATGCCCTCCTTTTGTCATGAGGATAAAAGAATTCCTCTTCTTCTCACGGGAGCTCCACTCTCCCACAACGCTCTCGCTTCTTCCCTCTCCGCCCGGCATCCACTCCTGGTATACCCGGGCGGTATCGATCAGATTTCCTCCCATGTCAATGTATGTGTCAAAGATGGCGTCCGCCTCTTTTCCGTTCCACTTTGCTCCTGCCGCCGCTGTTCCAAGTCCGACAGGGCACAGGGACAGGTCTGTGTCCGGGATCATAATTCTTTGATTCATAATGATATTCCTCCATGATACTTTACTGTATGATTTTTCATTGCTTTACCTGCTTATTATATATCATTTCTGTGCAGATCGTACAGAAATCATTCCGCTTTCTAAACCGCTTGCACTTCCCCGCAAACAATGTTACAATACTATTTGCGAAATGTCGGAAAATGAGTAATTTAGGAGGGTTTTATCGTGAGTACACCTGCAATAGTGATGATCATCATTCTAATCATACTGATCGGAGCATGCATCGGGCTGTATTTCTTCGGCAAACGTACCGAGAGGAAACAGGCCGAGCAGAAAGAGCAGATGGATGCCGTTGCACAGACAGTCAGTATGCTGGTGATCGATAAAAAGAAGATGAAACTGAAAGAAGCCGGACTTCCCGCAATGGTTATAGAAAATACACCGAAATACCTGCGCGGTACCAAGGTGCCGGTTGTCAAGGCAAAGATCGGGCCGAAAGTTATGACTCTGATGTGCGATGCGAAAGTATTTGAAGTCATTCCGGTAAAGAAGGAAGTCAAGGTTGTCCTCAGCGGAATCTACATAACAGGTATCAAGAGTGTCCGCGGAGGCTCCATTGAAGCCCCGAAGAAGAAAAAGGGATTTTTCGCAAGGACAAAAGAGAATGCAGAGAAGAAACTTGCCGATATGAAGGCGACAAACAGCAAGTCGGCAAACAGCAAAAAGAATCATAACCACCAGTGAAAACTGGTGGTTTGCTCTGTCCCTGTAAGGGACGATT
>CBJMC01400__coassemble_938_pt1 | contig 23149 bp, 20 predicted proteins | sample CBJMC01400__metabat2_high_PE_029 | metagenome-assembled genome bin CBJMC01400 | reverse complement strand
AGCACTTGACTTTTAATCAAGTTGTCCGGGGTTCGAATCCCCGCACGCTCACTTTTTAAAAAGCCGGGATGTGGTATTCCGGAAATGTAATTAAGTCACAAAATGAGCCGGGGATTTTTCCCTGGCTTTTTTGCTATCAAAAAAGCCGGGATGAAAATCGCCGGCTGAGAAAAGAGGAAAATATATGTAAAAAAGCTCTCTGGCTTTGTATGTCTATAATATAGCGGCTAATTGTGAGGAGAGTGTGAAGGATGTATAAAAAGCAGGTTAAGAATTATAAAGATATTTGGTATCAGAGATAAAAAAAGAGAAAACGAAAGGAACGGGTGTAAACCGGAAAGGAGAGGGAAATGGAACGTTTATATAAAATGCTGGAAGCATATGCACAATCAGATTACTATCCCTTTCATATGCCGGGACATAAGAGGAGTTCTCTTCTGACCGGGGCTGCTCTTCCATATAGTCTTGATATTACGGAAATAGATGGGTTTGACGATCTGCACCATGCGGAAGGGGTATTGATGGAAGCAGAGGAGAGAGCTGCTGAATTATACCGGGCGGAGGAAACCCATTATCTGATCAACGGAAGTACAGCAGGAATATTAAGCGCTGTACTGGGATGTACCGAGCGGGGCGGGAAGATTCTGATGGCCCGTAATTGTCACAAATCTGTTTATAATGCAGTATTTATGAATGAGCTTCATCCGGTTTATGTATATCCCGAATATTTCAGTAAAACGGAACTTTGCGGGGAGATCCGTGTGTCGGATGTGGAACGGATACTGGCGTCAGACAGTGAAATTAAGGCAGTGGTGATTACGTCCCCCACCTACGACGGTGTGGTGTCGGATGTCCGGGGAATTGCAGGAGCAGCGCACAGAAAAGGAATTCCCCTGATCGTGGATGAGGCTCACGGAGCTCATTTTGGTTTTCACCCATATTTCCCGGAGAACTCGAACACGAAAGATGCCGATGTTGTGATTCACAGTTTGCACAAAACGCTTCCATCGCTTACTCAGACCGCTTTGATTCATATAAACGGAAATCTGGTTGACAGAGGGAAGATCAGAAGATATCTGCATATCCTGCAGTCGAGCAGCCCATCTTATGTTCTGATGGCAGGGATGGACGAATGTATCCGGATGCTGTCTGAGAGGGGCAGGGAAATATTTGAAAGTTACGCAGGCCTTCTTGAGAAAACCAGAGTGGAGCTGCAGAATCTCCGGAATATCGAGCTGCTTTCAACGGAAAATTATGACCGGTCAAAGATGGTAATATCAGTAAAAAATGCTTCATCCGCCGAAAGCGGAATGACTATGGGAAACAGAGAGTGTGGGAACAGAAAACCTTTTACCGGGAGAATGCTCTATCAGATACTTCTGGGAACTTATCATCTGCAGATGGAAATGGCAGCCGGATCCTATGTGCTGGCTATGACTTCGCCGGCTGACACGGAAAGCGGAATGGCACGTCTTGTCACTGCACTGCGTGAGATTGATGCAAGACTGGAAAAAGACCCGGAAAAGGACAGCGCGGGAGAAAAAGAAAAGCCTCAGGGGGAACGGCAGCGGTTCCCCGGCCAGGAGATTATCTTTATTCCTTCTGAAGTGGAAAGGCAGGGAGAGAGCATCGCAGTCTCCTGGGAGCAGGCACAGGGGAGAGTAGCGGTGGAATATGCGTACCTTTATCCTCCGGGGATCCCGCTGGTCGTACCCGGGGAGAGAATCGGCAGGCTTACATCGGAAAAGGTACGGGAGTATATCAGGATGGGATTTACAATAGAAGGTACGGAAATGAAAGGAAAGATCAGGGTACTGGCAGATGGGTAAGATATTTTATATAATGGGAAAAAGTTCATCAGGCAAGGATACGATTTATAAAGAAATGAAAAAGCGCCATCCTCAGCTCCGCACGATTGTGCCTTATACAACCCGCCCGATTCGAGAAGGGGAAAAGGATGGAGTGGAGTACTTTTTTACAGATGACGCCACATTGGAGAAAATGCAGAAGGAAGGCAGAGTAATAGAAGTGCGCTCCTATCATACCAGATGCGGTATCTGGACGTATTTTACTGCGGATGACGGCCAGATCGATCTGGAGCACTGGGACTATATAGTGATAGGAACACTGGAGTCTTACCGGGCGCTGAGAAAGTATTTCGGGGAAAGCCGCATGGTACCGGTCTATATTGAGGTTGAGGACGGGCTGAGGCTGATGCGGGCGCTTGAGAGGGAACGCAGGCAGGAACGGCCACAGTATGCGGAAATGTGCAGGCGTTTTCTGGCGGACTGCGAAGATTTTTCGGAAGAGAATCTGAGGCGTGCGGGGATCCGGAAAGTATTTGAAAACAACAGCCTCGAGGAATGTATTGGAGAAATTGAGAAATATATAGGGGTATAACTTGACCGGAATATGTGTTATACTTTATAGGTAGTAAAAATGCACGGCAGGTGAACAGTTATGAGTGGTTTTAAGGATGTAGTAGGTCACAAAAATATTATAAAATATATAGAGAATGCGGTGATGGCGGATGCGGTTTCCCATGCCTATATTCTGAACGGTGAGCGGGGATCAGGGAAAAAGATGCTCGCCAACCTGTTCGCGATGAGTCTGCAGTGTCAGGACAGGCAGGAAGACGGAGAAGCCTGCGGAAAGTGTCAGTCCTGCCGTCAGGCCCTGAGCGGAAACCAGCCGGATATTATCCGTGTGACGCATGAAAAGCCGAATACCATCAGCGTGGATGATATCCGGGAACAGGTAAACAATGACATTGTGATCCGGCCTTACAGCAGCCGGTATAAGATTTACATTATTCCGGATGCGGATCTGATGAGTGTACAGGCTCAGAACGCGCTTCTGAAGACGATCGAAGAGCCGCCGGAATATGCTGTGATTATGCTGCTGACGGAGAATGCAGATACGCTCCTTCCGACGATCCGTTCCAGATGCGTTATGATGAAGCTTCGCAATATCAAGGATCAGCTTGTGAGAAAGTATCTGATGGAACAGATGCATATCCCGGATTACAAGGCGGATGTCTGCGTTGCATTTGCCCAGGGGAATATGGGAAAGGCAATCATGCTTGCCACCTCGGACTATTTCAATGAGATCAAAGAGGAAGCGGTCCACCTGCTCAGGAATATCGATGAGATGAGTGTCTCTGAACTGATGGAAGCAGTGAAGCGGTGTATGTCTTATAAGCTGGAGATTAACGACTATCTGGATATTATTGCCATATGGTACAGGGACGTGCTGATTTACAAGGCTACGAAGAACGTGGACAGGGTTGTGTTCTCGGACCAGCTCAGATACATTAAAATACGCGCAAGCAAGAGTTCCTATGAGGGAATTGAGAATATCCTGGATGCCCTGGAAAAGGCGAAGGCAAGGATAAAGGCGAACGTGAATTTTGAGCTGACAATGGAACTGCTGCTGCTGACAATAAAGGAGAACTGACAGAAAATGACAAAAGTGATTGGTGTGAGATTCCGGACGGCAGGGAAGATATATTTCTTTGCGCCGGGAAAATTCAATATAAAACAGGGAGACCATGTAATTGTTGAGACGGCCAGAGGAATTGAGTATGGGCGGGTTGTGAGCGGACCGAAGGAAGTGAAGGACGAGGAAGTCGTGCAGCCGCTCAAATCGGTAATACGTATTGCGAATGAACAGGACAGGAAGACTGTGGAGAAGAATCATCAGAAGGAGAAGGAAGCGTTTAAGATCTGCCAGGAAAAGATACGCAAGCACGGGCTGGAGATGAAGCTGATCGACGTGGAATACACCTTTGACAACAACAAGGTACTGTTCTATTTCACTGCAGACGGAAGGATTGATTTCCGGGAACTTGTCAAAGATCTGGCGGCAGTGTTCCGGACGAGGATTGAGCTCAGGCAGATCGGGGTACGTGATGAGACAAAGATACGGGGCGGAATCGGTATCTGCGGGCGTCCGCTCTGCTGCAGCACATATCTGACCGAGTTCGCTGCGGTCTCTATAAAAATGGCGAAGGAACAGAATCTTTCGCTGAATCCCACGAAGATATCAGGGGTGTGCGGAAGACTGATGTGCTGTCTTACGAATGAGGAAGAGACGTATGAGATACTCAACAGCCAGCTCCCGTCGGTCGGCGATACCGTGACCACGAAAGAAGGACTGACTGGTGTGGTCCACTCCCTGAGTGTGCTCCGCAAACAGGTGAAGGTTGTTGTAAATCTAGAGAATGATGAGAAAGAGATCCGTGAATATAAGGCGGAGGATCTGAAATTTAAACCGCGCAGAAAGAAGCAGAAAGTTTCAAAAGATGAAATGAAGAAGCTTGCGGCTCTTGAAAAGGGAGAAGGAGCGTCGAAATTAGATGACAAGTGATGTGAGACCGGGGGAAAGGCTGGATGACCTGCAGCTTGGCGGGCTTGAGCTGATTCAGAACCCGGAGAAGTTCTGTTTTGGTGTAGACGCTGTGCTGCTGTCGGATTTTGTCAGGGTAAAACCGGGAGAGTCGGTGCTTGACCTGGGAACCGGAAACGGGATTATCCCGGTGCTTCTCTCGGCTAAGACGAAGGGAAAGCATTTTACGGGTCTGGAAATTCAGGCTGACACGGCAGAGATGGCAAGGCGGAGTGTGAGACATAATCATCTGGAAGAGCGGATCGATATCGTCACGGGAGATATCAAAGAGGCGGCAGAGATATTTAAGCCTGCCTTTTTTGATGTTATTACGACGAATCCCCCGTATATGCTTTCCGAACACGGGCTGCGCAATCCGGATGATGCAAAGGCGATCGCCCGGCATGAAGTACTCTGCTCCCTGGATGATATTCTCAGGGAGAGTATGAAACTGATGCAGGACAAGTGCCGCTTTTACATGATACACAGGCCGTTCCGCCTGACAGAGATACTGACCAAGATGAGTTACTACAAGATCGAGCCGAAGCGGCTGCGCTTTGTGCATCCTTATATTGACAAGGAACCTTCCATGGTTCTTGTCGAAGGGGTAAAAGGAGCAAGACCGCGGGTTACGGTGGAACCGCCGCTGATAATGTACCCGAAGTGACAGGAGGTGTGTGATGTCAGGAACATTATATCTGTGTGCAACGCCGATCGGGAATCTGGAGGACATGACCTTCCGCGCGGTGCGAATTCTGCGGGAGGCGGATGTGATTGCCGCTGAGGATACCAGAAACAGCATAAAACTGCTGAATCATTTTGAGATCCGGACGCCGATGACAAGTTACCATGAGCACAACAAGTATGAAAAAGGGGAAAAACTGGTGGACCGGATGCTTGAAGGAGAGACGGTTGCCCTGATTACCGATGCAGGTACACCGGGAATATCTGATCCGGGAGAAGTGCTTGTACAGATGTGTGTGGAAGCGGGAATCCAGGTGATATCCGTACCGGGGGCTTCTGCGTGCATTACGGCGCTTACGGTTTCCGGCCTGGGGACGAGAAGGTTTGCCTTTGAGGCATTTCTTCCCTCTGACAGGAAAGAACGGGAAGAGATTCTCAGAGAGCTTCAGAATGAGACGAGGACGATTATAATCTACGAAGCGCCGCACAGACTGCTGCGGACGCTTAAGATCCTTTTTGAATGGCTTGGAGACAGGAAAGTTTCAGTCTGCAGGGAGCTTACGAAAAAGCACGAGACCGTTTACCGGAGCACGCTGTCGGAGGCGTGTGCATATTACGGAGAAAATGAGGCAAGAGGAGAGTGCGTGATTGTCATCGAAGGGAAAAGCCGGGCAGATATAGAGCTTGAAAAAAGAGAGAAATGGTCGGAGATGAGTATTCCGGACCATGTGAAGCACTATATGGATCTGGGCCTGGACAAAAAAGAGGCGATGAAGTGTGCGGCAAAGGACCGGGGTGTGACAAAACGGGAGATCTACAATTATTTTGTTAATGCAGGTCTGTAAAAATGAGGTTATAGAATTTAATACATTAATGAAAAAGCATCTGACGACACAGAAAAAATTCGATTCGCCAGATGCTCTTTTTATATCTTTTCAGTCTGCCCGGGGTTATCCCGGACTTCAACAATCTTTCCCTCTTTCATAAAAACTGTCTTTTTATTCAGGGCACATACTTCATCATAATCATTGGTTACATAGAGAACCGTGATTCCCAGACGTTCATTGATCTTAAGAATATCCGAGATCATTTCGTGTCTGCGGTCGTCATTCTGCCGTGCAAAATCCTCGTCCACGAGAAGCACCTTAGGCTGGCAGACGATAGCGCGTCCAAGTGCCACACGCTGTTTTTCCGCATCGGAGATCGCCCGGAGCTTTTTGTCAAGGACACCGGTGATGCCGAGAAGGGAGGCGGCTGATTTTACACGGGAATCGATCACGTTGCGGGGAAGATCCCTCAGCCGCAGTCCAAGTGCCATATTGTCATACACATTAAAATGTTTATACAGTGTGTAGTTCTGAAAGGCCATTGCAAGCCGTCTGTCCCGGGGAAGGATGTCGTTTAACAGTTCTTTTCCAAGCCAGATTTTTCCGGAAGTAATATCCTCGAGCCCTCCGACCATGCGGAGAATGGTTGATTTCCCGCATCCGCTGGGCCCATGGAATACAACGAATTCCCCGTCCTCGACTGTGAGATTTACGTCGTTTACGGAGACGAAACCGTTGGGATAAGTTTTTGTTAAGTGTTCAAATGTCACGCTGGCCATGAGTACACCTCCATCTTTGTCTCTTTCCTATTTTAACACAAAGAAATGAGAGGTACAATCAAAAAGATACAGTCGGAGCTGACTTAAAATACTGTGCGGGCAAATACAACGCTGGCGGCAAGACCGGCAAAAGTGGCGATCATCGCGCCGGCGAGTGTATAGCGGGATCGGCGGATGCCGGCAGTCATGAAATAGACGCTCATGGTATAGAAGATCGTCTCGGTACAGCACATGGAAATAGAGGCAATCAGTCCAAGTTCGGAGTCGGTGCCATACTCCTTGTAGATATCGAGAAGGAGCCCGGTCGCTGCGGAGGAGGAGAACATCTTGACCACGGAGAGGGGCACCAGTTCTCCGGGAAATCCGATCTGTGCGGTAAACTGCCCGATGAGGGCAGCAAGAAAGTCGAGAAAACCGGATGCACGCAGAATGCCTACGGCAGCCATCAGTCCGATCAGTGTGGGCATGATGCGGATCACTGTGAGAAAACCGCTTTTGGCTCCGCGGATAAATGTATCGTAGACATTGACGCCCCGCAGAAGCCCGTAGACAACGACAGCGAGAATGATAAAAGGTACAATAAAATTAGAAATGTAGAGGAAAACCTGCATAAAAAACTCCTGTTTCTGTAGAATGCCCGGATATCCTATGGCAGCTTTTTCAGACCCGGCTGATTTATGTATATGCAGAATGGGGGATATGAAGAACGTGATATATGCGTCGCAGTGCGGAAGGAATATCACTGAATTGTGGCACATAATATACAGTAAAGCCTTTCCGGGAGCAGTTATGTTTAACAGAAATATCAGAGAGCGTACTGCGGCAGCAGGAATCGCCGTACTGGCTGCAGTATACATATGTGCGGGATGCGCAGGGGGACAAAGCGGGGGAGGAACCGACGAAGCCTTTGAAAATTATACGATGGCACTGTTCCGAAATGAGGCGGCATCCGATACCGTGAATCTGCATTACACTCTGAAAAATCCGGAAAAATACGGGATTGTGCAGCAGGATGTGACGTTCGGGAGCTTTCAGGCGGATGAGGAGGCGGTTATGGCGTCCTCTGAAAACATGAGGAAGGCCCTGGAACAATTCGACTATGAAGGATTGAGTATACAGAACCGGATTACCTACGATATTCTGGAATATTATCTGAAGATGGCCGACCGGAGCGCGGAGTATCTGCTGTATGATGAACCCCTCGGGCTTGTGAGCGGCGTGCAGACACAGTTGCCGGTAGTGCTCTCAGAGTACCGTTTCTATGACAGGGAAGACGTTGATACATATCTGGAACTGCTTTCCACGACCGGAGAATATTTTGACAGTTTGATCGAGTTTGAGCGGGATAAATCGGCAGCAGGACTTTTTATGGCAGACTATGCTGCTGACACGGTAATAGAGCAGTGCAGGGCATTTCTGGATATGGGAGATGGAAACTATCTTTATTCTACATTTGCTGACCGCATAAAAGATGTAAATGAGTTGACAGAGCAGGAAAAAAGTGACTACGTTCAGGAGAACGCGCGCTGCATAGGAGATTATGTCTATCCGGCGTATGAGAAACTGATTTCGGCGGTGGAGAGTCTGAAAGGCAGCGGCAAGAATGAGAAGGGACTGAAATATCTGCCGGGCGGACGGGAATACTACGAGCTTGTGGTGGAACAGTCTGCCGGTGTGGATCAGACGGTACGGGAACTGGAGGATCTTACAAGAAGGCAGATCACGGACGATCTGGAGGCGATGGAAGAAGTCCTGGGAATTACAGCGGATGAAGCAAAGGAAGCAGCGGCTTCCATGGCGAACGGGAATGCGGAAATGATCCTGGGCAGCCTGAAAGAGGGAATTGCCGGAGCGTTTCCGGAGGCACCGGAGACAGCTCTGGAGGTGAAGTATGTGCCGGAGGAGATGGAGGAACATTTAAGTCCGGCATTTTACATGATTCCGGCAATAGATAATACACAGGAGAATGTGATCTATATTAATCAGGCGCATATGGGCGACAGCCTGACTTTGTTTACAACACTGGCACATGAAGGTTATCCGGGACATCTCTACCAGACCCTGTACTATGAAGGGACAGATCCGGATCCCCTCAGAAATATGTTCAATTTCGGCGGCTATGTGGAAGGATGGGCTACCTATGCGGAAATGTGCAGCTACTACCTGACACCGCTTTCCAAAGAGCAGGCGACGCTTCTGCAGAAGAACAGTTCGATTATCCTGGGGCTGTATGCGCTTGCGGATATGGGGATTCATTATGAGGGATGGAGCCGTATGGATACGGTGGAGTTCTTCAGTAATTACGGCATAACGGACGGGGAAACGATTGACCGTATCTATGAGCTGATCATCGGATCTCCGGGAAATTATCTCAAATATTATATCGGTTATGTACAGTTCCTGGAGATGAAAAAAGACTGGGTGAAGGAAAAGGGGACGGCGTTTTCACAGAAAGAGTTTCATGAAGCTGTGCTCACTGTGGGACCTGCGCCTTTTGAGATTGTGGAGAAATATATGTGGAACATCTGTGAGGAGAAGTAGATGCTGAATTATCTGTGGGCGGGGATGATCCTGGCGGGCATCCTCTTTGGGGCATTTAACGGAAAAATGGCGGACATAACGAATGCCGCGCTGGATTCTGCCAAAGATGCCGTGACACTGTGCATTACAATGATCGGGGTGATGGCGTTCTGGACGGGAATCATGGAGATCGCTTCGAAAGCGGGCGTTATCGGGATGGCGTCAAAGAAGTTGGGACCGGTGATCCGGTTCCTCTTTCCGGAACTGCCGAAAGAGCACAAGGCAAACGAGCATATTGCCACGAATTTTATTGCAAATTTTCTGGGGCTTGGCTGGGCGGCAACTCCGGCAGGGCTGAAAGCCATGGAGGAACTGGAAAAACTGGAGGACGAAAGACGGGCGGGACGCTCGTCCGGTCCTGTCCGGAAAAGAGGAATCGCCAACAATGAGATGTGTACATTTCTGATTATTAACATATCGTCGCTGCAGCTTATACCCGTGAATGTGATTGCTTACCGGAGCCAGTACGGAAGTGCAAATCCGGCAGCAATCGTGGGAGCGGGAATACTGGCGACAGCGGTGAGCACGGGGGCAGCGGTGATCTTCTGCAGGATAATGGACCGGGGACGGGGAAAGTGATTGTCTACGGTCCGTTCCTGTCTATTCAATCTGCAGTATAAGATCTGTATATTCTTCGATCAGTTCATCTGTGGTGAAATACAGTTCATTGCCATAGACCATCCACTCACCGGAATGGTCAGAGAGAAATACCAGTACATTCTGCTCCTTTGTGATAAGATCGAGCACATCACTGATATCCTTTGTAAGTCTGTCGATATCGCTGCCGGAGGGCATGTTTTCCCCGACAATCTCCCGGTAGAAGTCTCTGTAATAGGAATCAATCTCCGTATCCCGGTTAATGTAGGACATGAGGGCATCTTCTGTCTGAAGCCGGGCAAGCGTTTCGATGGATTCGGACAGAGAAGCCTGAACCTGGGAGAGGGAGGCGCGTGTCTGGAGAAAATAGGGTCCATCTGTACGGTATGTATCGGTTGTCAGCGCATTTGTGATGACAGATGCATACAGATTTTCGTCGATCGTACTGTAGCACTCCAATGTATCGGAAAGATAGCTTTTTATTGCTTTTTCAACTTTTGCATAGTCGCCAGTAGTTACAGTGCGCCCCAGCATATCTGCAATTTCCGAACTGTCTTCGCTGCCAGGAACCAGCAGTTCACTGATTTGTGAAATTTCTTCGCGCAGGTCATCTTCCTGCTGAAAATCTTTGACTACCTGAATCACGACAACTACGGCAAATACAGCAAGAAGTGCCGCGATTATACCGACTGCAGTAAGGATGATTTTTTTCACAGTTATTTCCCCCTCTTCTGTTTTCCGTTTCCCCCGGTTCCGTTTTTCCCCGGTTCCGTTTCCCCCGGTTCCGTTTTTCCCGGCTCCGCTTTCCCTGTAGATAATTTATTATACCACACTTGACGTATTATAAGAAGAGTGATAATATATGTGTAACTATAAATATTAAAAGGCACCGGGAGGAAGAAGCATATGCTGTTGAAAACATATGAGCGGATTCTGGAAATGTTTCGCGGAAGCCATGGGTACATGAGCTTTGAAGAGCTGAAAGAAGAGGGAATAACAGTAACGCAGATTCAGGAACTTACAGAAAAGGGAGTGCTGGAGAAGTTCGCGAGAGGATGGTACTGGTGCGGTCAGTGCGGGATAGAGAAACCGGAGCATCACAGATATATTGAGATCGGGAAGGTGAATCAGAATGCGGTGATCTGTATGGACAGCGCCTGTTATCTTCAGGGGCTTCTGTCGGAGGAGCCGGAAGTGATATCTGTGGCAACGGAGCGGACAGACAGGAGAAAAATGGAGTTTTCCTTCCCGGTGAAGCGGTATTATCTGCAGAATACGGGCCTGGAGGATGAGGTGGAAACAGTTGCCACGGAATTCGGATCGTTTAAGGTCTATTCTGTGGACAGAACTGCGTGCGACTGTATCCGTATGAAGGACAGGCTGGATGAAGCGGTTCTGGCGGAAGTGTGCCGGAACTACAGAGCTCGGAATAAAGATATGGAGAGGCTTCTGGAATACGGAAAGGAACTTCGGGCACTGAAGTGTATAAAAGAGCAGGCCGGACAGTGGTATGATGTGGAAGAATGAGTGTTTGCTGAGTAACCGAGGAGAATGAAATGCAGCTTAGACAGGAGATACCGGATCAATTCTGGGGATTGTTCCGATCTGTAAACAGAGAAGTTTATATAGAATCTTTATTATGCATAAACAGAGAATATGAATACAGCAATTATTTCCTGACCAGAGAGGTCTGCCTTCAGATACTGAATGATATGAACGCGGAAAAGCGGCTCCGTCTGGAGCGGGAAGAGACAGAATCGGACTTTGATATGCTTGAGACGCCTTCCCTCAGGATCCTGAACTGGCTTGTCCGGACGGGCTGGCTTAAGAAAATTGAAGATTACGTTTCCATGACGACGAATATTGTGATTCCCGATTATGCGGCAGTGTTCATTGAAGCTTTCGAGAAGCTTTCATCGGAGGATCTGGAGGAGACGGAAGTCTATATACAGAATGTATACGCTACACTGTATTCTTTCCGGAATGACCCGAGAGTGAATCTGAATATGCTGCGGACCGCACTGGTGAATACGAGGAAGCTGAATAAGGCGCTTCAGGACATGCTCCACAATATGGACAAGTTTTTTGCACGGCTCCTGGATAAAAGGACCTATGGCGAGCTGCTCCGCGAACATCTGGAAGGGTATGTGGAGGAGGTGGTCAGAAAGAAGTACCACATTCTGAAGACCTCCGACAACTTCTACATATATAAGAACGACATCAAGGAATGTCTTCGCGAGATGCGGGAAGACGAGGAGTGGATTGAGAAAGTACGCGCCCGTTCAAAGGCGTCGGGCGACGGCGGCGAGGACGTTCTGGAACTGATTGACCTGATCGACAGGGGATTTGACGATATTGAGCACCGCATTGCCAACATGGACAGGGAACATTCCAAATATGTGCGGGCGACGGTGACGCGGCTCAATTATCTCCTGAGCGGAGAGACGGATACGAAAGGCCTGGTAATCAAGCTGCTTGGCCGTATGGAAGACAGCACGAAGCGCGAGGAGATCATTGCGGCGGCGGGAAGCAGGATGAATCTCTCCCTTCTGGAGATTCTGTCGGAAAAATCTCTGTATAAGAGACGGCGTGCCAGAACGGACTTCATCAGCAGGATGGAGCCGGACGAGGAGATCGAGGATCTGGACCGGGATGAAGTGCTGAAGATGAACCGCATACAGACCCGTTACAGCCGGGCAGACATCGAATCTTTCATTGAGTCCAACATGAAAGAGGACGTTATGGATGCGGGAGAGCTGAAGGATATGTCGGAAGAGGATTTTGAAAAGCTGATACTCGCATATGACTACAGTACGAGGAGAAACAGCCCATATATGGTTGAGGAGGAGACTTCCGAGATGGTGGAGAGCGGAAGATACCGCTACCCGAAACTGAAATTTATACGGAGGAGACCCGGATGATAGAATATTACGATAAGCTGATGGAGGAAGAGCAGGATGCGGTCAGGGATATTATACAGATCCTGTTCCGGCAGACATTTCTTCTTGAGAGAAAATATGACCGACGTTCCGGAAGAATGACGCCGGTGAGGGAATACAGGACGGCAGATAAGCATCTGGATTTCCTGAAAGAATACTTCCGGATTGCAGGGATTGAGCTGCGGCAGAACGTACATATGGGAGTGATCTATATCCAGGGGGAAGGCCTGTGGGGAGAGAAGCTTCCCAGACTTGCCACAATCTATCTGCTGGTCCTGAAGATCCTGTATGACGAGCAGATGGCGGAGGTCTCGTCGAGCAGCCATGTGGTGGTGACGATGGGGATGCTAAACGGCAAGGCAGGAGAGTTCCATGTGCTCGGATCGCTGCCGTCTCCCACGGAGATAAGGAGAACCGTGGCGCTGCTGAAAAAATATCAGATTATCGAGCCGGCAGATGTGCTGGAAGAGCTGAACGAGAACACCCGCCTGGTGATTTATCCGTGTATCAACGCGGTGCTTGCAGGGGATGACATCAGGGAACTTTTAAATACATTCAGTGAGGAGGACTACAGTGGAGACGAAGCAGCCGTTCAAGGCACTCTCGAAGATATGCCTGAATAACTGGCATTACATAGACAGGAAAATACTTTCGTTCAACGAAGGGGTCAACTTCTTTACCGGACATTCGGGGAGCGGAAAGTCTACCGTGATTGACGCCCTTCAGATCGTCCTGTATGCGAATACGGACGGCAGGGGATTCTTTAATAAGGCAGCTGCAGATGATTCGGACCGTTCTCTGATCGAGTATCTGAGAGGAATGGTGAATATCGGGGAGAACAATGAAGCGCAGTATCTGCGCAACCGGAATTTTTCCAGCACCATCGTTCTGGAGTTCGAACAGACTGATACCCGGGAGAAGCAGTGCGTAGGTGTCGTATTCGACGTGGAGACAGCTACCAATGAGATCGGAAGACTGTTCTTCTGGCATAAGAGCGGCCTGCTTGAGAACCATTACCGGGCGGACAGACGGTGCCTTACGACGGTTGAGGTGAGAGAGTATCTGCAGCGGTCGTTTGAGCGGACGGATTATTACTGCGGTCCGAGCAATGAAAGGTTCCGGAAGCAGTTGTATGACATTTATCTGGGCGGTCTGGACATGGAAAAGTTTCCAAGGTTATTTAAACGTGCCATACCCTTCCGGATGAATATTAAACTGGAAGATTTTGTGAAAGAGTATATCTGTATGGAGCAGGATATCCATATCGAAGATCTTCAGGAAAGTGTCATGCAGTACGGCCGGATGCGCAGCAAGATCGAGGAGACGATGAAGGAGATATGCGCACTTGAGGACATCCGCAGGAGCTATGAAGAATATGAGAACAGGAGCCGTGATGTGGCGGCGTGCGACTATCAGATCCGGAAGCTGGAGATCCTGCAGATGCAGGCGAAAGTTAAGGAAATACAGACCCGTCTGGAGACAAATACAGGAGAAGTGAAGCGTCTGGAAACGGTAAAACAGTGTCTGGAAGGGCAGCAGGAGGAACTGAGGAAAGAGTATGAGGAGGTCCTGCTGCGAATTGCGGACAGCGGCTATTCTGCTTTGGAGAAAGAGCTTGAAAATCTCAATGAAACACTGGAGCGGCTGCTGGGAAGCAGGGCAAAGTGGCAGCGGACAGCCCAGGGACTGGAAGCGTGGAAGAAAAAGGACGTTACCCCCAATCAGATGATCTGGGATATCGAAAGCTTTGAGAGGATGACCATTGATGAGAGCACCCTGGGAAGGCTCAAAGAAGAGATATCGCAGCTTCGGACCAGCCTGGAAGAAGACCAGAAGGATACGGAAAGCCGGCTGCGGGCAGTGAAGAAAGAAGAAAAGGATGCCCGGGAAGAATTAAAAGAGCTGAAGCAGGGGAAAAAGGCATATCCCAGAGAACTGGAAGAGGCGAGATATGAACTGCGGAACCGGCTTCATGAGAGATGCGGAAAGTTCGTACCCGTGCAGATTCTTGCCGATCTGATCGATGTGAAAGACGAAAAGTGGCACAATGCCGTGGAAGGCTATATGGGAAACAACAAGCTGCTTCTTGTGGTGGAACCGGATTACGTGAAGGATGCCATGGAGATCTACCGGTCCATGGACAGAAAGAAGTATTTCCGCGCGGCTGTGCTCGATACGGAAAAGGTTATGGAACAGCAGAAAGGAAAGGAACAGCCTCCCCGGGAATCCCTTGCGTCTGAGGTGACTGCGAAGGAGCCTTATGTAAGAGCCTATGTGGATTTCTTCCTGGGAAATGTGATCAAATGCGGCAGCGTGGAAGAGCTGCGTCAGCAGAAGATCGGAATTACTGCGGACTGTATGCTGTATCACGGCTTCCGACTCCAGCATATTAATCCGGATAATTACACCCGGCGTGCCTATATCGGCGAGACGAGCATGCGCCAGCGTATCCGGCGCCTGGAGGCGCGCTGCACAGAACTGCAGGAGGAGCGGATACCGCTTCAGGAGATGAAGGAGGAGATCAGGAAAATACTGGAATTTGAAAGCCTTTCTCTTCCGGAAGAGGATTATCTTGGCTGGAAAAAGGAAATTTCTGAGATATCAAAAAAAGAAAAGAGAAAAAATCAAGTTATTGAAGAAATGAAAAAGTTGCGAGAAGAATCTGTCTCAGTATGGGAGGAAAAGAAGAACAGGCTGTTTGTGCAGCAGGAAGAAATGAAGGAAAACCTGCAGAATATTCAGCAGGAGATCTGGAAGAACCGGGATAATGCCGAGAGATGGAGAAAATCATATATTGAAACAACTGCGGAATTGACTGAGAAAGAAAAAGATTTTCAAAGAAATGAAGATAGCGAAAAAGAGTTTGAAGAATATCTGTCTGGAAAGCGGTCCTCCAACTTTGATTACCTGCGTCAACAGAGAATGGCGGAGAGGACTCCTATGGAAAATGCAAGAAACCATGCGTTCTCGGACCTTGTGGACAGGCGTACCATATATCTGAGAAATTACCCGAACCGGACATTCTCTGCAACGATCCGGGAGAATGCCCCCTATGACAGGCTTCTGGAGAGTCTGAGCTGTGATGAGCTGGAAGAGTACCGGCAGGCAGCAAAAGAGCAGGCCCGTTCTGCGGTAGAGCATTTTAAGGATGATTTTATTTACAAGATCCGCAGTGCCATTCGGGAGGCATACCAGAAGAAAGATGAACTGAACCGTATTATCAGCAGGCTGGATTTCGGAAAGGACAAGTATCAGTTCGTCATCACGAAAAACAAAGGTCCGGATGGAAAGTACTATAAGATGTTTATGGACGATTCCCTCAGCATTAATCCCGCGCAGCTGACGGGAAGCATGGAAAACCAGCTCAATCTTTTCACCATGGAGCATGAAGAAGAGTACGGGGATATGATGAATGAGCTGATCCAGATCTTTATCCCGCCGGAGGATGCTACCAGGGAAGAACTCGACCAGGCAAAGAAGAACATGGAAAAATATGCGGACTACCGTACCTATCTTTCTTTTGACATGCAGCAGATTGTGCGGGGAGACCATGAGATGAAGATCGGTCTGAGCAAGATGATCCGGAAGAATTCCGGAGGAGAGGGGCAGAACCCTCTGTACATTGCTCTGCTGGCAAGTTTCGCCCAGATCTACCGGATCAATCTTTCTCCGAAGATACGGCGGCCTGCGACAATACGCCTGGTGGTTCTGGACGAGGCGTTCTCGAAGATGGATGCGGAGAAGGTGGCAAGCTGTATTTCGCTGATCCGGGGGCTTGGGTTCCAGGCGATCATCAGCGCGACAAACGACAAGATCCAGAACTATCTGGAGAATGTAGACAAGACATTTGTGTTTGCAAACCCGAACAAGAAGCATATTTCCATCCAGGAGTTCGAGAGGACGGAATACGGGCAGCTTAAGGGAGAGGATGAACAGACGACAGAAGGAGGAATAATAATATGAAACTTATGATTGCGTCGGATATTCACGGCTCGGCATTGTACTGTGAAAAGATGCTGAACGCCTGTGACAGAGAGGGGGCGGAAAGACTGCTGCTGCTCGGAGATATTCTCTACCACGGACCGCGCAATGATCTGCCCGAGGGCTATGCGCCGAAACAGGTGATCAGCATGCTCAATCCGCGGAAAGGGGAGATCCTCTGTGTGCGGGGCAACTGTGACACCGAGGTAGATCAGATGGTTCTGGAATTCCCGATTATGGCGGACTATTGCTTTCTGGAACTGATGGCGGAAAGCACGACCGGACAAGGCAGGGCTGCCGGCGTGGAAGATGCACAGACAGGGCAGTGCATGCAGATGCTTCATGTATTTGCAACCCACGGACACATTTATCATCCGCATCATATGCCGCCCATGAAGAACGGGGATATCCTGCTTAACGGGCATACCCATATTCCCGCCTGTGAGGAGATACTGGATATGGACGGAAACCGGTACTGGTACCTGAACCCGGGCTCGGTGTCTATTCCAAAAGAAGGATCTGCCCACAGTTATATGATCTATGAGAACGGGGAATTTATCTGGAAGAATCTTGAAGGGGAGGAGTACATGACATGGAAGACAGAATCGCGCTTCTGATCGACGCGGATAATGTGTCCGCAAAATATATCAAGCCCATACTGGACGAGCTTTCCAAGTATGGCAATGTAACTTACAAGAGAATCTACGGGGACTGGACAAAGACGAACAATGCGGGATGGAAGGAGGAACTTCTGCAGAATTCCATCACGCCGATTCAGCAGTTCAGCTACACCCACGGGAAAAATGCCACCGATTCCGCCATGATTATTGACGCCATGGATATGCTCTATCAGAGTGAACTGGAAGGATTCTGCCTCGTCTCCAGTGACAGTGACTTTACAAAACTTGCAAGCCGCCTGAGAGAGAGCGGAAAGACGGTGATCGGAATGGGGGAGGACAAAACGCCGATCCCCTTCCGCAAAGCCTGTGACATCTTCACCGTCCTGGAGCTTCTTCTGGAGGACAATATGGAGAAGGAAGACCGGGAGGAAAAGCCTGCCCAGCATCACGCGCAGGGCAAAGAACAGAAGAAAACTTCCGTGGCGGCCCCGACCAAGGATCAGATCGAGGAAGCGGTGGTCAAGATTATCACAGAGAATCAGAATGATGACAGGGAGACCGGACTGGGAGAGGTGGGAAGCCGCCTGGTGAAACTGTATCCGGACTTCGACGTAAGACGCTACGGGTACAGCCTGCTGTCCAAATTTCTGGAGACGCTGCCGAAGCTCAAGCTGATGCAGGAGGGCACCAAGGTAACGGTAACGCTTTACGAAGACAAGAGTAAAAAGGAAATGCTGGAAGAGTATATCCTGCAGCAGATCATGAGCGCAGGAAGATACGGGATCTCCCTGGGCTCTCTGGGAAACCGGATCCGCACGAAGGACAGGAATTTCAAGGTGCGGGACTATGGTTATTCCCAGTTCAAGCAGTATATCCAGAGCTTTGACCAGGTAGAGCTGGTGGATGACGGGGAGCGGACGAGAGCCGTGTATGTGCCGGAGTGAGAGTGGCATAGGAAAAAGAGTGAGGCAGAGAGAAGGCGCGTGGGATGTATCTGCCAGGGAATATGTGATACGGGCATGAAAGAAAGGAACGGGAAATATGCTTCGGGTTGCTGTAGTAGAGGATGATGAGAAGAGCAGAAATCTTCTGCGGGATATGATCGGACGTTATGCCGGAGAGCATCAGATGGAGATTAGGACCGATGAATTTGCTGACGGCAGAGAGATTGTGGAAAACTATACGCCGGATTATGATATCCTTCTGTTTGATATCGAGATGCCGGGGCTGAGCGGAATGGAAGCGGCGGAGAAGATCCGGGAGACGGACCGGGATGTGGTCATGGTTTTTATCACGAACATGGCGCAGTACGCCATAAAAGGATATGAAGTGGATGCCCTTGACTTTATCCTGAAACCGGTCAGTTATGAGACTTTTTCCATGCGCTTTACCAGAGCGGCGGGACGGGTAAAGAACCGGGAAGGAAAACGGCTCACCATCAGTCTGCCGGACGGGACGAAATGGATTGACAGCCGGAAGATCTTCTATGTAGAAACGCAGAACCGGATGCTGGTCTACCATACGGAGGACGGAGTCTTTTCCGTGCGCGGCGCTCTGAAAGACGTTCAGCGGGAACTGGAAGAGTGCCATTTTGTCAAATGCAACCAGTGCTATCTGGTAAACCTGAGATATGTAACTGAGATCCGCAAGAATGTGGCTGTGGTTGCCGGGGATGAACTGGAAATCAGTCGGAGGAACCGCAATGCCTTTCTTGCGGCGGTGACAGATTTCCTGGGAAGCTGATTTTGTGGAAGTGACATTTATAAATAAATGTCGGACGCGAAAAGGAAGAGCAGATACGGGAAATATCTGATGCGGAAAGAATACCTGACACGGGAAATATCGGAGAAAAGAGGTGGAGTCATGGGAAATCCGGCAGAGATTCAGCAATGTATTCTTTATGGGGCAGGACTGTGGGGAGCCTGCCTGGTTTTTCTGCTGCCTCTGGAGCGGAAACAGCATTTTGCGCTGCGGGTCTGTGCTTCGGCAGTGCTGATCCCGGTCATGTCTCTCCTGTATTTTGTTTCAGACGGAATTCTTCAGGAGGAAATCCGGGCGGAAATTTTTCTGATTCTTGTCAGCTATGCGTCTGCTTCGGCAGTGTTCCGGGTGTGCGTGAAGGTGCGGGGATTCGAGATGTGGTACTGTGGCGTATGGGGATTTGTCACGAATCTGCTGTTCCTGGAGTTCGGATGGATGGTGGGCGGAAAAGCGGGATTTGTGCTGCAGGGGATTGTCTTCGTCCTGGGGTACACGGTCATTGGATTTACGGGCGCCCGCTGGATGCCGGAAAAGGGGCATTATACCATCGGACCGAGACAGATGATCTCTGCATGGGTGCTGTGCGCGATGGCGGCAACCGTGGGATTGCTTGCAAATCTGGGGATGACAATTCCGCCGGTCAGTGTGATGCTGCAGATTTACTGCGTGACGATTCTGTATCTCCAGAATACTCTGTTTAAAAAGAGCAGTATGAGGAAGGAACTGGATATGATTCATCTGCTCTGGCATCAGCAGAAAGAACAGTACCGGATATCCAGGGAGACGATTGATCTGATCAATCACAAATGCCACGATCTGAAGCACCAGGTCAGCGCCATGCGAACGATAAAGGATGCTGATGAGCGGGAGAAATACCTGCAGGAAGTTGAAAATTCCGTACAGATCTACAATGCAATTGTGAGGACGGGAAATGAAATACTGGACACAATTCTTACCGAAAAGAGCCTGCTCTGTGAGAACAGCGGAATTCACATTAACTGCGTTGCTGACGGAGCGCTGCTGTCTTTTATGAATCCGGTAGATCTGTATACGCTTTTCGGAAATGCGATTGACAATGCCATTGAAGCGGTGAGGAAGATCGGTCAGAAGGAAAAGCGGGTGATTGACATTATGATTTATGAGAGACAGAAGCTGATTGCGGTGCAGATTGTGAATCCGGTGGAAAACGAGGTGAAATTTGAGGATGGGCTTCCGCTGACGACAAAAGTAAAAAACGGATACCACGGATTCGGGATGAAGAGTATGCGGCATACGGTGGAGAAGTACGGCGGATATCTCAAATCGGAAGTGAAAGACGGATGTTTTTATCTGAAGATTATGGTGCCGCAGAAGGAGGAAAGTACGGCGCTGTGATGAAGCGGTTTGATTTTGAATGATAAATATAAACGGGAAAATGGCAGATCCCGCAGAAATGCTCATGTCGGAAAGCGTGGCATTCTGCGGGATTTTGCTGTCGGAGAGGCAGGATGCAGTGAAAATCTCCAGCCAAAACTTTTCAGTATCTATGCTGCACTTTGACCACTTATTCAACAGGAACGACCACTTAGTCAAAGTATATTGTATTTGTGCAAAACAGCCGATATAATGAGCCTCGGCAAGAGAAAATACAGAAGATTAAACAAAAGTTATTATTCATATAGACATAAAAATATACATGGAGCTGCTGCTATGAAGAGTGAAGAATTGAGAAGAAAGATAAAACTGAATCAGGGTTGGAGATTTACCGGACCGTCAGGACGGGAGGAAGCGGTTAATCTGCCGCACACCTGGAATGCGAAAGACGGTCAGGACGGCGGAAACGACTATTACAGGGGAACCTGTCATTACCGGACAGAGTTTGCAGAGCCGGAGTTTGACCGGGAGAGGGAAGTGGTTTATCTGGAGTTCCGCGGAGTCAATGCAACGGCGGACGTGGAGCTTAACGGACAGAAGGTTATGCACCATGACGGTGGTTACTCAACATTCCGAAGAGATATTACAGAGTTTCTTGAGAAAGAAAATGAAATACGCGTAGCTGTGGATAACAGTGTGAATGACCGGGTTTATCCGCAGAAAGCAGATTTTACTTTTTATGGGGGAATCTACCGCGATGTTTATCTGCGGATTGTGCCGAAAGATCATTTCGACCTGGACTACTACGGCGGTGAAGGCGTCAGGATTACTCCCCGGGTAAAAGGGAAGGACGCGGTTGTACGGGTGGAGAGCTACTGTAAAGTTCCGGACACCCGCATAAAAGTGACGATACTCGATGCCTGTGGGAGAACGGCTGCTGAGTCGGAAGGGGCAGATGCAGAAGCGGTAATCACGAATGTACATCTCTGGGACGGTGTGAAAGATCCTTATATGTATACGGCACTTGTGCGGCTTCTCAAAGACGGGGCGGCAGTGGATGAAGTCAGCGTGCCCTTTGGCGTGAGAACCTTTTCCGTGGATCCGAAGAAAGGCTTTTTCCTGAACGGACGCCCGTATCCGCTTCACGGAGTTTCCAGACATCAGGACAGAAAAGGAATAGGAAATGCCCTGACTGAGAGACAGCACGAGGAAGACATGGAGATGATCCGGGAGATCGGGGCGAATACAATCCGGCTGGCGCATTATCAGCACGATCAGTATTTTTATGACCTGTGCGACCGGTACGGTATGATTGTGTGGGCTGAGATCCCGTATATTTCCGAGCATATGTCGAACGGAAGAGAGAACACGATAAGCCAGATGAAAGAGCTGATCGTGCAGAATTACAATCACCCGAGCATCGTTACATGGGGAATCTCCAACGAGATCACGATCTCCACAAAGGATAAAAAGGACATGATGGAGAACCACAGAGAGTTGAACGATCTGTGCCACAGTATGGATCCCGGAAGACCGACCACCCTGGCATGTTATGCAATGTGCGGACCGTTTAACCCGGTCGCGCATGTGACTGACCTGGTCAGCTGGAATCTGTATCTGGGATGGTATGTACCGGGTCTCTTCCTGAACGACTGGTGGATCAGTTTCTTCCATAAAGTATATCCGAACCGGTGTCTGGGCTTTTCCGAGTATGGATGTGAGGGAATGCCGAACCTGCATTCTTCCACTCCGCACCGTGGAGACCACACAGAGGAATACCAGTGCATTTACCACGAGTTTATGCTGAAATGCTTTGAGAGACATCCTTATATGTGGAGCACGCATGTGTGGAACATGTTCGATTTCGCGGCGGATGCCCGGGACCAGGGCGGCGAGCCGGGAATGAACCACAAAGGACTTGTGACATTTGACAGAAAGATAAAGAAGGACAGCTTCTATATTTATAAGGCATACTGGAGCGATGAGCCTTTCGTGCATCTGTGCGGAAAACGGTATGTGAACAGAGCAGAAGAGAGGACGATGATCAAGGTCTATACGAATCGGAATGAGGTAAAGCTGTACCAAAATGGAAAACTGGTCGGTGAAAAGATGGGAGATAAAGTGTTTGAATTTGAGATAAGGCTGGAAAGGGAGAACAGGATAACAGCAGTAAGTGGTGAATTAAAAGATGAAATGGTCCTGCAAAAAGTCCCGGAAAAAGACCCGGTATACAAGTTAGCGAAAAAAAGCAGCAGTGCAAACTGGGTATAGGATATCTGCATATAAAATGACAGTTGCAGATAATTAAATCGTTATCATCCCGCTGCCCATACAGCAGGATGAATATAAAAGTCCGTGACGTTCATATATGGGAATGAAGGGAGCGGCATGAATTGCAGTCAACAAGGAGGAAACTTTATGAAACAAGGAAAGAAAAGCCGGATATGGGTTATTCTGTCTGTGTTATTGTCAATATTGTTGATTTTAGCTATTGTAGGAACAGGAGTTGCAAATTATTTTTCGCGTTCGATTAATATGTATTTTAACCTGGATACTTACAAGCTTGTTAAATCTGGCGATGAGCAGGATGCAGAATATTTTCCAAAAGAATATGAATCTGTAGAAGAGATGGTAGCTTCAGA
>CBJMC01400__coassemble_931_pt1 | contig 23325 bp, 22 predicted proteins | sample CBJMC01400__metabat2_high_PE_029 | metagenome-assembled genome bin CBJMC01400 | reverse complement strand
CTCTTATTCAGAGCAGTGGAGATACAAAGGATCTGTGAAGCTGCGGCAACCCCTTTCAGGAAGGTGCCAACCTGAGCGAGTAATTCGAACAATAAGAGGATTGTTACGATAGATTGACAGTCCGCTTTCGCGGGCTGTTTTCATTTTTACCAAAGGTATACTGAAAGCAGCCTCAGAAGAGAAAGTGAAGAAAGGAGATTCCTATGGAAAAAATTTTATTTACCTCAGAATCAGTAACCGAAGGCCATCCGGACAAAATGTGCGACCAGATTTCCGACGCGATCCTGGACGCTCTTATGGAGCAGGATCCAATGAGCCGTGTTGCATGTGAGACATGCTGTACAACCGGAATGGTTATGGTTATGGGTGAGATCACTACCAAAGCTTATGTAGACATCCCGAAAATCGTGCGCGATACCGTCCGCGAGATCGGATACACACGCGGAAAATATGGCTTTGACGCTGACACATGCGGTGTGATCACCACTATTGACGAACAGTCGGCAGACATTGCCCTGGGCGTTGACAAGGCTCTGGAGGCAAAAGAGCATACCATGTCAGAGGATGACATTGAAGCAATCGGCGCCGGAGATCAGGGAATGATGTTCGGATACGCTTCCGATGAGACCGAAGAGTATATGCCCTATCCCATCGCCATGGCTCACAAGCTCGCCCGCCAGCTTACCAAAGTCAGAAAGGACGGAACGCTTCCTTACCTTCGTCCCGACGGCAAAACACAGGTTACGGTAGAGTATAATGAAGACGGCACCCCAAAGCGCCTGGATGCGGTTGTTCTCTCCACCCAGCACGATCCGGAAGTAACACAGGAACAGATCCATGAAGATATCAAAAAATATGTATTCGATGAGATTCTCCCGGCAGAGATGGTGGATGATGAAACAAAATTCTTCATCAACCCGACAGGCAGATTCGTCATCGGCGGACCTCACGGCGACAGCGGACTGACCGGCCGCAAGATCATCGTAGACACATACGGAGGAATGGCTCGCCACGGCGGCGGCGCATTTTCCGGCAAAGACTGCACAAAAGTTGACCGTTCCGCGGCTTACGCTGCCCGCTATGCAGCAAAGAACATCGTTGCCGCAGGTCTTGCAAAGAAATGTGAGATCCAGCTTTCCTATGCTATCGGCGTAGCACAGCCGACTTCGATCTCCGTTGAGACATTCGGAACCGGAAAAGTTTCCGACGCCAGGCTGGTGGAAATCATCCGCGAGAACTTCGATCTCCGTCCGGCAGGAATCATCCGGATGCTTGACCTGAGAAGACCGATCTACAAACAGACAGCAGCTTACGGTCATTTCGGCCGTCATGATCTGGATCTTCCGTGGGAGAAACTGGATAAAGTGGATGCACTGAAGAAGTATCTGTAAAAGAATAACCCACGCCCCCAACGGGCACCAAAAAACTGCGCCGGCAGTCACATCATCCGTTGTTCTGTGACTGCCGGCGCAGTTTATACTTTCCTCTTAACTTCAGCCGACTTTCAGTTTAAACTTCTGTATCTCTTTCTCACTGGATACTTTCTCGATCATGCCTCCGAGGCTTCTCAGTTTCTCCTCAAAGCGCTCATAACCACGCTGGATATACACGATATCATCCACAATCGTTATTCCCTCTGCTGCCAGTCCCGCAATACAGAGTGCTGCTCCTGCGCGAAGATCCGGAGCGCTCACACGAGCTCCCGAGAACTTCTCAACGCCTTCGATGGTAGCTGAATTTCCTTCCACCTTCGTCACCGCGCCCATACGGGCAAGTTCGCCCAGATATTTGAAACGATTCTCGAAAATACTCTCCGTAATCGTGCTGGTTCCTTTTGCCAGAGCGAGTGTCACGCCGATCTGCGGCTGCATATCCGTAGGATATCCCGGGTAGGGAAGGGTCTTCACCTGTGTGCTTCTCAGCCGCCCTTTCGCCACCACGCGAACCGCATCATCAAACTCCTCCACCTCGCATCCCATATCGATCAGCTTGGAAATCGTGGCGTCCAGATGCTTCGGAATCACATTGAGCACCGTAACATCGCCTTTCGTCGCCGCGGCAGCGAACATAAACGTTCCCGCCTCGATCTGATCCGGAATGATGGAATATTCCGTCTTGTGGAACTTCTTCACGCCGCGGATGCGGATCACATCCGTTCCCGCACCTCTGATATTCGCGCCCATGCTATTAAGGAAGTTCGCCACATCCACGACATGCGGCTCCTTCGCAACATTTTCCATAATGGTGAGGCTGTCTGCCATGGCCGCCGCCATCATAACGTTAATCGTAGCTCCTACGCTCACCACATCAAAATAGATGTGCGTCCCATGGAGATTCTCCGCTTCTGCGACAATCTTCCCATGCTCGATATCCACATCCGCACCGAGCGCCCGGAATCCTTTGAGATGCTGGTCGATCGGCCTGCTGCCGATATTGCATCCTCCCGGAAGCGCTACCTCCGCGCGCCTGTATTTGCCGAGCAGGGCGCCCAGAAGATAGTAAGACGCTCTGATCTTTTTAATATAATCATACTCAATGTTAAAGTCTCCGATCGTACTCCCGTTGATCTTCGCTGTATGCCTGTCAATGCGCTGCACCATGGCTCCGATCCCGCTGATCGCCTCAAGCATCACATTGACGTCGTTGACGTCCGGCAGGTTCTCCACCAGAACCGTCTCGTCCGTCATAATCGCCGCTGCCAGAATGGCAAGTGCCGCATTCTTGGCTCCGCCGATCTCCACTTCCCCTACAAGCGGATTTCCGCCCTTAATTATATATTGCTCCATTTTGCACCTCGACCCCGATTTTATTATCCGGTAAATTCTCACTATGTCCGGGCATATTATACCACAAAAACAGGATTTGTAAAATTCTTTTTTGCCATCTGTACGCTAATGGCGGTTTTTCCGATACTCCTCGACCGCGCTTATCACATTCTCGATCGTCTCTTCAATCCGGCATCCGTCCTCGCACACCGTAATATCCGCATACTTTTCGAAATACGGAATGCGTTCGTTATACAGATCCCGCAGAGTCTGTCCATCTCTGAGGACGACTCCTCTCTTTTTCGGACTGCGGATTCGCCTTTTTATTGTTTGATAAGAAGCTTTCAAATATACCACAGTTCCGATCTCTTTAAAATGTTTCATGGCCTCTGCACCGTAAATGGCGCTTCCGCCCGGCGATATGACAGAATTTTCCGCCTGTATCCCCGCATTGACCCGGTTTTCAATTTCCAGGAATCCGTCGCTTCCCACATCCGCGATAATCTCCCGGAGCAGCTTCTTCTCCTGCTCCTGGATCACCAGGTCCGTATCAATAAACCGCATTCCCAGGCGTTTTGCCACGACAACGCCTACCGTACTCTTCCCCACGGCGGGCATGCCGATAAAAATAAGATTATTTTTCATATGTATTTAAGTCCTTTTCTGTTCAGGCTGATCTCTGCTCATTGAAAAGCGGAACTTTCCGTCCGCTTTCCAGAATAGTATAACATGAAATCTCCTTTCACGAAACCCCATTTCCTTCAGTAAATCCTTCTGCACCTGCGCCGGTGGTCGCAGCGCCGTTTATACAGCTCCTGATACAGCATGACTTCCACCAGGTCCTCAAGCCAGCTGTCTTCTGCCTTTGCCGCTGCGGTAATCCCTTTTTCCTGCTTTCTCACATTCCTGCAGATCCTCCCGCGCATCAGCCGGAGCTGCAGCTTATCCGGGTACTCGTCATAGATCATGCTGCCTGCATGTTCCATACGGTCGCATTCCTCCTCCACATAGGGCAGAATCTTTTTCGGAACCTCCGGATACATGCTCTTTAAGTACTCAAAATCCATCCTCTCCGTTTTGTCCTCATCAAATGCCAGCGGCATCGGATACGCCATGTAATAGGGCAGTTTCTGATTCATACTGTCTCACTCCCAGACCCACGTTATATACTGTAATATATGCATTTTCGCGGCCGGCGTGAATCCGCCCGTATCCGCGCATCCGGACCTGCGCCGGTAAAACAGCGGCAGCCGGAGAAGCACAGATATCCGGAAAAACAGCGGCAGCCGGACATTCCCTTCCGGGAATTCCGGCTGTCTTAACGCTGCTGTATTCTATTGATCGCTCTCCCGCATAATCCTCTGAATTTCGAGCCTTGTGCCGCCCACACCGATAATATCATCCTTCTGTATCACAATAGGATCATAGACCCGCTCTCCGTTCAGATACGTGCCGTTTCTCGAATTCTGATCCCGCAGATACAGTTTATCGCCTCTGCTTGCAATCACACAGTGCTGTTTCGACACACGCCCGTCATTCACAAGCGGAAGATACTTTTCATACATGCTTCCGTCTTTCCCTCTTCCGATACCGACAGTGTCATAGAAAATGAAACTGTACTTCTCCCAGCTGTCAATATCTTCGAGAATAATCTTCCACTGACGTTTCCTCTTTTTCGGGCTGCGTGACTCTGCCGGGCGCGGCCTCTCTGCCGATCTGGCAGGCGCCTGCCGTTTTTTCCTGCCCGCCGGCCTGTCATAGTCCTCATCGTCCGGTTCGTCGTAGTCATACTCATCTTCTTCGTCGTAGTCTCTCGCCCTGCGCCTTGATGCCCGTTTTCCGGGCACCTCAGAATCTCCCTTTTTTATCCTGATATAAGATCCTGCAAGAAGAGCCAGGCTCCCGGCGATCAGCAGGATCATTGCAATCCAGTACCACATATTAATATCACTCCTTTAAGTCCTTATGGTACTATACTTTTCACTCGGGGGCAAGCATCAATAACAAAATTTGTTGGATTTTGTCAGCTGTTTCTCTCTTTCCCGGTCAGCATCCACAGATATTTCTCATATTCCACGCCTTCATTTCTCGGCACATTCTCCGCCGCCGAGTCTCTCATCGCCTGTTCAATCATTCTCCCCGCCAGATCGATGGACGCCTCAAGGGAATCCCCTCTGGCTTTCGCACCCGCAATCACCGAAGCAAAAAGATCCCCTGTGCCGGAAAAGCTTTCTCCTACAAAGGAAAACGCCGAAAATGTGGTCTTGTTTTTCTTCACCGCAAGATTTCCGATCTTTTCTTCCCCATCCCCGGCATCCCGATAGCAGACTCCGGTGACAACGATCTCCGAAGGACCTTTTGCCATGACATTTTTCGCCATCTGTTCCACAATGGTGAGCATGTGTTTCTCATCTGTCATCTGATTGATCAGACGGTAATCCGTATCCGTCAGCAAACACAGCTCCGTCAGATTCGGCGTAATGATATCAGCGCGGAATACAAGCTCCCGCATGGCAGAGAGGAACTCCGGCGTACACATTCCGAAACGCCTGCCCTCGTCTCCCATGATCGGATCCACCAGAAGGAAGGTCTTTTTTCCGCAGAATGTATCCAGCACCTTCTCCGTCTGCCCGATCTGCTTCCGGTCGGCCATGAATCCCGTATAGATTCCGTCAAAATGCGGCTCCATCTTTTTCCACTCTCTGCGTATCTCTTCCATCCGTTCTGTATAATTGTCATAAAAATAGCTCGGATACCCCGTCTGCGCCGAGAGGATCGCGGTCGGCAGGGGACAGGGCTGCACGCCCATCGCCGATATCACTGAGATTGCAGCCACAAGGGAACACCTGCCGAATCCTGACAGGTCATTTATAACCGCTATTTTTTTTGTCATTTTCTTCTCCGCCTTTCTGTTCTTTTACAGCAGAAAGGAATGCCGCTGTCATATTTTCCATGTCGGCTCAATGGGTTTGAGCACAATCGCCGAATGTCTTCCCATATTGAGGACCAGCTCACCGTTCTCTACAATGTACTCGTCATATGCCGTCGTATATCCCTGTTCATAGGAATAGATCAGCCGCTTCATCCTGCCGTTCATCGGTACGCCGCACAGCCAGACCGGGACTGTCACTTCCCGCAGTTCCTTGCTGTTATTCAGCACCACAACAATCTGTTTCTCCCCCTGAAATCTGCCGTAAGACAGAAGATTCGTTTCCGCGCACAGAAGCTTGATGGAGCCTTTTCTCAGAGGTTTCTCCGTCTTGTGTATGCGGATCATCTCTTTGTGGAACTCAAGCAGTTCCTTATCCTCATTTCCCCACGGATAGGTCCGCCGGTTATCCGGATCGGTAAACCCGACCATTCCCACTTCATCGCCGTAGTAGATGGTCGGTGCTCCTACCCATGTCATCTGTACCGTCACCGCCTCGCGCATGACCGCATGGTTTACGCCCTCTTCCGCCGCTTTCACGCCCACATGCTCCGCGCGCCCGACGATATGGTTCGTCCGGGTCAGGAACCGGGAATGATCGTGGTTGGACAGCTGGTTCATCGCCACCTGCAGGGACGGGGTAAGCATGCTCGCCATGAAATGCCGCATGGCGCCCACAAAGTTGTCCGGATTGCCCCACAGATCCGTCCTGCGCTCATCGCTGTGCTTCTCCATTCCCGTCAGGAACCAGGTCAGCGGCTCCATAAATGCATCGTAGTTCATCACACTGTCCCACTCATCTCCCTGGAGCCACTCCACGGGATCTCCATAATGTTCCGCCAGAATCAGTGCATTCGGATTGGCCTTCTTCACTTCCCGGCGGAACCGCTTCCAGAACATATGGTTATATTCATTGCTGCAGCCCAGATCAGCTGCCACATCCAGGCGCCATCCGTCCACATTATAGGGCGGAGAAACCCATTTCTTTCCAATATCCATAATATATTGCTCAAGTTCCGGTGAATCCTCATAAGCCAGCTTCGGAAGCGTGTCGTGTCCCCACCAGCCGTCATAGCTGCCGTTGTACGGCCACGCCTCGTCCCGGTTATCATAGAAATGGAAAAAGTCACGGTACGGGCTCTGTGCGCTCACGTACGCTCCCTTCGGGTATTCCGGCTGCTGCTCATAGATCCGCTCGCGGTCCATCCATTTATTAAAGGAACCGCAGTGGTTGAACACGCCGTCAATAATCACTTTCATCCCTCTCCTGTGCATCTCCTCCACAAGTCGGGCAAAGAGCTCATTGCTGGCTTCCAGGTTTCTGATATCCCCGGTTCGCATCTGATATTTGGTGGCATTGATGTTGTCCTGTGTTCCCTCCGGCAGCGGCTCGCCGCCGTCCGCCACAATCTTCCCGTAATGGGGATCAATGTAATCATAATCCTGTGTATCATATTTGTGATTGGACGGTGAGACAAACAGCGGGTTGAAATAGATCACCTCAACGCCAAGATCCTGAAGGTAATCCAGCTTATCCATAACCCCCTGCAGATCGCCTCCGTAGAAATTCCGGATATCGAGCGCTGCCGGCGGCTGGTTCCAGTCTTTTATCTTTGCGCTGGGCGCCCCGATATAAATGTACTCATTATCCACCACATCATTGGTCGGATCCCCGTTATAGAACCGGTCTACAAAAATCTGGTACATAACCGCGCCCTTCGCCCACTCGGGAGTGGAAAAACCGGGCACAACAATAAACTGATAAAAATCCTCAACATGGTCTGAAACGCCGTACCGGTTGAAATACCAGAGCTGGTCTCCGCTCTTGATTTCAAACGAATAGCGGAAAGGTTCCGTCCCAAGCTGACATTCAATCTCATAGAAATCAAACTCGTCGGTGGACCGGGTCTTCCACATGGAATAGCTGCGCCCTCCGGTGAGAACATTTACTTCCTCCACGTCATTGTGAGCGGTACGGAACCGAAGCACCATCTTCTCATTTACTTTTGGTTCTGCCGGAATCACATAATCCTGCGTACCGTCACAGAACAGTGCATCCCTATTCATACTACCAAGCCTCCTTACTAAAGTTAAAACCGAATCCGGCTAAACGTCATGAGGAGCGGACGCTTATACAGCCTCCGCTCCATCGCTCTCGAACAGTGCCTCAAATTCACTTCTTGTAATCTTTTCTTTTTCCAGAAGAAGCTGCGCACATGCTTCCAGAACCGCATGATGTTCCTGGATGATCGCACGGGCTTTCAGATAACACTCATCGATAATCCGCTTCACTTCTTCATCAATAGTTCCCGCCACTTTCTCTCCGTAACCTCTGGATGTGTGGCCGAAGTCACGGCCGATAAACACCTCGTCGCTGTCATTGTCGTAATTGATCAGTCCCAGGCGTTCTGACATACCGAATTTCGTTATCATGGACTTCGCAATCGCCGTCGCCTGTTTGATATCCTGGGAAGCTCCCGTCGTGATATCGTCAAAGATCTCCTCCTCAGCGACACGTCCGCCCAGAGCCACGGTAATCTCCTGAAGCATATGTCCCTTTGTATTGAACATGTCGTCCCGTTCCGGAAGCGGCATCGTATAACCGCCCGCTCCGCCGGTCGGAATGATTGACACGCTGTACACCGGTCCCACATCCGGAAGGACATGGAACAGGATCGCATGCCCCGCCTCGTGATAGGCTGTAATGCGCCGTTCCTTATCAGACACGATCCGGCTCTTCTTCTCCGGACCGATGCCCACCTTTACAAACGCATGGCGGATATCCTGCTGCTGAATAAAGACACGGTTGTCCTTTGCCGCAAGAATCGCCGCCTCATTTAACAGATTCTCAAGATCAGCACCGGTAAATCCTGCCGTAGTCTGGGCGATCTGCTTCAGATCCACATCCTCGCCCAGCGGCTTGTTCCTGGCATGTACTCTCAGGATCTCTTCCCGTCCGCCCACATCCGGGCGTCCCACGATCACGTTCCGGTCAAATCTGCCCGGTCTTAAGATAGCCGGATCCAGAATATCCTTACGGTTCGTAGCTGCCATTACAATGATTCCTTCATTGACGCCGAAGCCGTCCATCTCCACAAGGAGCTGGTTGAGCGTCTGCTCCCTCTCGTCGTGTCCTCCGCCCAGACCGCTGCCGCGCCGTCTTGCCACCGCATCGATCTCATCGATAAACACGATACAGGGCGCATTTTTCTTGGCATCCTGGAACAGGTCACGCACACGGGAAGCTCCCACGCCGACAAACATTTCCACAAAGTCCGAACCCGAGATACTGAAAAACGGCACACCGGCCTCTCCTGCCACTGCTTTTGCCAGCAGGGTCTTACCGGTTCCCGGAGGTCCCTCCAGCAGCACGCCCTTCGGGATCCTGGCCCCGACCTGGATATATTTCTTCGGAGCTTTCAGGAAATCCACGATCTCCTCCAGCTCCTCCTTTTCCTCTTTCAGTCCTGCCACATCGGCAAACGTAACCTTGATCTCGTTCTGGGTCGTCATTCTCGCCCGGCTCTTGCCGAAATTCATGGCCTTGGCGTTGGCTCCGCCTCCCTGCCGGTTCATCAGGAAAAAGATCAGGAACACACCTGCCAGAGTGATCAGCAGCGGGATCAGGATCACCGTGATCAGCGACTCTCCCTGCACTGCCGACATCGCATAATCAATCTGGTTCTCATCCAGAAGATCCTTTACTTCATTGACGTCGGAGACGTTGACCGAGCGCGCCGTTCCCGCGTCCTTAAGCACAAAGGTTACCGTACCTGTGGGCACCGCGCTGCTCTGTTCAATATAAACATCCGCTACATTCTCTTTTTCCACCTGCGTCACAAAATCTGTATACGCCATCTCCTGCCGGTGTACCTGGAGCTGGCTCGCCATCCAGAGTGCAACGACAACGATCAGGATAAACGTAAAGATCGTCGCGCCGCTCACTCCTCTGTATTTTCTGTTATCGTCCAAAGCTGTCTGACTCCTTCCTATTCCAGTCCTTCCACTACGCCAATGTAAGGAAGATTCCTGTATTTCTGGGCATAGTCCAGACCATACCCAACCACGAACTCATCCGGAATCTCGAATCCCAGATAGTCCGCCTTCACATCCTTCACGCGCCGCTCCGGCTTGTCAAGCAGCGTACACAGCCGGATGCTCGCCGGATTTCTCTTCTTAAGCACGTCGATGAGATAGTAGAGTGTATTGCCGGAATCAACAATATCCTCCACAATGAGCACCTCTTTGTCCTCAATCGATTCATCGAGGTCCTTCGCGATACGGACAACGCCGCTGGACGACGTCCCGTTCCCGTAGCTTCCCACACACATAAAGTCAAGCGACACCGGAACCGTGATCCTCTTTGCCAGCTCACACATGAAAAATACGCCGCCCTTGAGGACACAGATCATGTGGATCTCTTTTCCCTCATAGTCTCTGCTGATCTTTTCTCCCAGCTCCCGGATCCTCTGATCCACTTCTTCTTCCGGAATCAATACCCTGATCGTCTCTGCCATTGTTCTTCTCCTTTGTTATCTTTATCTCAAGAATTTTCCCTGTCTCTTTTCTGACCTGGTATGCACTGCTCATGCGCATCCCCGGTATCCAGACGATGTGTCTGCCGTCTGCGATCAGAAGCTTATGCTCCCTTTCCTCGCGGGGCACCTTTTCGTTGATAAAATACGACTTCAGTTTCTGGCGGTTCCCGCGGCTGTCCACCGTGAGATAGTCCCCCGCCTGCCTCGTTCTCGCAGAAAGACTGTATTTTATTATATCATAATCAATCAGTTTCGTGTAGCTTTTTTGCGGGATCTCTTTTGCAGAAATGTAATCTGCTTGTTCCGCGAAACGGCATAGAATCCGCTCGCCCGTTTCCGGGAAATACGTCTCTCCCGGAATCTGCAGGGGGATCTCCCCCATCGGCGGATTCCCTGTCCGGGCACTTTCCGGAATATCAACATCCGCCTTTCCACCTTCTTCCCGCGCCGCATCCGCAGATATCCGCTGCAGTTCTACTGCGCCGTACGTCCGCAGGGCGCGCACCCGTCCGGGCAGGTCAAGCCTCCTCCCGGTCTGCCGTAAGAAAAGATCCAGCACCTTGTTTACATGAGCGGATTCGATATCCCGCTCTCTGCCTGCTGCCCGGCAGATGCACCGGTGGATCAGCATTTTCTGAAGCGCCGGCGCAAGCGTCCGGAAGGGTTCTTCTTCTATGGAGAGCCGGTTGACGGCAGGGAGCTCCTTCACACAGAGTTTCCACGCCTCATCCGTCTGTTCCTGCATGTAATCCCAGATCTCTCCGGCCTGTTCCGCAAGTTCTCCCAGATGCCTGGATGTTCCGGCATTCACCTGCCGTTCCAGTTCCGGAAGGATCCGGTGCCGGATCCGGTTTCTCGTATATTCATCTTCCTCGTTTGTCGTGTCTGTACGCCAGGAAATCCCCTCTTCCGCAAGGCCTTCCTCGATCTCCTGCCTCGTCAGGCACAACAGGGGACGGATCCATTTCCCGTATACCGGACGGATGCCGCACAGTCCTCTAAGCCCCGTTCCCCGTGCCATATTGAGAAGCACTGTCTCCGCATTGTCATCCCTGTGATGGGCAGTGGCAATCTTCGTACCTCCGTTTTCCCTGCACATGGTCTCAAATGCGCTCCTGCGGACCAGCCGCCCCGCCTCCTCCAGTGAGTATTTCCCATTTCTGGCAAATAATTCCACATCTTCGCGGAAAACCCTGCATGGCACCCCGAGACCGGCGCACAATCTCTCTACATATTTTTCATCTTCATCGGCATCTTTTCCCCGGAGCAGATGGTTCACATGGCAGACCTGCACCTGAAATCCCAGCTTTTCCCGGAGAGCGCAGAGCACAAAAAGCAGGCATACCGAGTCAGCTCCGCCCGATACGCCTGCGACTACCACATCATTTTTCTCAATCATTCTGTATCTGCCGATCAATGCCTCTGTCTTTTTTTCTATCTTTTTCATCATATGTAAACTATACCCAATTCATGCCAAAAGTGCAAGCAGTTTAACACTCCCAGATCCCGACGGCGAGGACCGTCATGTCATCTTCCGGGTCGCGCCCCGTCCAGTTGAGCACCTGCTCCAGGACGTGGTGTGCGAGTTCTTTGGGATTGGTGATCGCACTGCCCTGGATAATCGTCTCCAGAAGAACATCCTGCTCTCCCACGGGAAGGGCGTCCAGCACGCCGTCCGTCACCATAATAACGAAATCCCCGTCCTCCAACTGTCTCTTCACGGAATCAATCTCTATGGAATTCATCACGCCGATGGGAAGGCTCGTGGAACTTAAGTGCTCCACCCTGTCCTTCTTCCGGATAAATGTGGATGACGCCCCTGCCTTGATGATCTCGCATTCGCCGGTATACAGGTCAAACACGCTCATGTCCACAGTAGAATAATGAATTTCTTCCCGCCCCATAACCAGGGTGGTATTGATCATCTGGATCGCCGTCTTTTCCGGGAAGCCGGCCTCCAGAAGTTCTTCCAGAAGCTCAATCACCAGGGTGCTCTCCCTGCACGCCTCCTCCCCGGACCCCATGCCGTCCGAGAGCGCCACGCCCTGTCTGCCCCCGGGCATTTCCATCATGGCGAAGTTGTCCCCCGATATCTGGCTGCATCCCTTGCCGATGCGCGCCGAGCCCTGCATGGTATAGAAAGCCGGTCCCTCCCGGCAAACCACTGTCATATAGCGGGGACCGAGCATCTGGGCGCTGTCACTCTCCGGGACAAACTTTCTCCCCACCACCGCGGAGACCGTCTTTACCATCTCCTTTACAGATACCTTCTGATTCTGTATGGTACGCGCAGTAATATGAACCTCATACTTTCCTTCCCGGTTCATGAAAAAATGCGTGTACAGCACCCGGATTCCCTTTTTCTTCAGGGCTGACGCCACTCTTTTTTCCAGACGCTCGTCCGTGAAGATGCTGTCCTCCAGTTCCTTTGCCGTATTCCGGATCATTTCCGCGAAAGTATCCATCTGTATCGCACAGCCTTCCCGGCTCCTCGCCATCCGGTTGACCCAGATCATGTTCTGCCGCGCCTCGTGGAATCCCTCCAGCATCTCCCGGAGAAACCTGGGCGCCATAATACAGCGCTGCATCAGTTTCCTCTTCGTCTCCGTATTAAGCTCATTCCCATAGTGGTCCACCGCGGAAAGTATCTCGTATCCCATCTGATAGGTATGTACAAAATTCTCGCCCCAGCACCACCCGCACTTTTCACATTTTGAGCAGACTCTTTCTCTGACACGGTCAAACATTCCGTCGATCTCCTCCGTGGAAAACGACTGCTTTTTCTCCTCCAGTGCCAGAAATGTCCGGGAGAGCTGCTGCAGGGACTGTGCGAACCGGTCGATCTGGTCCACATAGGGGCTGCTGTGCAGTGCCTGTCCTTCATTCATCGAAACCACCTTTTCCCTTCAAAAACGAAGACTCCAGGAGAATTTCTCCTGGAGTCTTCATTCGTACTCATATCATATACCCGCATCTACTTTGCAGGCTTGAAAACAATCTCGTTCGGATCTACAAGTCCGAGCTTCTCTTCTGCGATTTCCTTTGTGTATTCATCTGTATTCACATATTCCCTGAACTCATCCACTTCCTCAGAGCGTTCTTCCTCGGCCCTGAGCTGTTCTTTCAATTCCGCTTCCTGCGCCTTGTACTCCGCATTTTTCGCCTGAAGCGTCAGTGAGTCCACAGCCACCACGCCTGTCAGGAATACGAGAACCAGACAGATCATCAGCACGCTTCTCTTATGACGTCCCAGCCCCGCGCGCCTCTTTCTGGAGCGTCCTGCGGCCGCCGGCGCCTTCTTTCTGTTCTTCATATAAAACCACCCTGCTTATTAATTAATCCCCGTTTACAGCTCCCTGTTATAGAAAACATTCTATCGGCTTTTCCTGAATTTTTCAAGTTTTTTCTTGAACTTTACAGATATTTTTTTACCCAGGGTTCCTGCCAGATATCCCAGCGCAGCTCCGCATACAACACCGAGTATAAAGAACCACCTGACAGCCCCATATGTTGTGTCATACATTTTTGCGAAAAGATAGACACTCGCTGCCGTCCAAAAAATCAGGTCCTCCGCATTGACCGCTGCCATGCCGTGGGGGATTATTTTTCTCAGGCAGATCAGAATATCATACCCGAACATCACGGTCATGCCGGACAGCCCGGCATAGAGAAATACCGCTGCCTCTGCTTCGATTCCAAGCATAACACTTCCCGCCTATTTAAACAGCTTAGCCAGAAAACTGCCGCCCTGCTTTCCCGTCTGGGATATACTGGAATAAGCGATACTGTCTATATTTCCGGACAGGTCCACCTCCCCCTTCTCAACGCTGAGCCGGTTGACATGGAGATCCGTTCCTTTCACCATCAGCATCCCCTGCTCTGTTTCCAGAAGTATTTCATTCAGGTCAAAGGAAAGGACGTCCAACACCCCTGTCACCATACTTGTTTTCCTGTTATTTACAACCAGTTTGTGCGCCTTTGCGATCCTCTGCTCTTCCATACGTCCTCCCCTTTCTCCACACCGCAGCTTTTCTCTGCTGCTTTTTATTATATGAGGGGTTGTACAGACTTATGACTCAAAGATAGCGGAACATCTCTTTGGCGTCTTCTTTTTTCGTCGTCTCCTGTATCTGGAGCACTTCCACCTTCACGTTTCTCGTGCCGAACTGGATCTCAATGATATCTCCCGCCTTCACATTCACCGACGCCTTGGCAACTTTACCGTTGACCGTGACTCTTCCCGCATCGCACGCCTCGTTCGCCACAGTGCGCCGTTTGATCAACCGGGATACCTTTAAAAATTTGTCCAAACGCATAGTTTTTCTCCCCTGTCCTGTTACTTTTTCTGTTCCGGTTTTGCCTATCAATAAAGGCACTTACAATGACTGCCATTGTAAGTGCCTGTCCATTCTTCAAACCGGTCTGGTTAGGATCTGTCCTTTTTCTGAACCGACGGATTAGTTGATTGCGTCCTTTAAAGCTTTTCCTGCTTTAAACTTCGGAGCCTTGCATGCTGCAATCTTCATTGTCTTTCCTGTCTGCGGATTTCTTCCTTCTCTTGCAGCTCTCTCACTTACTTCAAATGTTCCAAATCCAACAAGCTGTACTTTATCTCCTGCTTTCAGCTGCTCTGTTACAACGTCAACAAAAGCCTTTAATGCTTTTTCGGAATCTTTCTTAGAAATCTCTGCTTTCTCTGCAACTGCTGCTACTAATTCTGTCTTGTTCATGGATATTTCCTCCTTTATTGCACATGATACAATATTTTCTTTTTAAGGTTCCTGCCTCTCCGTTCACAGGAATTCACCCTTATGTATTGTTATACCGGTTTCATATCCCTTTGTCAAGATTTTTCGGCGTTTTTACACGTTTTTACGTGATCCGCAGACTGCTTTCCATCCTCCCCGGCAGTACGGCACAGAATATCGGCAGAAACAGCCGCCGGCGCGGACTGCCGGCAGCTCTGACAGACAAAATAATGCAGACGCTTTCATCCCCGCAGCTCCAGAGAAAACTCTTCCTCCAGGAACTCGTATTTTTCTTCTGCCTGCCGCACAGCAAGGCGCAGTTTTTCCACGTTCTTCTCCGGAAGCCAGGCCTTGTTGGAATGGTAATAGCTGCTGGCAGTCTTCCAGAATTTCTCCGGATACGCCAGGTACAGCCCGATATATTCCCGCTCGCACTCCTCAAGCGGTCTGACACTTTCATATGCCTCAATGATCTCCGCGCCAAGTTCTTGTTTCCAATGATGTTTTTCCATTGCTTTCCGGAGGAAGTAATAGAGATCATGCACCCGGATGTCCACACACATATGCTCAAAATTCGTCACTGCCGCTCCGTCCCTGCACATCAGGACATTGTGATAATTGTAATCACCGTGGGCAAGAGTACACTCCGCCGCGCTTTTTTCGTAAAGCCGCAGACAGCCGGAATCTTCCATCCGCGTCACCACCCGCTGTGCCAGTCCGAACATTTTTTCAAAGCTCTCAAGGAAAAGATATTCGAACTCATTTTTCCCCACACGGTTTCTGATAAACGAACGCACTTTTTTCAGTTCACGGTTGTGCCGCCCCAGCTCTTCCAGGGGGGATCGCCGCTGCCCGATACCGGTTCCCGTGAAAATTTCTTTTTCTTCCAGACGCTGCATTTTAATATGAAGAATCGCAAGCGCCCGAGCCGCTTCCAGGATCTCGGACTCCCGCTTTATGTCGCACTCTCTGCCCGTGTACCACTTCTTCATCATATAGCGGGTCCCGTCCCTGGCCGCACTGACAAGTTCACCGTCTCTGGTAAATACCGGGGTATCCACTTTCATATGTTCCTCAGTCTCCAGGCGGCTTAAAACAAGATACAATAAGGGGGCGCGCTTCTGTGAGACCGTGGTCTCCTTCAGAAGCATCGTCCCCTCATTTGTATCGCAAAAAAACGCACCCCTTATCTTCCGGGTGCTCTTTACTTCGACATCATAGCGCTCCAGCACTTCCAGTTCATACTCTCTCATGGCTGCCCCCTGTCTCCTCGTATTCTGGTTCTTTCTAATTTATGAAGAGGACAGCCCGAGTATGCTTATAAAGCGAGCTTTTTTCTCACATAATCACACAGGATATCTTTCTGGTTTCTCTCCGGGTCGTCGATCACGTATTCCAGAAGTTCGCTCAGCATGCTTCCGATCTCCCTTCCCGGCTTCATTCCCATATCCATGAGTTCTCTGCCGCCCACAGCAAGCTGGCGCAGAGTCACACACTCCTCGTTGATAAGGATCTCATGGTACAGCTCCCGCATGGCGACAATATTTTCGATTTTCTCCCGTCTCCGGTAGGGGCTCTGCGCCTTGGCGTCCGCCATCCGTACCGCCAGATAATACGGGAAAAGGTCCACACCGATCCGGTTCATGGCGCGGCGCACATTTGCCGGGGTAGCCTCCACCCGGTAATCGTGGTAGCACACCAGCCTGCTCACTGTCTTAACGGTATCATTATCGAATTTCAGCCGGCGCATTACCCGGCGGGCGATTTCCTCACTGACAAGGGCATGCCCCTTGAAATGATCCCTGCCTTCTTCGTCTGTTGTTCTCACTGCAGGTTTTCCCATATCATGGAACAGCATCGTCAGCCGCAGAATCTTGTCCCGTTTTACATTTTTCAGGGCGTGAAGCGTGTGTTCCGCCACATCATATTTGTGGTGCGGTGTATTCTGCTCCACACCTACCATGGCATCCCACTCCGGCAGGATCACCTTCGTGATTCCCAGTTCATATGCATCCATAATCCGTTCCGGATGCGGGGAGACGAGCAGTTTCACAAGCTCCGCCTGAATCCTCTCGGCGCTGATGTTCTTCAGTGTGGGAGCAAGCTTCTTCACCGCCTCCGCAGTATTCTTCTCAATGGGGAAATTCAGCTGTGCAGAAAAGCGCACCGCGCGCAGAATCCTGAGCGCATCCTCGGAAAACCGCTCCTCCGGGTCGCCCACACAGCGGATCAGATGGTGGTTCAGATCCTTCATGCCGCCGAAAACATCCACCAGTCTTACCTCATCGTTGTACGCCATTGCATTGATTGTAAAATCCCGGCGCCGCAGATCCTCCTCAAGCCGGTTCGTAAACCTCACCTCTTTCGGATGCCTGCTGTCCTCGTAGGCTCCGTCAACCCGATACGTAGTCACCTCATAGCTGTCCTTTCCAAGAAGCACCGTGACCGTCCCGTGCTGAATCCCCGTATCCACAGTGCGGCGGAACAGTTTCTTGATCTCCTGGGGCTTGGCCGAAGTCGTAATATCCCAGTCCTCCGGACGTCTCGCCAGGATAGAATCCCTGACACAGCCGCCGACCGCAAAGGCCTCATAGCCGTGGAGCTGAAGATTATTGATAATCATCAGCACCTTTCTTGGCAGTGTTATCTTCATGTATCTCTTCCTTCCTGCAAATGAGACAGGTTTTCAACCGTTCTCAGAATTTTTTCAACATTTCTTCTTCCCTCTTTTGACAAGATAATATTATAACCTGTCTTTCCTGTCCGCTCAACCATTTTAACGCAGATTTCAGTCTTTTATCATCATAAAACGCAAAAGTATCGTCCAGAATCACCGGCATGGGCTCCTCCTGCAGGATCGATGCGGCCGCCATACGGATCGCAAAATAAATCTGCTCAATCGTCCCTCTGCTCAGAGCCCCGGCGGGGATGCGCCGGACGCCGTCCCACACGGAGATTTCCATCTTCTCGCCTACATTCATGGAAATATATTTTCCTCCGGTCAGTTCGGAAAATATTTCAGAGGCTCTCCTGTCCAGCAGACGGGAAGTCCTGCTGCCAAGTGATGCAGCCGCCTCCCGCAGATTCTCTTCCGCCATTTCCAGAGCGCGCACTCTCTTCCCGCACTCCTTCTCCGTCTCATCCTCCGGCATCTCCTCATAATCCTCCCTCAGATTCTGCAGACGGATCTCCTTCTCCTTCCACTCCGCCTGAATCCGGTCCATCTCCCACTGAAGTTTCTGGATCGTATGGTCTGTGTTTTCGGACGCTTTCCGCGCTTCATAATCCGGCTGACGCGCCGCGCTTTTCCCGTCGTCTTCTTCCGCATGGTTCTGCATTTTTCTGCGCCTGCGGATAGTCCCGAAGATCCCCGCGGCAAGAAGCCCTGCACCGATCAGGAATATGACTCCTGCGATGAAAAGGAACGGCAGGGAAGAGCCCGAAAGGTTCTGTCCGCCGATCAGGGTGCCCCATGCTGTCCCCGCAATTCCGATCAGAATCCCCGCTATCCCGCCTTTCACCATGCTGTCCGGGCTGACGGAAGTTTCCTCCTGTTCTGTGCCACGGGCTTCTTCCTGTTCTGTGCCATATGCCTCTTCCCGGGCAGCGCGAAGCTCTTCCGCCTTTTCCTCAAATTCCGTCTGCAGCCCCGCCATATCCTGTTCCAGGTAGCGGCACTCCTGGGCGATTCCTCTGCGCCTTTCTTCCCGGCGCGCCTGCGCTTCCTTCAGTCTTCTTCCCGCATCTTTTCTCCGGTCACGGAGCATCTGAAGAGCGCTGCTCAGATCGATTTCCTCGCTTCCCGTCTCATAATAGTTCGCCGCATAATTTTTCAGGCTGTCGGCAAGCCCCTGCCCCGGCATGGCCATAAACTGCCGTACCGATACCGTGCTGTCGAATCCGGAAGGAGTGATCCCGCCCAGAAGCATCTCCAGATCTCCCTGTTCCACAGAAAGTTCCTCCCCGTCATCCTCGCACACGAGGGATACATGTTTGGTATAGCGGTCAAAGCTTCTCTCAAGGCGGAAATTTCTCCCTCCGCACACAAAACGCATCACTCCCGCGTACTGGCCGGGATTGTCCCACGGCTCATAACGGGTAAAATCATCCTTCGCCGCCGCTTTTCCCCTGCCTCTTTCCAACCCGAAGAGCATGGCACGGATAAACGCATGGATTGTTGATTTGCCGAACTCATTTTCCCCGCAGATCACCTGGACGCCGTCCCGCAGATAGAAGCGGCGCTCGGAAAACTTGCCGAAATTTTTCAGATACAATTCTGTAATTACCATGCTCCGCCTCCTTCCCTCCGGCATGCAAGCAGTACCTCCACACCCTCGCACAGGGCCTGATATTCTTCGCTTTCCTCATTGCAGCCCCGAAACCTGTCGATATATTTTCCAAGCAGATTGTCCCTGTTTTCCCTGTAAAGCCGCTCAAAATCATAAGCGGGCACGGACCCGTCCAGAACCTCAAGCACGTTTCCCGATTCCGCCGCCTGCTGCAGCAGATAGTCCGTATCAAAGCTGATATCCGCATCCCGGCAGCCATTCAGCTCAATCTTGTAAATATTATCATTTCCATAGTTGTTAATTTCCTGACCAATCCTGTTTCTGACACTTCTCTGTGTATCCGTCTCATCCACAGTCAGCTCAAGATGAATGTAAGATCTGCGCGCGCAGGGAATCCAGCGGGTCCGTACCCCCTTCTCCGTAATCTCCCCCTGCACATACCCGTGAAGACCGGTATCATTTTTGTCAACCGGTTCCAGGGCTCCCGCATAGATAATCCTGTTTTTTACCAGTGCCTGCGGCTTATGGATATGCCCCATCGCCACATATGCAAATCCCGACCGCTCCAGCTTTCTGCGGTCTATGGGAATATGCCTTTCATCCCCGCCGTGCCCCAGCAGAATCTCAAAGGGCTGCTTTCCCAGCGGCTCCAGATCATCATACAGCGGTTCCGTGATCTCCCGGTGATGGTAACTGAGCCCGTAAACTGCTGTTTCAAGCTCCGGGAACTCTATGTACTCCGGCGTCTCCTCCAACAGCGGAAATACATTTTGGCTCCACCGGAATGTCCGATAGTAGGAGTCACTCCTGATATAATCATGATTTCCCGCAATCAGAACAACCTTCGTGTGGTTCAGCGTCGCAAACATACTGTCCGCTTCTTTTAACTCCTTCAAAAGTGGCTGCCTGTGAAAGAGATCCCCTGCAATAAGCAGAAGATCCGTGTTCTGTTCCTCGCACACATCGATCACATGCTCAAATGTATCCCAGATTTCCCGGCCGCGTCTCCCCTTTAACGCAGCGCCTGCTTCCGGCTCCGCCCCCAGATGTACGTCCGCAATATGGATAAATTTCATACTTCCCTCCCGGCCTTTCCTGCCAGCCAATTTCTGTAAATAAGTTGCGTCGTTGAAACGGGCTGATATCCTGTCAGCTCCAATGTCCCTGCAAGCCAAAAGGGCGGCACACAGGATGTGCCGCTCCTCATTTTTCTTTTGTCTGATGGTCGCTTTTTGCTCACTGTTACAGCTCGCAGTTGTTCACTGTTCTCGGGAACGGGATCACGTCGCGGATGTTCGCCATTCCGGTCAGATACATCACGCAGCGCTCAAATCCAAGTCCGAATCCCGCGTGTCTTGTTGATCCGTATTTTCTCAGATCCAGATAGAACTGGTAGTCTTCCTCTTTGAGTCCCAGCTCTCTCATTCTGGTAAGGAGCTTGTCGTAGTCATCCTCCCTCTGGCTTCCGCCGATGATCTCGCCGATTCCCGGCACAAGGCAGTCCACCGCTGCAACGGTCTTTCCGTCGTCATTCTGCTTCATGTAGAATGCCTTGATCTCCTTCGGATAGTCGGTCACGAACACCGGACGTTTGTAGATCTCTTCCGTCAGATAGCGCTCATGCTCGGTCTGAAGATCACATCCCCAGGAAACCTTGTACTCAAACCTGTCGTTGTTTTTGGCAAGAATGTCAATGGCTTCCGTATATGTCACACGGGCGAAATCAGAATTCACCACATTGTTCAGCCTGTCAAGCAGCCCCTTGTCCACAAAGGAATTGAAAAAATTCATCTCATCCGGTGCATTCTCCAGAACGTAGCTGATCACATACTTGAGCATCGCCTCCGCCAGTTCCATATCATCATCCAGATCAGCAAATGCGATCTCCGGCTCGATCATCCAGAACTCCGCCGCATGCCTCGTTGTGTTGGAATTCTCCGCCCGGAAAGTCGGTCCGAATGTATAAATACTCCGGAATGCCTGGGCGTATGTCTCGCCGTTGAGCTGTCCGCTCACCGTAAGGCTCGTCTCTTTTCCGAAGAAATCTTTGCTGTAATCTACCGTGCCGTCCTCGTTCTTCGGCACATTCTCCATGTCCAGTGTGGTCACGCGGAACATCTCTCCCGCGCCCTCGCAGTCACTTCCGGTGATCAGCGGAGTATGCACATAGACAAATCCTCTCTCCTGGAAAAATTTATGAATCGCATATGCCGCCAGGGATCTCACGCGGAACACTGCCTGGAATGTATTCGTTCTCGGGCGCAGATGAGAAATCGTCCTGAGATATTCGAAACTGTGGCGTTTCTTCTGCAGCGGATAATCCGGAGCGGACGCTCCTTCCACACACACCTCGTCCGCCTGGATCTCAAACGGCTGCTTTGCCTGGGGCGTCGCCACAAGCGTACCGGTAACGATGACAGCCGCGCCTACGTTCAGCTTTGAGACCTCTGCAAAGTTCTCCATCCTGTCGTGATAGACGATCTGCAGAGTCTGGAAATAAGAGCCGTCATTCAGCACGATAAACCCGAATGTCTTGGAGTCGCGGATACTGCGGATCCACCCGCCGACCGTCACCTTCTTATCCAGGTACGCCTCCCTGTTTTTAAATAATTCCCGAATCGTTGTCAGTTCCATAATAAAACTCCTTAAACAAATTATTCTGTTTTTGTCAGTATTGTCATTATAGCACTGTCGGGCGGAGGCGTAAACAGGATTTTTATCACTCTTGACTCTCACGCAGCGTGATAGTGTATGCTTAGTTACAGGGAAGCATAACAGACTCTGACCGGTCACTCCTGTTTTCGTCCCTTTATTCTATTGAGAGGAGCCTTTGAGATGAAAAGTATAAGCCAGGTTGCCAGACTCACCGGCGTCAGTGTGCGGACGCTGCAGTACTATGATGAGATCGGGCTGTTAAAGCCCAGCAAACTCACTCCGTCCGGCTACCGCCTGTATGATGACGAGGCACTGCAGACGCTGCAGCAGATTTTATTTTTTAAAGAGCTTGGATTTCAACTGAAAGAGATCGATGAGATTTTAAAGGATCCGGACTTTGACCGGATTGCCGCTTTCAAAAAGCAGAAAGAACTTTTTCTGTTAAAACGGAACCGTACCGACAGGCTGATACGCCTTCTCGAACGGCTTGAGAAAGGAGAACCGTGTATGAGCTTTAAAGAATTTGACCTGTCTGATTATATCAACGCCCTGGAAGATTTCAAATCCAGTCAGACCGAGACGGTCAGCGAGCACTGGGGCAGCGTTGAAAATTTCGACATGTTCATCCAGAAAATCAAAGACGATGAAGAACATGTGGCACAGCTTGCCATCCGGCAGTTCGGCAGCATTGAAAAATATACCGAAGCCATGAAACACAATCTGGAACATTTCTCCGAGATCATGGATGACTGGTATTCCCAGGTTCCGGAAGAAATGAGGACGGAGGATAAGTTTCTTAAACTGGCGTCGCACAGAGGAGAAGACGTCTCCTCAGATCCCGTTCAGGACCTTGTGAAAGAGATCATCACCAATGCCCAAGGGAACGCACCTTCCGTACTGGTCGGGAACGAGGGCAGCTACTGCCGGATGATCATTGACTGCTATTCCAACGATTATCTGAGACGGGTCTTTGATACAAAACATGGGGAGGGAAGCTGTGATTATATCGTAAGGGCTTTTCAGTATTATGTGGACAGCAACAGCCTGTGAAGCTGTGGGGTCGTAATTTTAAAGCCTGTTGGGACTTTGTGCCTGTTCCTGTACTCTGTACCTGTTTGTGCACTTCCCGCTGCATCCGCTTCGGGTTCCGCCCTGCCTCTTCTACAACAGCTGCCACAGCCGGACTAAATCGCAACCGATCGTAATATTTCAGTACGCTACCTACCGGCTCTGGCAGGAGAGAGGCCCCTGCGTTGCGTTTTTATCTTTGCCCTCTAAGTTTAGCATATTAACGGATATTTAGCTACAAATTGCTGTACAGATACCTGCAAGGTATCCTTTTAAAAAGTAAGCGCCAAATATTCCTGCGGATTTCCTGATCCTCAAGTTTTACCTATAATT
>CBJMC01400__coassemble_923_pt1 | contig 23592 bp, 20 predicted proteins | sample CBJMC01400__metabat2_high_PE_029 | metagenome-assembled genome bin CBJMC01400 | reverse complement strand
GATCAGCGTATTATAGTCTGTCCGGTCATTACTTACATATCCGTGGACAATGAAGTAATTCTCTACCGCTATCTGGACGTTATAGGCAGGTTTTAACTGACCGTTCAGCATATGGTCTTCCTTCATCCGCATGAAGGTCGCTTCCAGGTCTGTCTTGGAATAGCTGTTGCGGTCTTTCCCCATGATCTCAAAGCAGTCCTTATACTCCATCAGACGCCTGCCGCATTCTTCCAGTTCCTCATAGAGCTTCTGGAGTTCTGGTTTCCGTTTCCCTTTTTCATATACGAATTCGATCTCTTCTCCTTCTGCGATTCGTTTCAGGTTTTTCTGCAGTTTCACGATCTCAAGCGGAGAGCAGTTATCGATCTCAATGATGGTGTTATTGGGAATTTTCTTGTGCTTTGTCAGTTTCCGTTTCCTGTTCTCTTCAATGATCTTTCTGACTTTGTCCATTCCTTCGATCACAAACATACGGGCATCTCCAAGATCGTATTTGGGCCCATAGCCATTCTCGAGCAGAAAAGCATTGTATTTTGCATAAAGGGCATCTATGCTGTCCAGCAGATTGGCAAGGTGATAGTTAAGGCTGCCCCGCCAGACGAACGTATATCTGTTGGCATTCGCTTCAATCTTGGTTCCATCGATATAAAGCTCTTTCAGCGTGATTAGTCCTTCCTTTTCCAGACGACGCATGAACTGATAGTTCAATTCGTCCAAAATTTCACCGGTCAGTTTTTTCCCTTTAAAGTCATAAAAGGCATCTCGCTGAGGCTTTTCTCCTTTGGTCAGCCAGATAAAAGCAAGATCTCTTTGGCATAAGTCTACAATACGGTCAACAGCCCGGACCCCGCGCATGTTTGCGTAGGTAACAACAGCATACAGCATGATTGGGTTAAACCCGGTTCTTCCCTTATCTGAATAACAGGCCAGCAGGCCTGAAAAATCTAATTCCTCCATCACGTTTTTCAGGGTATAGACTGGATCGTCATCGGGTAAACTCAATTCGAAGAAACTGAAGTTAATTTTCTGTTGCCCAATTTCAAAAAAGTCGTTATAATATTCCTTGGTTAGCATAGTTCCATTATAACATGGAACGGGGAGAAAGATGGTTAGTCGTTAGCCATCTTTTTCTCTTTTTTATAGGATAAATTTCAGGGGAAGGCGTGACTCGCATGAGTCACGCCTTCCCCTGTTTAAAACTGTCTATTTCCCGACAGCCCCCTTATCATGCTCTCCGCCGGAAATTCCAGGGTGATCTCTGTGCTCTCCCCCGGAACACTTTCCGCCGTGATCCTTATATTCATCTGACCGCAGAGTTTTCTGCACAGGTACAGCCCGATCCCGTTGTCCTGTACTGTAAGCAGTACTTCGTTCCTTTCCTGACTTCCGGAAAATTTCAAATGGAACGGCTCCTTTGTTCCCTCTCTATCCGGCTTTCTGTATTTAACCGCATTGGAAATGATCTGCCCCACGGTAAAGGAACAGCTCTTGATATCTGCACTGACCGGAATATCAAGATTTTCCATATGAATCTTTGCACCTGACTGGATCAGCGGTCTGGAATATGCCTTGAGCGCCAGATTCACGATCTCCCGCAGAGTCGTCTTTTCCACCTTAAAATCCTTCTCTGCCTCTGTGCTCCGCGCATAATAGAGCACCTGTTCCACCAGAGCGTCAATCTTTCCAATCTCATCGCCAATCCGCAGAGTGGTCCGGTTTTTGTCATTCTCGATCATCAGACCTGCCGATGTGATCGGCGTCTTGATCTCGTGAACCCAGGAATCCAGATATTCCCGGTACTCACGGTTCTTCTGCTCCATGGCAGCAATCCGGTCATTCTCATATTTGCTGTTCCTGCGCAGGATCTCCATCAGGATCTGCCCGTCCAGGAACTGCGGTTCTTCTGAAATTTCCGCCAACAGCGTCTTCTCCTCCAACTGGTCCGAAAGTTCAAAAAGCCTGCGGTAAAACGCTCTCCGTCTCGCATAGTCCCAGACAAGAGAAGCAAAAGCTGCCCCGCAGAAGATTGCCTCTACAAAAAGGATAAAGATTCCCCGCACATCCGCAAGCCACAGAAGAAGCGCCGCAAGAGACGCCGCTGCAGCCAGACAGGCCAGTGAAACGATCCGGTCCGTCAGATAGCTTTTCAGTCTCATACGCAGTACCCCATCCCCCGCTTTGTCTGCAGATAATCCGGCAGCCCGATCCCGGCAAGTTTCTTCCGCAGACGGACGATATTCACATTCAGCGTATTTTCGTCAATAAATTCCTCACTCTGCCACAGCTCATCAATGATGGCGTCCCGGGGAATGATATTTCCCTTATTTTCCATAAGAAGCCGCAGGATTCCCATTTCATTTTTTGTAAGCTCCGCCTCTGCCCCTCCATGGCTGACCGTAGCGCGCATCAGGTTCAGCGTCAGCCCGTTGTGCATGAGCACCGTTCCCGGCTGCGCTTCATAGACCCGGGAAATAAGCTTCTGAATCCGGGCCAGAAGCACCTGGGCATTGTAAGGTTTTGTGATATAGTCGTCTGCGCCGGTATTGAGACTCATCAGCTCATCGAAGTCCGAGCCGCGGCTCGTCAGCACAATAATGGGGACGCCGGATTTTCTCCGCAGCTCCCTGCAGATCTGGAATCCATCCTGATATGGCAGGTTCAGATCCAACAGCACCAGATCCGGCTCCGCCGCAAGACATTTCTCCACAATCCGCTCAAAATCATCATCTGTCCCGCATTCATACCCGTACTTCTGCAGGAAACGGGACAGCTCCTCCCGGATCGATGCATCATCTTCTATAATAAATATCTTCATGTTCGCTTTCCTTTATTCATACCTGCCGAGCCTTATCTCCGTAACCTGCCCCGACTCCGCATCAACATCTACAGAGCATCCGTTATAATAACTTCCCTCCTCATACCAGGAATAGATGTCAATCACCTCTCCCTCATATACATCGTCCGCCTCGCCGTATGCCGCAACCACATCCTCTGCACTGCTCCCCGTTCGGATTCCACCGGGGAAGAGGATATCGATTCCGCCCTGCATGGTATCGAATTCACTCACCGTAAGACCCACGATCAGACATTCCGAGACAGACTCCGCTTCTTCGCCCGCAGGAAGCAGGTCTGCCAGAATCTCGTTACCGTTTTCATCTGTAAACCAGGCTGCGCCAAAATCAGTAATCATACTGTCTTCCGGCAGGTAATCCGTGTCAACACTTAATCCCGCTGCCTCCAGATCCGCTATCATACACGGCAGTGTGAGCACTTTGTCGTTTATCTTTACTGTATAGCTGTCCCAGTGGGTTCCGAGCTCCCCTAGCTGTGACGCGGGCTCCAGTCCGTCTGTTTCATCCGTATCGTCTGTTCCGTTCTGTCCGTCAGGCTGTGCAAAGACTTCTTCCTCTTCCTGCCCTGCGATTCCGAAAAGGGAATCATCACCATCTGCCTCCGGGGCATTCAGAGCTTCTTCCGGCACTGTGATCTCCCGGATACTGTCATATTCCAGAAACGTAATCTCCATATAGTATTCCGAAATTTCCAGATCCTCTGCTCCCGTACCGCCTGCTGCCCCTGCCAGGCTTCCCGCCAGATCCTTCATATCAATCCACAGTCTTGCCGGAAGGATACTCTCCCGGTAAATTTCCAGAGTACACGGGATCTCGGCTTCGGCGATGTCTTCCTCGTCGATAGAAAGCCCGCTGACCGAACTGAGAAGATCATCATCCAGCAGATCCGTCAGCGCATCGCCTCCGATGTCCCCGGTAAGTTCATAACACTCCTGCCCGTTTACATCCGTCAGCTCCCCGGAAAGCTCAAATACGGACGCCTGCTCCCGGATATCGGAAAATGTATCTGCTTCCAGTGCTCCCTCCGCACTCTCGGACACAGATTTCACCCAGTAATCTCCTATTCCCGTGTATACAGTATATCCTTCCTCCACAGGAACCGTGTAGATCTCCAGATCTGTTCCGACATTCATTCCCATAACACTCAGCGACATATTTCCGGTTAAATGGCTTGTCTCTGCCTTTTTTACCGTCTCTACATCCATGTCTGCCTCCATCCCGATCTCTGCGCCGCCGCTCTCCATCTGCGCCGACATTTTCAGGTTGTAGACGAAAGATTCTGCCGCTTCTACATTTCTCGCCATATCCTGCAGCAGATTTTCCGGAGTTGCCTTTTTTCCGCATCCCGGAATGAACACAGCCGTGATCACCATAACTGCAGCTGCCGTCCCGGCTGCCCTGATCTTTCGATTCAACCGCTTTCTTTTCATATGCTTTTTCCTCCCTCTGTTTTTTGAGTCTGGGTTTCTACAAATGGCATTCTCTGTCATCCCTGCCGGTAATAAGCCACAATCAGGTCCACCATCCGGTTATAACTCTGCACACCGTCTGCCTGTCCGTTAGCTTTCAGATAAGTATCGTTGATCCGGTCCGCCGTCTCGGAGATCATTCCCTCATAGCTGTCCCAGAAGGCATTATTTGCCGCCAGATCCGGCTCCGCTCCCTCGTCAAGAAGTCCCCTTACCTGCTGCCATGTCTCATAATCCGCACGGTACAGCGCATTCATGCAGTATACCCAGCCGGACAGATATCCGCTGTACTGAAAGTCCATACGCTCCGATCCGGCACATGCCAGAAATGCGATAAAATTCGCCTCCTGCTCCTGCATGAATCCCCGCAGATGGGAGAGCTCATGGCAGACTGTAAACGGCGTATTGTAAGCGGTCATATCCCCGTTGTAGTTCGCCTCCACCGTAAAAGGGGAATATACACCTGTAAGCCCCTGATAGGAAAGGATCTCCGACACGATAATCTTCTTGGGCTGCGGATAATATCCCTTCAGGGCGGAATACTTTTCTCCCAGGCTCTCCATGGCTTCCACCGCCCCGGAGCCTTCCGGCGCGTCCAGTTTCATAACGCCGCTTTCATCCCGGCTGACATTTTCCACTCTCTGATTCACTTCTTCGGTCAGCCAGACGCAGACCTGCCGCAGATCCTCCACTGTATATTGGGAAGTGATGATTCCCTCCTCCTGGGAAAAAGATCTTCTGTGGTAGTTGATCCCGCATCCCACGGTATAGAGGAACGCCAGAATGGCAACTGTCAGCATCACTCCGGAGAACCACCGGTAGAGTACATTTCCCGCACCGTCTTTCCGGATGATCTTCCGCACAGATAACACAACGGAAAGAATCAGCCCTAAGATCAGTCCGTACAGACAGATCTCCGCCACGGAAAACGGAAATATTCCCATAATCCGCCCGATTACGGATACAAGCACGGGATAGACTGTCTGCGAATACCACTCGGCAAAAGCCGGAACCTGCGCCGCCGTCACCATGAACACTGCACTTAAGATCAGCAGGATCACCGCTGTTATCAGTCTGTATTTTGTACTATGCCTTTCTTTTACGGAAACTGTTCTTTTACGGGCCAATTGTCTTCATCCTCTGTTTCTGTTTTCATGAACCTTGATTCAGTGAATTCTGATGCAATGAACTCTGATTCAATGAATTCATTATAACATCCCCGGCAGGATAAGAGAATAGCGACTGAGCTGAAACCACACATTTCATCGCTCACTGTAACACCCGCAATGCCGCATCATACCGGGTCATGGAAAAACCGGGGATGGTCCGCACAGGGAGTTGGGCGGACGGAAAAAGAGACAGGCTCCTGATTTCCACTCAAGAGTCTGTCTCTGTATCTTTTCAATAATAATTTTTTGCAGTTCTTTAGCCTTTCTGCGCCGCATTACCTTTCCGTCTCTCGTTACTCAAAGAAGAACTCTGCAAACGCTTTCAGGTTCTCATCCTTCTCCGAAGCAGCCAGCGCACCTGCATATACCGGTTCATAGAACGTAATCCCATATTCCTGCCACTTCTCACTCTTGGACAGATCGAGGACTCCGTTGGTCAGATACTGCTCATACTGCCCGTAGTCATCGCCCAGTATCTCGCTCCAGTCACGGAATCCGCCCTGCTCATCGTACTCCTCGTAAGTCTCTTCATTGCAGATAAACAGATCCACTGTTCCGGAAGCAAGCAGTACCATTCTCTTTGTCACATCCGTGTAATCATCGCCGGATCCCGCTGATGCATCCATGGTAATCGTCTCATATTTGTCCCCGGTTCCAATGTAGTCAAGGAGGTCGTCCGTCATCTGATCAATCTGCTCCTGCGCATTCATGTCCGCATCTACGATTGCGATGGACAGAAGCTCCACCTTCATGGCATTCTGTACCATCGTCACGATAATACTCCCGACCATGATAACGGCCAGAAGTACCACAAGCCATATCTTATAGTAGGTCCAAAGATACTCGATCTTCTGTCTGAATGTCATGGATTTCAGTTTCTGAAACTCCAACTGTCTTTTCTCTTTTGACGTTAAGTCTGATTCATGCTTTTGCTCCATAAATTTTGTACATCCTTCTCTCTTCTGACATGTATTTCCTGTTACGGATCTACGGTGTGCAACACAACAAAAACTCTCTGTGCACTGCGCAGATTTTGTCATGGATAAATGTACCGCCCCTCCGGCGCACCGATTATAGACAGTTTAACCTATTTTGCTGTTTATTGCAAATTATTTTCACGACAGGAGCCAATCCGCTATATCGAAAATCTGAATCCCTTCGTAGCTGTATACCGGATGTTTTGTCCGGGCAATGATCATTTTGGGATAGGCATCCCGAATCTGCAGCAGCGGCGAACATTCTCTTATGAGAGTTTCCTGCGCGGAAATATTATCGCTGACCTGAATATAAATCTTTTCGCCGCCTTTCTGCGCAACAAAATCGATCTCTTTCTGATACAGCTTCCCGACATACACATCATATCCCCGGCGGAGCAGCTCAATACACACAATATTCTCATACACTCTGCCATAGTCCATATTTCTGCTGCCCAGAACAGCATAGCGAATGCCGGTATCGCACAAGTAGAATTTCTCCGTGCTCTCCAGATACTTTTTCCCACGGATGTCATAGCGTTTTATATCATAAAAGACGAATGCATTGCACAAATATTTGATATATCTGCCAACTGTTACATGATTTGTTGCAGCATTATTTTTCGTCAGCATCTGGCTGACTTTATTAGGCGAGGTCAGATTGCTGATGTTATCCATCAGAAACTCACTTAACCGCTGCAAAACCAGTGTGTCCGGGAGAGAATATTTCTGGACAAGATCTCTGGTGACAATCGTTTCATAAACCTCTTTAATATAATTGGTTCTGTCTTTTTCCGTTCTGTATGGGTAAGAACCTGCAAGTCCGCCCCGAAGCACATACTCGTCAAACAGCTTTTCTTTATCATCGATCTCGTCGTAATACTGACAGTATTCTGTAAAACTAAAGGGAAATACATGAATTTCGATATATCTTCCGGTAAAAAGTGTTGCCAGATCAGCGCTCAGTAAAAAAGCATTGGACCCGGTCACATAAATATCATATTTCCCTTTCGAGTGCAGGCTGTTGACTGCCAGTTCAAACTTCGGGCACATCTGTACTTCATCTATAAAAAGATAATTCGTTTTTCCTTCCTGGTAATGCTCCTCCACATAAGCGTGCAGTGCATGATATTCTTTTATTTCCTCAAACTCCAGATCCATAAAGTCAATAAATATAATATTGATATTCAGGACATGGTTTTTCAGGTATTCTGTATATGCCTGCATCAGTTTTGATTTTCCCGAACGGCGGATTCCGGTAATAATCTTTATGTCCGGTGTGCCATTCAATTCAATGATTCTGTTCAGATAATTTGCCCTCGTAATTATTTTCATAGAATCTCTCGCTTTCAAAAATTAAATTTTTTTTATTTTTTGAAACTGAATCTGTACTTGTATTATAGCCCCTGAAGATAGTATATTCAACTATTCAATTTCAAAAACATAAATTTTTTCATTTTTTGAAACCGCGCAGAAATCCACAAAAAAGAAGAAAAACTCCAGGCAGTCACTACCGCCTCCAACAGCAGTTATTGCCCGAAGTTTTCCGCAAAATATCATCCGGTATAAGCGTCCTCCGCACTGTTTTTAAAGTTCTGTTTCTCCAGCCACTGCTTTTCCTCCTCTGTCTCCGGAATATCGATTCTCTCGATCTTGAAGATCACAGGTCTGGTACCGTCATTACAGCAGGCGATCATCATCCTCTCATCATTCGTCCACTTATGCATGATCGATCCGCCCTGGAGCGCTGCATAGACATATCTGCTGACCGCATCCCACGCTTCACCGCAGAATTTTCCGTTCATCAGATGATAGAAATCATCCTGCTCCTCCGTTCTTTTCAGAATAAAGGTATCTCCCTTCTTAAAAAACGGACATGGGCCTGATTTCGGATCTGCGAGATATTTTTCCTGATATTCGGGGAACACCTTTGTGTCAAGTACTGTTATTTTACATTCATGCTGCATATGCTGTTACCTCCATATTTTTTATTTCACCATACATTCCTTCCGGTAAAACGCCACCCCATATTTCAGGATATCACTATACCCTTCCTGGCGAAGCGCTTCCTCGTATTTCTGCTCTTCGATCTGGCGCAGTGCCTCGTCGCACTTCTTTTCCAGATCCCGATAAGTATCTGCCACCTTGATTTCGATAATCACTGCTTTTCCTCTGACGCTGGGGTATTTCAGCAGGATATCCGGTCTCCCGTTTCCGGATTCCCGGTTTGACAGGACAATATAGCTGCCGATATTCTTCAACATTCCCGCAAGGAAACCATGATAATAACTCTCCTGATAATCATAAAAGCTGATCGTCTCCATCAGGTTCTGCGACAGTATCTCCGCCATTTTCGCCCGGTCACCGTTTAATATACTTTCATAAAGAGGGGTAAGTTCTTTCTTATCGGTCTTTTCCTCAAACCAGCGCAGTACTGTATTTTTATAAATATACCGCACCTCTGCATTTGGAATCGCCATCTCAACGTATAATGTCTCGCCCTCCATATGCTCGCTGATCTTCTTCAGATATCCGGTAAAAAACAGGAAATTCCAGAGATTGTCCTGGGTGGAATCCATCTCGTCATAGGTGATATCTTCATGGATCGGCTTGGTGATCGTCTTCCCCTCGATCAGAGCTTCAATCTCCTGCCTTACAGAAATATCCGCCTTTTCCACAAGAGTACGCACAATACTGTTGTAACTGGTGTTGGACCAGTAAGGTTTAGCAAATGCATTCTTGTTCTGATAGCTGGAGTCCACATAATTAATCACACTCCACGGGTTGTATACTTCGGTATTTCCAAACAGATAGCCATCGTACCATTTGCGAACCACATCTTCATTGTCCTGAATTCCATAATACTTCAGCATCTCATGAACTTCCCTTCCGGTAAAGCCAAAATGTTCATTATAGGACTCAGACAGAATCGAAATGATTTTCAGGTTATTGAGTCCGGTGAATATCGATTCCTTGCTGATCCGCAGACATCCGGTAACAACGGCAAACTCCAGCGTATCATTTGTCTTAAACGCAGACTCGAAAATGGAACGGATCAGATCCGTCATCTTCTCGTAAAATCCTCTGAAATATGAATTTTCCAGTGGAACATCGTACTCATCGACAAGGATCACTGTTCCGGTTCCATAACAGGAATACAGACACTCGGACAGAAACTTAAGCGACGTAAGATATTCCTTTTCGTCTGCGGCACGGTTCATGAACAATTCGTATTTTTTCCTGTCGTCTTCTGTATCCAGCTTTTCGATAATCTCTCTGTGCTTTTTATATTCTCCGGCAATTTCTTCTTTCAGGCAGTGAAATGCTTCTTCGTAGCTGCCCTGCTTCATGGATTTCAAAGAGAGGGCTATCACCGGGTATCTCCCCATCTCTCTTAAATACTTTTCTCCCGCAGCCATAATCTTTGTCCCCGCAAAGAGACTGCTGCGGTCTTCCTCTGTTTTCTCAAAAAAATACCTGAGCATACTCATATTCAGAGTCTTTCCAAAACGGCGCGGACGCGTAAACAGATTGACCTTACCTTTCAGGTCGATCAGATCTTTGATCAACAGCGCCTCCTTCCCAAACCGAATTCTGCTTTTCTCTCATTTTACTACGGCTGTGAGAACCGTGCAATATTTATCCTTTCCGTCCACATTCCCCTGGACATTTTCTCCCTCTTCTATTTATAATAATAAAATAATCAGACAATACTTTTGTCATGTAACAGAAAGGGGTTTTTACTATGGGCAGAGGCGGTGGTTCTTCACACGGCGGAGGCGGACATTCCGGAGGAAGATCTTTCGGAGGGCGCTCCGGCGGCGGATTCGGTGGCGGCGGCAGAGGACCGGGCGGACCAGGTTTTGGCGGACCCAGACCGGGCGGTCCCGGTTTCGGTGGTCCCGGTTTTGGTGGGCCCAGACCGGGCGGTCCCGGTTTTGGCGGACCGTGGTTCCGTGGGCCGCGCAGAAGGGGACCCGTATTCCCCGGCGGCGGATGGGGCGGACCGGGACGGCGCGGCGGATGCGGCTGTTCTGTAATCGTTCTTGTAGTCATTATCCTGCTGTTTTCACTGATCAGCCAGATTTTCACTGATATCGGCTCATCGCGGAGTACTTCGCAGAATACGGAAGTGACAATCTCCCGGACCGAGCGGACAGCCATAACCGGGACACAGACCTACGGGAAATGGTACGTGGATGAGATGAATTTTATCGGTCACGACACAGACCTGACAGACGGACTGAAATACTTCTACTCCCAGACCGGTATCCAGCCCTATGTGATGATTCTGGACTATGATGCATCCCTGTGGAATAACGGAATCTTCAACGAATCCGCCGCCGAGGAATATCTGGCAGAAATCTACCGGAATACCTTCTCGGACAACGGACATATGATCCTTGCATATTTCGCATGTGAAAACGACTCGGAAGATATGGACGGCACGTTTTACATCTACTACGGCTCAGCCGCCTACTCCGTCATGGACGACGAGGCCGAGACTATCTTCTGGAGCTATTTTGAAATGAATTACAATAACCTGGATTTAAGCATTGCCGAGTTCATCGGAGACAGCTTCCGCGAAACTGCAGACAATATCATGCATACCGGAAACAGCGGCGGCAATGCGCTCATACGGGCGGCTGTGATTTTTGCTGTTGTATGCGTAATTGTAATTGTGGTGGGAGTTATTGTGATAAAAAAGTCAGGCCGGAGAGAAGAATGATCTGTCAATCCTGCTTCCGCTTGACCGCTCCTCTCCCGCCGCGTATAATTACTACAAAAGTAAGATTAAAAGGAGCGTCCACATGAAAAATTTGCCTCAGATTTCCCAGGCGGAATACGAAATCATGAAAATCATCTGGGACTCTTCGCCCATCAGCACAAACGAAGTCTGCGAAAGAGTCCCGAAATCACACAACTGGAGCAGCAAAACGGTTCACACCCTGCTCTCCCGTCTCACGGCAAAGCAGGTCATCTCCTATGAGAAAAGGGGGCGGATGTTCTATTATTCGCCTCTGATCTCGCAGGAAGATTATATCTCACAGGAAAGGCATCAGTTTCTGAATCGTTTCTACAACGGCAGGGCGTCGTCCCTGGTGTCGTCACTGATTTCTGACGCAGAGCTTTCCGATGAGGACCTGCAGAAAATGTATGAACTGATCGATTCGAAACTCAATAATTCAGAGCATTGACGGAGGCACCAGGTTTTGACATTTTCCATCCATTTTTTACTGTGTAATCTCGTGATCGCGGTCCTTGCAGGCATGTTACTGCTTTTGAAACGGATTTTCAAAAAGTATCTCACGGCGGACAGCCGTTATCATATGTGGTATATCTTTACCGCAGCGCTTTTTCTGCCGTTCCTGCCGGAAAGTCTGACGCAAAACGATTGGATACAGGATCTTTTCTATAACGCCTCGGCTGCTCTGATCACCGCACCCGTAGAAGCAGATCACATCGCTTCTTCTACCTCTTCCGCTTCCGCCTCATCTGTTCCATCTCTGGGACTGTATGATCTGGCAGAAGCCGTAAGAAGCACGGACTTTTCCGATTTCAGCCGGATTTTTACCCTTTTCTGGCTCGCCGGATGCGCTTTAACTGCCCTATATTATCTCCTGCAGATTTACCGGATTCACCGCATCCGCAAATCCGGATATGCGGTCACGCCCGAAACGGAACCGGAACTGTACGACCTTTTTCTTTCCTGCAGAAAAGAGCTGAAAATACGGCGCCGGGTTTCCCTGTACACATCCTGCAGCCTGACCAGCCCCGTCTCTTACGGGCTGCTGTTTCCCACGGTTATAATCCCTCAGGATCTGGACATTCTCCTTGATCCCCGGGATCTCCGTTTTATCTTTCTGCACGAGCTGCAGCACTGCAGGCAGAAAGACGCCGTTTTAAATAATCTAAGCTGCTTTTTCCAGATTATTTACTGGTTTAACCCGCTTGTGTGGTACTGTTTTGCCGTGATGCGCTGCGACCGGGAAACTGCCTGCGATCACGCTGTCATCCGCACCGTCGGAAAGGAACATGCCGCCGGTTACGGTTACACACTGATCCGGTATGCGGAAAATCTTGGCAGAAAGAGTTTCCTCTCCCCGCTCTCCCTGTTGGGCGGTGAAAAGGAAGCGGTTATAAGACGGATCAGGGAGATTGCCGGTTACAGGGCGGATACGCCTCTGAATAAAGCGAGAAGCATCTGCATCCTTCTTATGAGCGCCCTTTTCGTATGCACGGCAGCACCGTTTCTCTCGGTTCGGACTTTTGGCGCAGCCTCAGACTCATATGCAGATGTACCTGCAGAAGCTCCCGGAAAAAGTTATGAAGAAAATACAGAATACGTGGATCTCTCCCGATATTTTCATGGACTGGAAGGGACATTCGTCCTGTACGATATGACGGACAGACATTTCCGGATTTACAATGAGGAACTGAGTACCCGGCGTGTATCACCGGATTCGACTTTTAAAATATACAGCGCTCTCTTCGCTCTGGAGAAAGGGATCATTTCCCCGGATTCCACCGCCCTCCCCTGGGACGGCACGGAATACAACTTTGACTCCTGGAACCGGGACCAGACACTGGAAAGCGCCATGCAGAATTCCGTAAACTGGTATTTCCAGGAACTTGACCGGCTGACCGGATATTCGGCACTCTCAGACTATTACCGCGAAATTTCTTACGGAAACTGCAATCTGACCGGCGGAATTGACACATACTGGGCGGAATCTTCTCTGAAGATCTCTCCTGTAGAGCAGGTTCTTCTTCTGGCAGATCTGCTGCAGAACAAGTGGGGATTTGCGGACGAGAACATCCGGGCTGTGCGCGATGCGCTTTTCATTTCAGAGACAACTGTTGGAAAACTCTATGGAAAAACCGGAACAGGTTCGGTGAACGGACAGAATGTAAACGGATGGTTTGTCGGCTTTCTGGAAAACGACGGACATATGTGTTGCTTTGCGGTAAATGTACAGAGCGGGGCAGACACGGACAGCTCTGCTGCAGGAAATATATCCGGGAGCACTGGTGGAGAAAATGTATCCGGAAGCTCCGCCGCCAAAATCGCACTGGAGATTCTGGCGGCGGAATGATTTCCGTCTCAGAACTTATCCGCCAGTGCAGCCGCCTGCGCGCATCCGTCCGTCTTGTCGGCAGGATTGACTTTCTCTGCTGCTGATATTACAATCATAACAAGAACATGACAGAAAACAAGTACGCACATAAAAGTGCGATACTAACAAGCAGGTTTAATACTTACCTCAAGGAGAGTGTGAAATGGGAAAAAGATGCATATCCAACGAGAACTTAAGCACCACGGGATTCAGTTATACGCTTTCTCTGATCAACGGGAAATATAAGATGACGATTCTCTATACGCTGATGGAATTCGGCGTCGTAAGATTCAATGAGATGAAAAAATACATCGGACAGATTTCCTATAAAACGCTGAGCTCTACCCTGAAAGAACTGGAAGCAGATCAGCTTGTCCACAGAGAAGAATATCCGCAGATTCCGCCCAAAGTAGAATACAGTCTGACAGAACGAGGCAAATCACTGATTCCGATTCTGGACGGAATGTGCGAATGGGGAGACAAAAACCGGCTTTAAGCCGGTTTTTCTGCCGTAGAATTTTCCGCCAGGAAACGTCTCAGCTCCTCCTGACGTTCTGCGAAATCCTTCATCCCCAGATCATACAGTTTCCGCTCCGTGTCTTCATCCATAGAATAAGTTCCCACTTTGAGCGGCTCACTGGGCGCAAAGACGAATGCTTTCCCCTCCTTTTCCAGATCGAACACTTCCTGCAGATTTTTCTGGTATGTAATATGTCTTCGGTCAATATCTTCTATGATCTTCGGATATTTCCGGCACAGACGGGAATACAGGAAACGCATCCCCTGAGGCTTTCTCACGTAGTCCCGCTGTTTGGACAGGATGACCACAAGACGGTCGCATCCTTCTTCCATGGCGTGCCGGACCGGAATCGCATCAGCAATCCCTCCGTCATAGTATGGCACCCCGTTTATCTCCACCGGACGGCATGCAGCCGGGATCGCGCTGGACGCCATAACCGGGCGGTAATCATCCTGTTTCATGTCTTCCTTGCCGAAATATTCCGCCTTTCCGGTCAGGGCGTTTGTGGCTGCCACCTCATATTTCACCGGGTTTTTCATGATTGCCCGGAAATCTAGCGGATCTTTTCCCGTGGAATTGGTCAGTTCTCCGTAGATATACTGCAGCCCGAACAGATTTCCCGTCTTCAGCAGGCTCCTGATTCCGAAATATTTGGGAGAATGAATATGCTCCGTGAAAAAGCGGAGATTGCGCCCCCGCTGTCCCGCCACAAAAGACGCCACATTCCCGGCGCCTCCGGAAACGCCGATGCAGTAATCAAACGTTATGCCATGATTTTCTTCCTTTGTTCCATTGTAAATCTCCTCCTGTTCATTTCTACGCTGTCCCTGCTTTTTCGTAATAATGCTCAATAATGTCCTTCAGCGTGATCTCCTGCATCTTCTGCTCCGCCGCATCCTGGACTTCCCGGTAGAAATCACCGATGGCAAGCTGGATGTTGATTCCCACGCCGCACTCCGGATTGGTATGGATATCCAGATGCAGCAGCGGCTTTTCCCCTTCTACCGCACGGTAGATATCCAGCATGGTGATCTGATCCGCCTTTCTCGTCAGAGCTGCATTCGCCTGCCCCCGTTCTGAAGTTATAAGCCCTCCCCGTTTCAATGCAGACATCAGCTGCCGGATATAGGCGGGATTTGTCTTTACACTCTCCGCGATCCTCGCGCTTGTCATCCGGTTTCCTTCTGCCAGACAGAGAAAGACAAGAAGGTGAATCGTGTCGCTTAATTTTGTCGAATACTTCATAGCTTCACCTCTCATTTCAAAAATTTGATTCTACAACTTATAATTTATAAAATAACACGTTATAATTCATCATGTAATTTTAATAATAACTCCCATAAAAAAGGAAGTCAATAATGCTTACAGGACAGAATACAGTCCGTCTGTTCCTTTATATCTGTTCCATTACACTAAAAAAGTTCTTGACATATTGTTTCGTAACAGGATAATCTTGTTCTAAGAAAAATATTCTCACCCGCGCACCTTTCTATCTGCACTTTCAGACTCTGACGGAAGTGCCGGATGAAAATGCTGACTCTAAAACCAGAGAAATCGAGAAAGCAGCACTGACTGCTGCTTTTTCCAAAATCATAATCCGTATCCTGAGCTGCTGCATATCATTCATGACAGAGCTGCATCAATCCGCCTGAAGGAGGGGAAATACCCATGCCGAATTTTACATACAATGCGATCAAAGCATCTTTTATAAAGCTTTTAAATGAACGGCCTCTGGCCCAGATCAAAGTAAAAGATATTGTAGCTGACTGCGGAGTCAACCGCAATACATTCTACTATTATTTCCATGATATTCCTTCTCTGATCGAAGATATGGTAACGGAGCAGGCTGAATACATTATACAGAAATATCCCTCCGCCAATACGATCGAGGACTTTTTTGAAACTGTCATCGACTATATACTGAAAAACAGAACCATGTTTCTGCATATCTACAACTCCGTAAACAGGGAGCTGTTTGAGCAGTATCTGTGGCAGGTATGCGAGCGGGTCGTGATTCTTTATGTAGATTCCGTACTGGACGGACGCCAGATCCGCCCGGAGGACAGGAGCATCATAGTCCAGTACCTCAAAGCCTTAAGTTTCGGAATTGCGTCTGCATGGCTCCAGTCCGGCCTTACAGAAGAGATCCGCCTCACATTTGAACGTATCTATCAACTGAAAAAGGGAACTGTGGAAGAAATGATCCGCAGATTTGAGACAGAATAGTTTTCCCGCACAACATTCCTGTCAGCAGGTTTCAGACATTTTAGGCTCTTTGTCTGTTTTTCAGGCACAAAGCCTCAAATGTCTGTATGAAACCGCCGCCGGTCATGCTATCTTTCTGTAAGTAAAACAGCCAGAAAGAAGGGATTGATTATATGATCAAAAACGAGTGGAAAGGCCTGCTGAAAAATAAAATTCTTCTTATTGTCCTGATCGCAATTATTGCGATTCCTTTTATTTATGCAGGTCTGTTTCTGAAATCTATGTGGGATCCATACGGAAATCTTGACAAGCTGCCGGTTGCGGTTGTAAATGAAGACGTGCCGGTGGAATACGAAGGCAATACCCTGTGCATAGGAGATGACCTGACAGAGGCACTGAAAGATAATGACACTCTCGACTTTCATTTTGTGGACAGTGAAAAAGCCGGGGAAGGTCTGGAAAACGGTACGTGGTATATGGTAATCACGATTCCGGAAGATTTTTCCCGCAGCGCAGCAACTCTTTTGGATGACACTCCCCGGAAAATGGAGCTGAAATACGCAACGAACCCGGGCACCAATTATATTGCCTCCAAAATGAGCGAAACTGCAATGCTCCGGATCCGCAATGAAGTCGCAGCCCAGGTTACAGAGACTTACACCGCCATCGTCTTTGACCGGATCGCACAGGCCGGCAGAGGGCTTTCAGAAGCCGCAGACGGTTCGCTGCAATTAGCAGACGGGATTGACGAAGCCTCTGCCGGCAGCGTGGCAATTACGAAAAACCTGAGTATACTTACTGACAGCACGCTGACATTTTCCGATGGAGCTGACACTCTGACGGAAGGGCTGAAGGAATATACGGACGGAGTCAGCCGGATCAACACCGGTGCATCACAGTTAAAAAAAGGAACCGACTCCCTTACTGCCTCTCTGCCCGCACTGACCGGCGGTATCCATACATTAAATAATGGTGTAAAAACCTATACCAGCGGAGTGGCTGCACTAAATGCAAATTCCCCGCAGCTGCTGGCAGGGGTGCAGGATCTTGAAACAGGAGCCCAAAGCCTCACCCGGGGACTGGATACCCTGCAGACCGGCACAGACCGGTACGTCAGCGCAGTCGATACATTTACCCGGAATGCTGTCCTTTATGCACAGGGAACAGAACAGCTCGCACAGGGCGCAGAACAGTTGGAACCGCTGGAAAATCTGGATCAGGCGTCTTCCGCGATCTCCCTGCTTAATGCATCTGTCTCTGAAGGAGATCTCTCCCTCAAAAACAGTGCCGAGGGCTTAAGCGATAATCTTAACAGCCTGTACATCGGGATGCAGGAACTTTCGGAACATGCATCCGTCATCAGCAGCGCTTCCCCGATACTGGAAGATTCTGCCGGCGCCCTGCGGTCCGCCTCCGGCACTCTCTCAGATACGGCCTCGCAGATCCGTGCTGCAAAGGATTCTGTTTCAGCCGCTGCGGACAGCAGCATCTCTCTTGTAACATCCTGTGCGGCTGATGGAAATGACAGAATCAGCACTGCCAACGGACAGCTTCAGAGCGCAAAGGATACCTTAACATCGTCCGCTTCTTCTCTTGAAGCAGTCTGGGAGAAACTGTCTGAAAATGATTCTGTTCCGGAGGACGCCCTCGCTTCACTTCGACAGACAATCGATTCTCTTGACTCTTCTGCCGGAAATATTCAGGAGATTTCCGGTATTGAGACAAATGATTATATTGCCAGGGCACAGCAGATATCCGATACCGCAGCCTCCGGGCTCAGTTCTCTGGACGAAGCACTGGATACTGCTGCCAGCCGGCTTGACGATACTGCTGCCGGACTGGAAGAGAACGCTGACTCCATCCCGGATATCTCCGCGGATAGCTTTCAGGACCTGACCGAAAGCGCCGGTCTGTTATGTAATAACGCCCGTCAGCTGTCTGCAGGCACAGCAGCCGTCTCAGACGCACTAACCGAACTTGAGGCACAGACTGAAAATTTTCCGGCGGCATCCGAAGGAATCAAAGAACTTAACACAGGGTTCGATACTCTCCTTTCCAACAATGACGCTCTTCTGGACGGAGCGGACAGCCTCCGCGCAGCCGGAACCGATGTAACCGGCGGAATCAGCAGCATCCGTTCCGGAGGACTTACAGTCTCCGACGGTATTCAGACGCTGGGAAGCGGAATCCGTACTTATACCGACGGCATATCCACACTTGCAGACAACAGTTCTGCTCTGACAGACGGTACTGCAAAACTGGCTGACGGAGCAGGCGTGCTCTGTTCGGGAGCCGGTCAGCTTTCTGATGGAACTGCCGTACTGGCGGAAGGAACCGCTTCACTGGTCGAAAACAATGACCGTCTGAACGACGGCGCAGCGCTTCTCGCAGACGGAGCCGGTCAGCTCTGTGACGGTGCTTCCCGGCTTTATGACGGTTCTGTGGAACTGGATGAAGGAATGGCTCAGTTGCAGGACGGCGCCGATGTTCTTGCAGACAGCCTGTCCGAAGGCGCAGAGGAGGCCTCCGCTACAACCGCAGACGAAGATACAATTCATATGTTTGCTTCTCCGGTAAATACAGATGAGACGCAGATTACCACCGTAGAAAATAACGGTCATGCCATGGCGCCGTACATGATGTCCGTGGGACTGTGGGTGGGATGTCTGGCTTTCTGCCTTATGTATCCATTGACCAGATACAACGGGAAACTGAAATCCGGACTTGCATGGTGGGCCAGCAAAGCGTCCGTCCTCTATCCGGTAGCAGTCCTGCAGGGGCTTATGCTGATCTGGCTGCTTCATGTGATCGATGGTTTCACTCCGGCGAAAATGACTGAGACAATACTGTTTGCCTGCCTTACTTCCGTTGCATTTACATCTGTCATGTACTTTTTCAATATTACGCTCGGAAAAGTCGGAAGTTTTCTCATGCTGATCTTTATGGTCGTGCAGCTCTCCGGCTCCGCCGGCACTTATCCGGTTGAGATCTCACCGGCATTTGTCGCTGACATCCATGCTTATCTGCCGTTTACCTATACCGTGGACGCATTCAGAAGTACGATCAGCGGCGGAGGAAATATAAGGAATTCCGTGATTCTGCTCGCCCTGCTGACCGTTGTATTTACCGGACTTACGATCCTTCAGTTTCAGCACATGTCGCGCCGGCGCAAAAACAGCCAACCGCTTCTCATCGACTGGCTGGAAGAAAAGGGACTGGCATAATCTCAATCCCATTTGAATAATGACCAAAAAAGTCCGTAAACTTAAAGTTTACGGACTTTCCAAGCTCCCCCTGTTGGACTTGAACCAACGACACTTCGGTTAACAGCCGAATGCTCTACCGACTGAGCTAAGGAGGAATATTTAATTTTCATGGCATCCTGCACTCAGAAAATTAACTTTCCCTTGCGGTTCTGCCAAGTGGAGAATACGAGAGTCGAACTCGTGACCTCCTGCTTGCAAGGCAGGCGCTCTCCCAACTGAGCTAATCCCCCGAAACATGTTCTGTGAACTTTTATACAATACCATATTCCAGTAGATTCTGTCAAGAGTTTTTTTCTTTTTAATTTTCTCTTTTTTACTTTCTTTCCACTCCTTTTCCCTCTCTCTTTTCCTCTCCCTCACATTGCCTTTTCCACTCCCGCCGGTTTCCGGGCTGTGCTGCCTCATATTTCCGCTGCGTTCCACTCCCGAGCGAAAGCGTGGTCGCCGTGGTAATATGAGCACACAGCCGGACACCCGACAGTCATACAAAAGGCAATTCAGACAGTTCAGAATCCAAGCAGCCGGTTCAGCAGCGGATTTGCATCATACAGAAAACTCAGGATGCTGCTCTTCTCAATCATCTCAAAGCACGCCATCCCCGCTTCCGTTGTGTAAAGCAGCGTGATAACAAGGAATCCCACCCAGACGATCACCAGGCCCAGGACAATTCCCAGCACGCCGCCTGCCAGGTGATTGATCAGTCCCAGCACCGGCAGCTCGCCGATAATATTTACCGCGAACATCAGCGCCTTTACGATAATGATGGCGAGTAGGAAAGTCACGAGAAATGACACCACATTCAGAACCATCCGTGAGATAAATGCCGCCACATATTTCGGAAAGCTGTCAGCTCCAAGTTCCTGATAGATGATACTGTTGTTATTCTCCAGAAGGGCATCTTTCAGAAACTGGGGAAGCGGCGAATTCTCAATCTCCGCGATCTGGGTATCTCTGGGAATCTCACCGAGAAGCCCGAGAATGTCATCTGCCGTGATGCCGAGCCTGTCCCAGTTCAGATTACCGAGATCTGCTCTCTGTTCCGGCGTCAGATCTGCAAAAGGCGTACCGCTTAAGTCCGCCTGAGCAAGCTGTTCCTCCGTAATCTCCGGCATAAATGTCTCGACGCATCTCTCCTCAATATAGTCGTCAATGGGCGTGTACTCCGCCAGGGCGTCTGCCACATAGGGCGAGAACAGCACTACAATCACAAGGGTAAGCACAGTGGATACCAGGGAAAGTCCCAGTTTCAGGAATCCGCGCACATACCCCACTACAATACAGATTATAAATATTACTGCAATTACAATTAAAAGCCAGTTATCCATTTCGTCTCCTATTTCGTTAAATAAATTACACTCAATTCATTAACGCTCATCACATAGTATCTGTTCAGTCCTGCCGCGCAGAACATTTCCATTACATCCGCGTCAAGTTCTCCCTGGAATTTCACGATTCCGTTTGCCTTGATAATGCAGATCCGCGGTCCGTCATACAGAAGGATCTCATCTCCGTCGATAACCGCATGGTCGTATTCTCCGGAAATCTCCCGGCTCATAACCTGATTTCCGGATCTGTCATAGAGTCTCACCTCGTATCCCGATTTTTCTTTATTCAGCAGGATCAGGCCAAAATACCGGTCCGAGTGGAACACACTGCGGATCTCCTGATTCAGGGAAACTTCCGTCTCTTTTTCGGGAACATCATTCCCCCGGTAGATTGCGAAAGAGTTGTCTCCCACAACAACCATTCGTCCGCCCCCGATACAGAAGATATCTGCCATAAGCGTATCCGCATATTCTTCCGATGCGACAATATTATCTGTTTTTTCCTTTCCCGTCTCCCCGAAATTATAAAATACTACCCGGGATCCCAGGGTGGTTCCCTGTGTATACAGATAGGAAACCGCCAGCAGATTTCCGTCGTCCGAAAGCTCCAGTGCGGTGGGATAACCGGTGTTGTTCAGCGTCACCTGCTGCTCCACAAGAATATTTCCCGTGGCATCATAGGAGATAATCATGGGAGAGGTCTCATTTCTGAGAATCGCACTGACGATTCCCTGATCCGAAACAGTAAATGATTCGATGGGAAGCGTAGTCTCGATCTCTCCTTTGATTCCATCCTCCGTAAAAACAAGGATCGTATTTCCTCCGTTGTCTGCGACTGCAAAGGCGTCCTTTCTCACTTTGATGACCGGATTCTGAAGCTGTGCGGGATAGATCCACTTTTCTTCATTCTGCCTGTTCAGAAATACAACTCCGTCCCGGTTGTACCGCACAATTCCATTGGAAAACCGGGCGTAGCTGTTCGTATCCGACAGCTCGCTCTTATACCCGGCAGCGGTGCGGGCCTGTCCGTACGCTTCGTTGTCGAGGAGAAGGTATGTACCGCATACTGCCAGGGCTGCGAGTATGACCGGCACAAGCATCCTTTTTAACTTCTCTCCACGGAATTTTCTGGCCTTCTTTTTCACTTCCTTCATATCTTCCGGCGGCTTTACCACCTGCAGATATGGTATTTTCTTCTGCGCCATAATAGTCCCCTTATCGTTTGTCTGTATGTGCTAGTATATCACGATTTTACGGTAATAGCAATTTCTGCCCCACATAAATAAGATTTCCATCGGTGATACCGTTCATCCGGCAGATCGCGTCCACATGGGTCACATCACCGTACATTTTCCGGCTGATAATGGCGAGAGTATCTCCTTTCTCCACCACATAGACTCCGTCGCTTCCGTTCTCTCCCGAGGAAGCGCCGGAAGAAGAGGCTGTTCCTGCAGATCCGCCTGCACTGTTATCTGCCGGCTGCCCGCTTCCGGACTCAGATGTCTGCGCATCCCCCGAACCAGCCGTCTGTGCATCCCCGGAGCCGGTCTGTGTATCGCCGTCACCTTTCTGCCCGTCTTCCGCCTGCGCATCCCCGGAGTCATTCTGCCCATCCCCGGAGTCAGCCTGTCCGTCTCCGGAGCCTGCCGCCTGGGAATCCGGAGATAAATCCGATGGCTCCCGGGTCTGTTCTTCCTCCGTCACCGCAGTCACCGTCCCGCTGGTCTCCTGGGTTTCCACCGTATCCGTCCTTCCGGTCAGGCTGCTCAGGGTACTCTCCACAGACCGCATCCGGTCGAAGCTGTTCATCATGGTCACTCCCATGACAATCACAATGAGCACAAGGCAGGCGCTGACCGCATACATCATGCCTCCTGCTTTCCTCTGTCTCTGACGCTCCCCGCGTGCTCGTACCAGATTACGAAAGTCCTTTGCAGCTCTGTCTTCAACAGTCTCCGAGGCTGATACCCCATTTTTTTTTCGACTGGAAATCATGTAGTTCTGCATACACGGATTTTTCTCATAATACGTGTAGTGACCGCCGATTTCCATCAGATCATTCATTTTATGTACGAAATATGTCTCGTCCTTCTCCGCCGGATCTTTCATGATAAAGACCGTATTCTTCTTCGGGAAGGATTTCTTGTGGAGCCGGACTGTTGCTGCATCCGGTATCAGGGGAACTCCCTGCCGGGCGACGAACCAGCCGAGCATCTCCCCGTCCTCAAAGTACTGCTTGCAGTCCTCATATGCATGTTTCCATGTCTCCTCGTCAATCACATATTCATTGCCCGAGAGCTTTAACTCATGCATCTGGATCGCTCCATATATGTAAACATACTCCTCTTCTTCCCCTGACTGCATGTCCCCCACAAGGAATGCTCCGATGGGACCGCCTCCTGCTTTCGCACACTTCTCACACAACTGGGCAAAAAAGGTATCCACATAATCTTCTACATATATTTTCGGACTGTCACTTACGTTTCCAATCTGACGAACATTTTTTGGTATCTGTCTTTCCATTATACTCACCTCTGATAAAAATATGTTTTCCCGACGTCCTAATGAGGATAGCATAATGTAATTGCATGATTTTATCATTTGTTGTCAGACGAATCCGACAAAAGCGGACAGTTTTACAATCATAACCACCAGTGAAAACTGGTGGTTTGCTCTGTCCCTGTAAGGGACGAT
>CBJMC01400__coassemble_910_pt1 | contig 24054 bp, 25 predicted proteins | sample CBJMC01400__metabat2_high_PE_029 | metagenome-assembled genome bin CBJMC01400 | reverse complement strand
TAATGGCAATTCATCCCGCCACCTGCAGAGGTTGGGTGAATTCTTGCTTAACATTAGTTAAATCGATTATTCTATGGCACAAACCCGGCATTTTATCACCCCCTGATATAGTAATGGTGTGCTTTCTATTATACAGCGATTCTCCCGCCTGCTCAATTCTCTTTTTCGATTACTTTAGTGCAGAATTTGAGGTTTCGGAAAATATTCCAGATAAACTTTGGCCAGCAAATCCTTGCGTGGGACATACTTTTCTTCCCAGAATCGGGAATCATTTGAGTTATTTCGATTATCACCCATCATAAAATAATGTCCCTCTGGAATTTCATAGTGGAGATGATTATTCCCGTTCATCTCCATAGGTTCCTTCAGATAAGGTTCATCTATTGGGATATCGGAACCATTCACATAGACTTTTCCGTCTATAATATCAATCGTTTCACCCGGCAGACCAATAATTCTTTTCACATAATAAGTTGTAATACCTTTTGCCTTATCGTCAGGGAAAATGAAAACAGCAATATCGCCGCGCTGCGGTTCACTGAACCTGTATGTAAGTCTGGAGCCTATGATCCGGCTCTCTGCCATAATCGTGTTTTCCATTGAACCCGTAGGCACAAAACTGTTCGCAATAAAATAAGTGTCAAGTATAAATGCACAGCCGCCCGCAATGATAAATATGCAAATCCAACTTATGATCTCCTTTTTCCAGTTAACTGACCGCTTTTTCCCTTTTCTTCTGTTAACCCCTGCTGTTTCATCAACCACATTTTCACTTCCTTTCAATCTGTAAACTCAAACAATTCCTCAACCGTTGTATGGAAAACTTTTGCAATATCCATTGCCATTTTCAGCGACGGGTTATATCTTCCGTTTTCCAAATGAACGATCGTTTCTCTGCGGACACCTATCAGCGCAGCCAGCTCGCTTTGTTTCATATTTTCTTTTTCCCTGTATTCTTTAATCTTTGTTTTTAACATCACTCTTCCATCCCATATTTATCAATCCATAAAAAGACAATCGCACGAATCAGAACTAAAATAAAAATACCGCCAGTTAACAAATACCCCGTTAAATATCGGGACATGCCATCCAACAGCAAGAATGGAAAAATAATGATTCCCATAAGGATAAGTGCAGCCTTAAAGCAGATCGCATCAGCTATCTGCACTGTCTTTTTTGCATATTCATCCATGATATCCGAATTTCTTTTCAGCCAGCTTACAGCCGCCAGAATAATAATTGCAATCCATACAGGTGTATTGGAATTCAATCTGTAAACAACCATCAGGTGGTAATATAAAGGAATACATAGGGCAACGATAGCTTGAACAAACATAAGTACTCTCAGACTGATTTTTTTCATGGCAACCTCCAAGTGATATATTTATAACTTTTATGTTATAAATATATCACTCCATTTTAGCCCTGTCAAGCAATTATAATCAATCATTTTCGACTTGTTAATCCCCGTGGACAGATTGCCAACAACTGTTGCTTGTCAGCCCGCCCGCAAAAATATATACTTGATCCATCAAATCAAGGAGGCTTATTACAAGATGAAATTCAATGAGAAACTTTTATCTATACGAAAAAAGAAAGGACTTTCCCAGGAAGAGTTGGGAATGGAGCTCCAGGTATCCAGGCAGACGATTTCCAAATGGGAGTCAGGACAGTCCTATCCGGATTTTCAAAAACTGGTTCTGCTAAGCGATTATTTTGATATGACCCTGGATGAACTGGTGAAAGACATCGATGTGCAGGACGTAAGAGAAAAAAGCCTGACAGATGAAAAAGTGGCTTCCATCTATTCAGATGTGGAAAATATAAAAGACATATTTGCGAAACTTCTGAAATTTTTCTATTATGCAGGGGTTGTCCTGATCATATTCACTATTTTAACCTTTATAGCCCATCTGCTGTTTCCTGACATCGAGTGGCTCTGGAAAATCAGCTGATCTTCCAACCTCTGTCGTTCTGCTCAAATCCGCCGCTCTGCCAGTCCGGGAGATCGCTTTTGCCACGGGATTTTCCAGTGAGAGCGGATTCTGCACGACATTCAAAAAATGGGAGGGCATGACGCCCTCCCGCTACAAAGATCCGGTCATGAACATAACACTCCACATATTATCAACCGAATCATACATTTCGCTGTATGTTACATTTTGCCGGATCCTCTTGACCACAGCATCTCCGTCAATCAGACCGCCGATTTCCTTACGTGTCATCGCTTTCCTCATTTCTGTCAATACAAATATTGTATCAGGCAGAAATGAGAAATACAATCTTCTTTCGCCTACATATTTCCCGAAAATATCTCTCTGCTGCTCTCATGGGCCGGGTACTGCCCCAGATGCGATACTGTCTTCTCATACCGCCCGTGGAAATCGCTTCCCCCGGTCATAAAGAGCCGGTAGCTCCTGGCGAATTCCTCCACCTTCTTCTTATCTGTTTCGCCGTGGGAAGGATGGTTGTACTCGATCCCGTCCAGTCCCGCCTCCACAAGCCGGTGAATCACCGAATAATTTCCCTGCTGCCCCGGGTGTGCCAGAACTGCCAGTCCGCCGTCCGCCTTGATGGCCCGTACTGCGTCCTCCGCGTCGGGATACTCAATATCAAAGTCGCAGGCGCCGCCGTTTTTGAAAATATTCCTGTAAATCTCTCCGAACAGCTCCTTACTCTGTCCCGAGCGCACCAGATACTCAAGGATATGCTGTTTGTAAATGCATCTGCCCGCCAGCTTTTTCACTTCATCCACCGGAACCGTATACCCCATGGAATTCAGAATCCCGATCTGTTTTAAGCAGTTTTCATTCCGCTTCTTCAGCGTCTCGCTGCCGATCTGTTCAATATATTTTGTCTTTTCATACCCGTATCCGAGGATATGCACCTTGCGGCTTTTCCGATAATCGTAAGCGGACATCTCAACGCCCGGCACCGCGCGGATCCCGTATTTTTCCGCCAGAGCGACATGTTCCAGGGCCAGTTCCGTAGTGTCGTGATCTGTGAACACGAGATGCGTAAGCCCCTTCTCCTTTGCCTCTTTTAAGATACTCTCCGCGTCCATACTGCAGTCCGAAACCGAACTGTGAACATGAAGATCTGCAAAATACATTTACGATGCCTCCTGTTCTGCTCTTGTCTGTTCTGCTTCTGACTGTTCTGCTCCCGTCTGGAAGCTTCCCTGGGAAATGTTATACACATGGTCGCAGAGACCCTCCATGAATTCCAGATCATGAAAAATACCGATCATGGATGTTCCCTCCGCTTTCAGTTTCATCAAAAGCTCTTTTACCAGGATCTTTGTATTATTGTCCAGCGATGCTGTCGGCTCGTCCAGAAGGAGAAGACGGGGCGCCTTGACCATGGCGTGCGCCAGGTTGAGACGGAGCTTCTCCCCGCCGGAAAATGTATTCGGATAAATATCCCACAGATTCTCGCTGAGTTTAAAGTAACGCATCATCTCCTCTGCCCTGCGCACGGATTCTTCATAAGAAAATCCCGCGTCCAGAGCGCCGTTGATGACATGCTGTTTTGCTGTTGTTCTGGGAAGGATCGTCAGGAACTGGGACACATATCCGATCTCCACCTTGCGCAGATGGATGATCTGGCGCTCGCTTGCGCTGACAAGATCCAGTTTTCCGTAGGAGAGCGAGTCATAGACCACGCTTCCGGTAGTCGCCAGATAGGTCCGGTAAATGCACCGCAGAACCGTAGACTTTCCTGCCCCGGATGTGCCGACAATCCCGATAAATCCGCCCTTGTTCAGGGAAAATGAGATATCCCGGCAGCTCCTGATCTCCCGGTTCTGCTCATGCAGATAGAACCGTTTCGACAGCCCTTTTATTTCCAATATCTTTTCCATGATATATACCATGCCTTTCTTTGATCTTCATTTCATCTGTGCGTCCGCATCCCGGTATGTGCAGTCCAGGATCTTCTCTCCTGCCACATACACCTGACGAAGCTCCGGCATATCATCCGCCTCGCCGACCACCAGAAGATCCGCCTGTTTTCCCGGCTCGATGGAACCGATCACATGGTCAAATCCCACAGCCTTCGCCGGATTCAGTGTCACATAACGTGCCGCTTCATAAAGCGGAATTCCTTCTTTGCGGAAGAGCCGGAATACCGCATAGAGCAGTGCCTGAGGATAGTAATCAGAGACAAGCACACTTGCCGCATTCGCCCGGATTGCATCCAGTGCGGACAGATTGCCTGAATGGGAACCGCCAAGCAGAATATTGGGCGCACCCACAACGGTCAGGAATCCCTCTTTTACTGCCTCTTTCGCCACTTCAAGGGTGATCGGGAATTCACTGATCTTTACACCCAGTTCTTTATTTACCGCCAGTTTTTCCACCGTATCGTCATCGTGGCTTGCGATGGAGATGCCTTTTCTGTGCGCTGTTTCTGCCAGTTCTTTCAGCTTCTCAAAGGAAACCATCTCCTTGTTTTTCTCCTGTTCGACAAGCCGGGCAAACTCCTCATCCGACAGGTCGCGTCCTTCATTGGGCTGATGTTTGCGGTAGATTTCCAGGTTCTTGTACTGCCCCTGTCCCGGCGAGTGATCCATAAAGGACAGCAGATCTACCAGACCGTTTTCGATCATCTCCATCACATCATCATAGCAGGCCGTGTTGTCGATCTCATAGCGGAGATGATATCTGTGGCGGATGAGTCTGCGCTGATGGCGGTATTTTCCGATCAGAGCCGCCAGTTTCTTTACCTGGGGCGCCTGACGGATCTCCTTGACATCCCATGTCCCTTCCCGGAACATGGAGATCGAGTGAAACATTGTCGTAATCCCGCATCCTGCCAGAACCCGCTCCGCCTCTTTGAGCCCCATCTCAAAACTCATTATTGCCGTACTGCGTGGCTGAATGCAGGACTCGATCATGTCCGAATGAATGTCAATCATCCCCGGCATCACATAACATCCATGCAGATCCACTGTCCGGTCCGGGGCCTGATCTGCCTTATCCGTCTCTGCCTTATCCGTCTCTTCCGCAGTCAGCACCGCCGCAATCCTGTCATCTTCCAGCAGAAGCCCATATCCTTCCAGAACCCGGTCCGGCAGAACCAGCTTTCCATTTTTCAAGAGTGTTCTCATATTTTCCTCCAAAGTCCTTCTATTTTCCATCCTCTACAGCAGGGAATGTACCAGCTGCTGTGTATAGGGCTGCTGCGGATCATCCAGTATCTGATCCGTCAGCCCCTGCTCGATGATCCTGCCGTCCAGCATCACAATCGTCCGGTCTGCAAGCATCCGGATTACTGCCAGGTCATGGGAGACGAGCATGATCGAGATATTGAACTCCTGACGGATCTTGCGGATCAGTTCCAGAACCTTTGCCTGCACCGACAGATCCAGGCCTGTCGTCACCTCATCCAGGAGAAGGATCGCAGGATTGTTGGCAAGCGCCTTGGATATCTGCACTCTCTGCTGCATACCGCCGCTGAAATTCTTCGGCGGCTCCTTCTTCCGTGACTGAAGGATCTCCACTGCATCCAGAAGCTCCGCAATCCGCTCATTCATCTTTCCGAAATTCCGGTTTCCCGCGGCGATCAGTTTCTCCGCGATGTTTCCCGCGCTGGAATAATCCATCCGCAGTCCCAGAACCGGGTTCTGGTACACCATTCCCATGATATGGTTCTTGATGTATTTCTTCTGCTGAAGACTCCGGGAAAAGATATCTGTCTCTCCGTTTTCGAAGTCCTTCAGATATCCCTTCCCTTCTGTTATCCCGAAGTCAAAATAAAGGCTCTTCATCAGCGTGGATTTTCCGGAACCGGATTCACCCACGATCCCCAGAATCTCACCTTCATATAAAGTTACATTTACATCATTGCATGCCCAGACTGTCTTGCAGTGAGGGCAGGTATTCTTCGTCAGTTTTCCGCCATTTCTGCAGTAATCACAGGTCTTTCCGTAACGGACGGTCAGATGGTCTACCCGAAGTACCGGCTGTTCCATTTCCATCACTCTCCTCTCCCATAACGCATTCTTCTTCCCCGGCAGAATCCCGTGTCATTGCACTCGTATACCTTTTCTCCGGTCTTCTCATCAATCAGTTCGTCCAGATATACACCTGTCGCTCCGCAGAGCCGGCAGCATTTTCCGGCAAAATCCTCTGTCTCAAAAGGCACGTCCTCAAAGCACATGGACACCACCTTCGTGTGGGGCGGAATGGCGTAAATCTTCTTTTCGCGTCCCGCGCCAAACAGGTAAAGAGTCTCGCTGTCGTTTAACTTCCAGTTGTCATACCGGGGGATCGGGCTCGGATTTGTCACATAACGGTCCTCCACCATCACCGGGTACTCTGAACTGATGCTGATCTTCCCGTACTGGGTCAGGTCTTCAAACAGGGAAAGCCACATCCCGCTGTACTCTGCCTCCGCATGCATCTGCTTGGTCACGGACTCTTTCGGTTCCACGATTCGCAGCGGCTCCGGCGTAGGTACCTGCAGCACAAGAATCTGGTCGTTCCTCATGGGAATCTCCGGTATACGGTGCCTGCTCTGGATCACTGTTGCTTTCTCCGAATCCGTGGTTACTTCCACATCCGTACACTCACGGACCAGCTTTTTGATATTTACCGCATTGACACTGTCATCATTTCCCTGGTCGATTACTTTCAGGATATCTTCCTTCCCGATAATGGACAGTGTAATCTGGATACCTCCGGTTCCCCAGCCCCTCCCGATGGGAAGCTCTCTGGAGCCAAAGGGCACCTGATAGCCCGGAATCGCTACAGCCTTTAAGATGCTCCTCCTGATCTCCCGCTTGGAACCCTCGTCCAGAAATGCGAAATTATAGTGTTTTGCGTCGATCATCTTTTCTCCCCCTTTGCTCTTACACGGTCCAGGTTGGACTGGAATGTTACATAGTGCGGCAGTTTCAGATGCGAGATAAATCCGCTCATCTCCAGACAGTCTCCATGTGTCAGGACAAACTCTTCGTCCTGGGAAGGGCTGTCTCCTGTCGTTTCCAGACTGGCGTCTGCGATGGACATGGCGATGGCCTTGTTCTCATTTCTTCCGAAGATCAGTCCGTATCCGCCGGACAGCGTCATCTTGTCGAAATCCTCATCTGTCTCCGTGTGGGATGGCACAAGGGCCTCCACCTCAGTCACAAGGATTTCTCCGATACAGATCTCATCTTCTTCATCGAGCACATACGGTACACAGACCTCCACATAGCCGCAGCGCAGCTCTGACACCGTGGGATGCACGGCTCCGTATCCTCTCATGGAACTGTAGGCGACTCCGCCCAGGAATCCGGCATCGCTTCTGGCAAATGTCTGAAGCCTTGCGCTTCTCGGCGCCGGGAACGTCAGCAGGTTGCTGGTCACGTCGAAAGGTTCCGTGTCATCCTGCTCCACTTCCGCCATCACACCGTCCGCTTTCAGGAGATCCGTCACACGCCCGCATCGAATATCCCCGCCGGAAATCTCCGCATCCTCAGATAGCTCCTCCTCGTCCTCAGAAGAGAGCTTTTCTTCACTGGAACCGTTTCTCACAGCAGAAACGGCACTGTCGGAAAGATCTCCGTCATCCATCAGTGAAAAATTCAGAAGCCTGTGGGAGTAATCGTAAGTCGGGCCAAGGATCTGTCCCCCCGGGATGTCCTTGAATGCCGCCGAGATTCTCCGGATCAGCCGCATATCTGATGTATCCACCGGATTGGAATAATAGTTTCTCGGAAGTGTGGACCGGTATGCCCTTAAAAGGAATACCGCCTCCTCCACGCTTCCCTCGCACTGTTTCAGCGCCAACGCCGCATAGTCACGGGAATAGAAGCCCGCCTCGCTCATGATCTTATCGATCAGAAGTCCCATATTTTCCTTGATACAGGAGATGGTGATGTCCTCCCCGCTCTCCCGGAATATCTCAAGCAGCTTTAAAGACTGTTCGATCGCCTCCCTGCCGCCTGTCACCGCTACATAAGCCATTTCTTTGCGCTCCTTTCTCCGCTTTATATCACCTGAACCAGGCGCGGAATTCCGAGAAGATTGCCCTCTCCGTCTGCAAACACAAGATCCACTCCCAAAGGATACTCAATCTCCAGTCCGTTTAAGATCTGTATGACTTTCTTTACATAAGAGTAAACATTTATGGTCAGTTTTCCATTGACTCCCGGTCCTGTCAGCGTCATCTCATCGTCTCCCCCGATCTGTGAACAGAGCAGAATAACTGTCGCCGACTCCTGCGGATCCGCGTAAGTGCCGTGCCTGATATTTTTTAAAATCTGCTCCATTGAGCCGTAATTCATCTCCGAAGAAAGAAAGATATAATCCGCCAGGTCCAGATCTGCCTCCCTGCACAGTGTCAGACTGTGAAGCTCGGACGAGAGCCGCGGGTTCTTCTCTACATACATTTTCTCCTCATTGTCCAGAAGGGTACATCCCAGCGCCAGAAGAGGCGCATACTCCCCGGCAAATTTCTCTGCCTGCGTCCGGATGTTCCTGATCTGTCCCGGATTTGCCATTGCACTCAAAAGCTCCCGGAACACTTTCTGTCCGTCATGGACAAAATCAAACTGATATACTGATCTGATCTCCTCTGCCATCACTGTTCTCCCATCACATTAAAGTTTACTTTTGATTTTCTGAGCTGACGGTTCAGCTTCTCCCTTGCCTTTTCCTGTTTTTCTTTCAGTTTTTCTATTTTCTCAAGGACCGCCCTGTGATCGTTTGACGCATCGTTCAGGTAGCCGTCGATAATCGCTGCAGAGATACATTTTTCAAAATCATCGCCCGCCATCACACTGGCGCCCTTGATACCGTTTACCGTTACCATACATTCCGTGGCGAGCACTTCCCCCAGATAAAACAGAGATTTCTTCACAGATTCCCTCACCTTTACCATCACAAGCGTTTTCTGGGGCTGTTTTAAAATCTGGATCTCACAGCTCTCCCGGATCTCCTTTGCCGCATCTTTCACTTCTGCTGTCCGTGCTCCCGCAAGCACAGCAGTCCGTTCACGTCTGTTCATCGGCTTTCTCCTCCTACTACTGTTCTGCCGTTTCTCTCCGGCACGTTCTGAATCTTATCGACGTTTTGTAAAGTTACCAACTTGACTTCGTAAAACCTCTGTAAAGTTCCCTGTTTCCGCTTGTGAGGCAGATGATGCACTGCTATAATCCTTTTTAGATACCGCCACGGCAAACAGAGCAACAGTAAAACGAAGCATTAAAATAGATCATCTGCACAGATTAAGGAGGGAAGTCTCATGCCGAAAAAATGGACCTGGGAAACAATCGCTGACACGCTGATCAAAGAATTTCAGAATGACATGTATACAAAGGGCGAGAAGATGCCCAGCGAGAACAAGATGGCAGTGCGGTTTCAGGTGCCCCGCTCAGAGATCCGCAAAGCCTACGAACGGCTGAAAGAACTGGGATATGTCTATTCCATGCAGGGATATGGGAGCTTCTTCTCCGGACGCCGGGAGAAAATAAGACTGGTCATGAACGACGAGAGCTTCACTCAGAAAATGAATGCCCTCGGGCTGAATTTCTCTACACAGAATGTGGGGTGCCGCAGGATCAGCGGCGATTCCCTCATCCATACCATGCTTGATGCGGAATTTGAAGAACCGGTCTACAAGATCACCCGCCTCAGGATACTGGACGGAGAGCCTGCGGCCATCCACATCAGTTATCTTGCGGAGGATCTCTTCCCACGCATCGCAGACGACGGGAAAAACATTACCTCCATGTACGACTATATCCATAGCTGCGGATACTGTCACCTGAAAAGCGACAACGCGCAGCTGACCGTATCTTCGCTCAGCAAAAAGGAGCGCGCCCTTCTCAATATCAAAGGGTACGCTCCCTGTCTTGTGCTGACCTCCCGCGCCATTGCTCTGCCCGCCGGCACTGTAGTGGAAGTGGCGCGGACGATCTACCGGAGTGATAAATTTATATTCGAGCTGTAGCAGGAGATGGCGCGGGAAAAAGCGGTTCAAGCGAATCTTCAAACAACGCATCTGCCGTAAGAAGAACCGTGCCTTCGTCTTATCACACCCACTCAGCCGCACCGACAACCGCCACCGCCTTTGCCCCGCACTCATTTGCAAATGCAGCGCACTCTTCCAGTGTTTTCCCCTCCAGGAGGGCACAGAGGAACCCTGCGGCAAAGCTGTCCCCGGCTCCGGTTGTGTCAATACATTTTACGCCTGAGACAGCCGGAATCCAGATTCCGCCGCGCTCATCAAGCATGTAGCAACCCCGGCTGCCGCATTTCACAACTACAGTGCCAACCCCCGCTTTCTTCAGCTCCCGGGCAGCTTCCTCAACTCCACTTTTCCCTGTCAGGAGCATTGCCTCCTCGTCATTGGGGAACAGATAGTCCACATACCGCAGGGCGCACGCCAGGTCTGCCACAGTCTCGTTTCTTTTCCGCTTTGTCATATCCGCACACACGATTTTTCCCTGCCGTTTTGCCGCAGAAAAGATCTGCTCCAGTTCGCCGGGCCCGATCTTCGGGGATACGAAGATGCTGGCGAAGCAGACAATTTCCGCACTGTCAGGAAACGGCATGTGGACATCACTGACCGTAAGCGCCCGCAGCGTACTCTTCGGGTTCGTCAGGAAATGTCTGGCTCCTGTCCGGTCCACCAGAACAACATTGACCCCCGTACTGATTTCTTCTCTCACGCATTCCTCCGCCAGGTCAATCCCCTTCTCCCGGCAATGGCTGCGGATGAAATCTCCGGCGCGGTCTGCGCCGAGAATCGTCTCCAACCGTACCTTCTTTCCCAGTTCTGCGAGCACAGTTGCCTCGTTGAGAGCATCTCCTCCCATGGACAGGCGGATCTCGTCCGCCGGGGAAGAACCGGCTGTAAAGACGTCCGGACCTGCCGGATGAACAAGCACATCAATAATTGCCGCGCCGATAATAATAATCTGAACGTTCTGATTTTCCACGATTCTGCCTCCCTGCTTTTCGCTTCTGCTGCTATTTCCGCAAACTTTCTTTTCCTTCTGAATGTATTGCAGAGTACAAATGACTCCCGCTCCACAGTACCCCCTGTTAACTTTAATAGCATCGGATCCTGAATTCACGCAGGGAGAACTTTAACGCCGGATATATATGCTTTTACATAAATTCCGGCTTTTACATTGCAGTTCTCCCTGCTTTCTTCGCCTGTTTTCTTCGCCTGTTTTTTATAAACTCAAGCAACACAATCATCCGATCCGGATCAAAACGTTCTTCTTCTCACAATCTCGCCTTAAATTCCTCATACCCGAACTTCCGCACCACTTCACACGTCCCGTCTTCCCGCTCAAGTACAATATCCGGAAGCTTCATTCCGTTAAAGGTATTATTCTTCACCATGGTATAGATCGCCATATCCCCAAACTCCAGTCTGTCCCCAACTTTCAGCGGCTCTGCAAAGGAGTAGTCACCAATCACATCCCCCGCCAGGCATGTCGGTCCCGTCAGCCGGTATATGTACGGCTTCCGGTCATCCTCTCCCGGCTCTCCCGCATCTTTGAGCGGCGGGCGGTATGGCATTTCCAGAACATCCGGCATATGGCATGCCGCCGATGTATCCAGAATGGCGATTTTCATTCCATTTTCCATGATTTCGAGCACTTCCGTAAGAAGGACTCCGGCATTCAGCGCCACAGCTTCCCCCGGCTCGAGATAGACTTCCACACCATATGTATCCTTTACATGGCGGATACACTGTTTCAACAGTTCCCGGTCATAATCCTGCCGGGTAATATGATGTCCGCCCCCGAAGTTGATCCATTTCATTCCCGGAAGCCACTGACCGAACTGCTCTTCCACCGCTTTGAGAGTGACTGCCAGATCATCCGAATCCTGTTCGCACAGAGTATGAAAATGCAGGCCGTCCAGTTCCCGGATCTCTTCCTCCGTCATCTCCTCGCGAAATGTCTTTACCGTTGTCCCCAGCCTGGAGAAAGGCGCGCAGGGATCATAGATCGCATGCCCCTCCTGGGTGGAACACTCCGGATTGATCCGCATGCCGATACTCTTCCCGGCACGTTTCGCCATGTCTTTATACTTTCTGAACTGTCCGGGAGAATTAAACACGATATGATCGCAGATCTTCACAATCTCCTCCATCTCATCCTCCCGGTATGCCGGTGAGAAAATATGTGTCTCCGTTCCGCGCTCTGCCCCTGCAGCCGTGCCTTTTCCCATCTCCTCATACCCGAGCCGCGCCTCATACAGCCCGCTCGCTGTGGTCCCGTTTAAATACTCCCGGATCAGCGGATACACACTGTACATGGAAAACGCCTTCTGTGCCAGCAAAATCCGGCATCCTGTCTCATCGCATATCCCCTTGAGGATCCCCAGATTTCTTTTTAATTCTTTCTCCTGCACCAGATAACACGGCGTCCGCAGTTCCTCTCTTGTCATATCCCGTTCTCCTTATTTCTATGAAAATCCTCCCGTTCAGAAAAGCCCTTTTGCTGATGTTCTCATGAAGGACCGTAAAAAACGCCGGTCCTTGCCCTTAATCCACCAGTTCCGGATCTTCACTGATCTTCCACGGCAGTCCCCACTTATTCAGGGCGTCCATGAACGGATCCGGATCAAACTCTTCTACATTGTAGACTCCCGGTTTTCTCCATGTTCCGTTGATCACCATCATTGCTCCAATCATAGCCGGAACTCCCGTCGTATATGCAACTGCCTGGGAGCCGACTTCCTTATAGCACTCCTGATGATCGCAGACGTTGTAAATATAGAGTTTTTTCTCTTTTCCGTCCTTTTTCCCGATAAAAATACAGCCGATATTTGTTTTCCCTTTTGTTCTCGGGCCAAGTGTGGCAGGATCCGGAAGAACCGCTTTCAAAAACTGGAGGGGGACAATCTCCTGCCCGTTGTACATAACCGGCTCAATCGAAGTCATTCCCACATCCTCCAGGCATTTCAGATGAGTCAGATAACTTTCACTGAATGTCATAAAGAAACGGATTCTTTTGATCCCGGGTATATTAATTGCCAGAGATTCCAACTCCTCGTGATGGAGCAGATACATATCCTTCTCCCCGATCTCCGGGAAATTATACGTCCTCTTGATCTCCATGGGCTTTGTCTCGATCCAGCGTCCGTCCGCCCAGTAAGAGCCCGGCGCAGACACTTCGCGGATGTTGATCTCCGGATTAAAGTTTGTGGCAAAGGGATATCCGTTATCCCCTGCATTGCAGTCCAGAATATCGATATAATTGATCTCGTCAAAATAATGTTTCAGCGCATATGCGGAAAACACGCCTGTCACACCCGGATCGAATCCGCATCCGAGCAGTGCCATCCGTCCTGCTTTTTCGAAACGTTCCCTGTACTCCCACTGCCATTTGTACTCAAACTTTGCCGTATCCTCCGGCTCATAATTTGCCGTGTCGATATAGTGTACTCCTGCCGCAAGACACGCCTCCATAATCAGAAGATCCTGGTACGGCAGAGCCAGATTTACCACCACATCCGGTTTTTCTTTTCTGATCAGCGCTGTCAGGATCGCGGTGTCATCCGCATCCACCTGTGCGGTCGTAATTTTTGTCTTTGTGGTTCCCTCCAGTTTTGCTTTCAGTGCGTCACATTTGGAAACTGTACGGCTTGCGATTACCACCTCTGAAAACACATCACTGTTCTGGCACATCTTCTGGATCGCCACACTTGCTACTCCTCCGCAGCCAACTACCATTGCTTTTCCCATTGTTCATTTCTCCTTTCGTTTTGTTTCTCCATATCGTCTTTCGTTTTTTCTCCGGCATGCCATGTTTTTCATGTTTATTATTTTCTTTCTGCCGCTGTCACTTATATCTGTTTTTACACACGTAAGTTGCCCTCTTCTGCCTGCCACAGCCGCATTTCTGCACATTCACGCGAAACGGCGTCCCAGGGCAATCAGCATCTCCCGTATAATCTTGCACGCCACCGCCGTGGATGCCCCTGTGGGATCACAGGGCGGGCACAGTTCGTTGACATCGCACCCGATCAGATTTCCCCTGCGGCACACCTCTGTTGCCGCATTCATCAGCGTGAGGAAATCCACGCCTCCCGGCTCCGGCGTTCCTGTTCCCGGAAATACCGAGGGATCAAGGACGTCCAGATCCACAGTAAAATATACCGGCGTACTCCCAAGTTCTGCAAGCATTTCCTTCAGCCCCTCCAACCGGAAGGGATGGAAATCCGTATGCCCGCTTTTCGCCCAGTCAAATTCCTGCTTTTCCCCGGAGCGAATCCCGAACTGGTGGATGCGTCCGTCTCCCAGAATATCCCAGCACCTGCGGATCACGCAGGCGTGGGAGAGTTCCACTCCCAGATAATCTGTCCGCAGATCCGTGTGGGCGTCAAAATGAATGATATGCATATCCGGATATTTCTCCGCCGCTGCCCGGACGCTCCCGAGCGTAACCAGATGCTCTCCGCCGATCATAAAAGGCATTTTCCCGTCTTTTAAAATCTCACAGGCACACTCCCCGATCTGCCCCAGAACCGCCTCCGGACTTCCGATGGCAAGCTCCAGATCGCCGCAGTCGTACACCAGATTTTCCGGCAGCTCCGCATCCTGATAGGGACTGTAAATCTCCAGGCCATAGGAATCATTTCGTACAGCCTGCCCGGCGAATCTTGTCCCGGGCCGGAAGGATGTAGTGGAGTCAAAGGGCGCTCCGAACAGAACGATCCGCGCCTCCTCATACTCTGCGTCACATCCGATAAAATTCGTTATATTCTTATACATTCCTCTACCCCCGCTCCACATCTTCCAACAGAGCCTCCACGTAAGCCGGAAGCGCAAACACTCCCGCATGAAGCCTTGGCTCGTAGTATTTCGTCTTAATTCCCTTAAGTTTCCATCCCACTTTGTCCAGGTCGTCCAGAGGATGGTATTTTTTCGAGGCAAATCCGAACAGCCAGTGTCCCGACGGATAGGAAGGGATATGCGCCTGGTAAACCCGGCAGATCGGGAACGTCTCCAGAATCCGCTTGTGCATCCTCTGGCACTGGAATGCCTCCTCCGTGTAAAACGGGCTCTCGTTCTGGTTGATCATGATTCCGTCCCCGTGGAGGGCGTTATAGCAGTTCCCGTAAAATTCTTTGGTAAACAGCCCTTCGCCTGCGCCGAACGGATTGGGCGAGTCGATAATAATCAGGTCGTAGGCATCGCCCTTGGAGCGGATAAACCGCAGGCCGTCCTCGTTAAATATGGAAACCCTCTCATCGGTCAGGCTCCCCGCAATCTCCGGGATATATTTCCGGCACACTTCCACAAGAAGCGGATCCGGCTCCACCACATCGATCTTCTCAATAGTATCATATTTGATCAGTTCCCGGACCACACCCCCGTCTCCTCCGCCCACGACGAGCACCTCTTTTACATCCGGATGCACTGCCATGGGGACGTGGGTTATCATTTCATGGTAAATGAATTCGTCCCGCTCCGTCAGCATCAGATCTCCGTCCACCACAAGGATTTTCCCGAAATCCTTTGATTCCAGCACGTCGATCCTCTGCATATCGCTCTGGGCACTGAAAAGCTGTTCCTCGATCTTGATGGAGAGCTTTACGCCGTCTGTATGTATATCTGAAAACCACAGATCCATATGCTGTTCCTCCTCAATTAATGATTAATCCTGTTTTCCCCGCAGTACATTAAGCCGCTCAATCTTCTCATCCTCCGGCCCGGTCATGGAGCATCCCTTTTCCTTCGCATATACAATATAGTCAAGCACCTCGTCCGTGACCTCCTCGCCCGGAGCCAGGATCGGAATTCCCGGCGGATAGCACATCACGAACTCGCTGCACACTCTTCCCCGCGTCTCCTGAAGAGGAAGGGATTCCTTATCTGCATAGAAAGAATCCTGTGGAGTCATAACTACTTTCGGAGTAATGTACTCCTGGGACAGCATTCCCGCCTTGTCTTTTTTATACCGCCGCTTCAGATCCGCCAGCGCAGTCACCAGCCGCTCCACCTCCCGGATCCGGTCGCCGATGGACAGATACGCCAGGATATTGCCCAGATCTCCGAACTCAATCTGGATGTCATACTCGTCTCTTAAAATATCATACACCTCAATTCCCGCAAGACCTATATCCAGTGTATGGATAGAAAGCTTCGTCGGGTCGAAGTCATAGATGCTGTCTCCGTTAATAATCTCTCTGCCAAATGCATAGTAATCTCCGATGGCGTTGATCTCTTCCCTTGCATATGCGGCAAGCTGCGTCACAGCCCGGAAAGCTTCTTCCCCGCGCAGCGCCAGATTCCTCCTGGATATGTCCAGACTGGACAGCAGCAGATAGGAGCCGCTTGTAGTCTGGGTCAGATTGATGATCTGGCGGATATGCCCGGGATTCACGTTCTTTCCCGTGAGCAGAAAAGAGCTCTGGGTCAGGCTTCCCCCTGATTTGTGCATGCTCACGGAAGCAAGATCCGCCCCCGCTGCCATAGCGGAAACGGGAAGGTCTTTTCCAAAATAGAAATGAGTCCCGTGGGCCTCGTCCACAAGTACCAGCATACCGTTTGCATGAGCCATCTCAACGATCGCTCTTAAGTCAGAACAGACGCCGTAATAGGTAGGGTTGTTCACAAACACTGCCACAGCATCCGGATTTTCTTCAATCGCTTTCTGCACATCTGCACGCTTCATGCCAAGGGAGATCCCCAGCCTCCGGTTCACATCCGGATTGACATACACCGGCTTCGCTCCGCAGAGCACCATGGCGTTGATCGCGCTTCTGTGTACATTTCTCGGCAGAATGATCTTGTCTCCCTTCTTGCAGCAGGAGAGAATCATGGACTGCACTGCGGAAGTCGTTCCTCCCACCATCAGAAATGCATGTGCCGCGCCGAATGCGTCTGCTGCCAGCTCCTCCGCCTCCTTGATCACCGATACCGGATGGCAAAGATTGTCCAGTGGCTTCATGGAGTTGACGTCAATGCTGACACACCGCTCTCCCAGAAGCCCCACCAGCTCCGGATTTCCCCTTCCATGCTTGTGCCCGGGCACGTCAAAGGGCACTACCCTGTTCCTCCGGAATTCTTCCAGTGCCTCATAGATGGGTGCTCTCTTCTGCGATAATTTTTCCATACCGGTTTCCCTCCGAATTCATGATAAAATAATACAGACCAGGCGCATCCGCACCTGGTCTGTGTTCCTATCGTTATTATCCCGTAAAAATACCGAAACTGTATTTTCTTTTTCTACAGATAAAACAGATATTGGACGTAGAGTCTATATAGCAAATATTTTTTACTTTTACTACTCTTATTGACCGTTTCACAAGTTGCGTATGCCTTCTTTGCACACCGGTTATAAAGTAACCAACTTATAAAATTTGAGCTTCTAACTCAATCAATAATGCAGCTTACGCCGCGTAAAATATTTGCATGGAGAACTTTCCGCATATCTGCTTTCCATACATCTGGTATCGTAACATACAATTTTCAATAATTCAAGAGTTTTCCTTCAGCAGTTCATACTGCTCCCAGTATTCTTTCGGCGACATTCCATATTCCTTCTTAAATGCCCGGAAGAAACTGGAATAATCCCGAAAGCCGAACATCCCGCAGATTTCCGTAATCTTTGCGCCGGATAAAATCGCTTCCCGGCATGCATTCACCCTCTTCTTTGTAATATACTGATGGATGGACATTCCCATATTGTCTTTAAATACATGGGCGATATAATACTTACTCACATAAAACGCACCCGCCAGGCAGTCCAGGGAAAGATCTTCATCCAGGTGGTTCTCGATATAGTCTATCAGTTCTTCATACAGATTCTGATCTTCCTCCCGCCCCTCCGGATGCTTCTGTTCGTACACAATCCTGTTTACGTGAAGCACCAGGTCGTTGACGCACAGGGAGATCTTCGCTTCCCTGCCGAAACGGTTCCCGTGGGTCTCCTCAATCAGCCGGATCAGTCTGGACTGAATGGAATTGAATGTAATCCTGTCAGTATGGAAAATGTATTCCCTGTGGATCTGCACATGCTGCATCAGATAACCGTACTCCGGCGCCTCCTGCACCAGGCGGCTGCAATATTCCTCTGTAATCCAGAACACAAAACGTCTGTAGGGAACGTCCTCCCCCTGAATCACCGCACGGTGGAGCACCCCCGGCGGAATCAGTACAATATCGCCGTACTTCAGCGGGTAAGTGCCTCCGCCGATCTCCATACAGCGGTTTCCTTCCAGGAAGAAATAAAACTCGTAATATGTGTGTGAATGATTCTCCACCTGCGGCAGGTGCTGATCCTGATAGTAATAGATTTCAAAATCCCTGGAAAGCATATACTGCCTTGTACTGAATTTTGTCTGCAGATTCCGTCTCATATTTCCTCCTCTGCCGCCCCGTTCTCTGTGTCTGTTCCGCTCCCGCTTTCCCTTTGCTTCTGCACTCTCGGGAAACTGATATTTACACGGAAGAGATCTCCATCCAGATACAGATCAAATGTTCCGCCCTGCATAATCGTCAGGCTCTTTGCAATGGAAAGCCCCAGTCCGCTTCCCTCGGTACTCCGGGAGATGTCCCCGCGGATAAAACGTTCCGTCAGCTCATCTGCCGAAATATTAAGCTGCTGTTCGGAAACATTTTTCAGGGAAAAGTTTACATGGTCTTCAGTCATAGTCAGATCCGCATAAACACGGGTCCCCGGCATGGCATATTTTGCCGCATTCCCGAAAATGTTTTCCAGGACTCGCCACATTCTCCTGCCATCCACGTGAATAACTGCCGGATCCTCCGGCAGGTTTACTACCATTGTCAGGTTACGGCCGGTAAATTTCTCCGCGAACTCTCCTTCCGTCTGCTGGATCATCTCGGTCAGATTCACATCCATCAGCTCCAGGCTGATATTGCCGCTGCTCACTTTGGACGCCTCGACCACGTCTTCCGTCAGTGTCTTCAGGCGCTGGGCCTTGGACTCCAGGATATCCAGATACCCCTGAATTTTCGGATCTTTAATATCCGACATCTTCAGAATATTCACATAGTTGATAATGGATGTAAGGGGCGTCTTGATATCATGGGACACATTCGTAATCAGGTCCGTCTTCAGGCGCTCGTTTCGCATCGCCTCGTCAACAGCCTTATTCAGTCCGCTTCCGATATCATTAATCATTTCTCCCAGAGTCCGGTTGGAACCCCTGAGACCGTGAAGAGGAATCTGGTAGGACATGTTCCCGGAAGCGATTTCCTCGATTCCTTTTTTCAGTCTGTTCTTTGCAATGGCATTGCTCACTACAATGTACAGCACCACAGCGTCCAGGATCAGCAGTATCCCCGCCAGCATGATATTACGCGTCAGGAGGACAAACCACTGGAAAGCCAGAAGTGCCACCATAACGAGTACCGTCCTTCCGGTAACCGACCTCTCCTGAAATGCCTCGGAGCAGAAACGGATCAGCAGCCGGAACAGACTGTTCTTCCACAGAGTCTTTCCCTTAATCCTGCGAACCAGGCTGATGAATCCCGCAAAGAAACATCCCGTAAGGAAAACACCATAGACAAATGTAAGCATCATCTCGGGCAGGCTCAGAGAAGAGTTGAACATCGGATCATAATACACGTCCCGCACGGAATATTCTGTCGAATACGCCAGACTGTCTCCGGCTACATCAAACGAAATGTTTATATCGGTAAGCCCCGCTATGATCAGGAATGCAAAGGATCCCACCACTGCAGCCGCAATTACGACAGCAGCGGCGATCTCGGTCTTCCATCCGTCAAAGACAGTCAGGTGAAGTTCGTCATCGTTCTCCCGGCGCCCCGCCGTGAGTGCAAGCCACACGATACAGATGAGGAAGAGGACCGCACTGGTCTGTGATGTGAACAGCGCCCATCTGAGCACCGGAACATTTTCCTCATAAACCTGATATCCCTCGTAGAGCTGATCCCGGATCGGATATGTGGTATCCACTGCAACTGCAAAAATATTGTTGTATCTTTTTCCGGTATCGTAATTTCTGACCGCATCCCATTCTCCGGACGGAGAGATATTCATGTTGGTCTTAAAATCTTTAAGCTGCGGATATACGATCATGTATCTCACCGACTCCCCGGAGATCAGATCTTTGATATTCTTTTCCACATCAGTATAATTTTCATATTCACTTTTATTTGTATCGACTTTCTTTGTGTCTTCATTTACATAAATATAAGTAAAATTCGTATTTCCCTCTTCCAGGTATGTCCATCCGCTCCGGTATGGCTGTATATCATAGCTCATCGTACTCAGGATCGAGGCAAGATTGTCATATATAATTGACAGTTTCCCGTTAAACTGAGGGGTGTCATTTACTACCTGGAGCAGATTTTCCGCCCCTTCCGGTGCAAATTTTTCTTTTAGCGCCTGCCCGAAATTCCAGCAGTCCGTATAAAGCATGGTACCTTCACTGTCAAAGATTCTGAAATCATAATAGCCTGAAGAGGTCAGCAGCCCTTCCTCCAGGTCTCTCAGGAATTCCTCCTCTTTCTGTCCATCCTCCAGAAATTCCATCCTGAGCTGCCCGTTATCCAGCAGAGTCAGGAATTCGCTCAGATAATAGTAGTGATAATTCCCATCGGTTTCCTCACAGACAATCACACTGTTGCTGTCATACATATCGCCTTCGCCCGCCGTATAGTCCTCGCTCCAGCTTTCCAGCTCCTCCAGTGTGTAGGCAAGACCGGACTCGTTAAATCCGCTGATCGTCCCGTATTTTGAGTAACGCATAACGTCCACCAGCTTATCCGGATTATAGGTCCCGTCTGTCTCAAAAAGATTCTTCAGGCGGTTCTGACGCATCACATCCGCCATCAGATCCTGTACCGCAATATTAAAATCCTCCGAATCCTCATACGGCTGCGTGGCGGTCTCATATATCCTCACAGGATCCGAGGTCCCGGCAAGTGTAAAAGCCGCCGTCAGGCTGGTGATGAGCAATCCCCCGCTTATCATGGCAATAATGAGCACCACTGCTTTGGTCACTGTTTTTCTATACCACTGATTCATTCATTTTCTTCCCTTTCTAAAATCCTCTTTCCATTCCCGGGAAGAACTCACGCCTTTTCAATCTTATATCCGACCCCCCACACTACCTTGAGATAGCGCGGATCTTTCGGATTGATCTCAATCTTCTCCCGGATATGGCGGATGTGGACCGCGACCGTATTGTCCGCTCCAATCGCCTCCTCATTCCATATGGATTCATAAATCTGATTTATTGAAAATACTCTCCCCTGATTTTTCATAAGAAGCAGGAGGATGTTGTACTCGATCGGAGTCAGCTTCACCGGTTCTCCGTCCACTGTGACTTCCTTGAGATCGTCATTAATCTTGAGGCCGCCGACTTCATATACCTTGTCCTGAGTTCCCTGCGCCGTTCCTCCAAGCTGTGTGTATCTTCTGAGCTGGGATTTCACTCTGGCCACAAGCTCAAGCGGATTGAAGGGCTTTGTCACATAATCGTCCGCTCCGACGTTCAGTCCCAGAATCTTGTCTGCATCCTCAGATTTTGCCGAGAGGATAATGATCGGAATGCTGTTGTTCTCCCGGATCTTCAAAGTGGCGCGTATCCCGTCAAGCCGGGGCATCATCACGTCCAGAATAAGCAGGTTGACCTCCTCATTTTCCAGAATCTTCAGCGCCTCCACACCGTCGTAGGCTTTCAGGACATTGTACCCTTCCTGCGCCAGATATATCTCGATCGCTTCCACGATCTCTTTGTCATCATCACATACCAGTATATTGTACATTTTCATCACCTCCCTTACAGTATACATGATACGGAGAAAATTTTAAAAGGGGAGAGAGAAAATCTTATGATTTTATTAATGTTGAATACAGATTTAATAATCTTCCGGCTGACTACCCTGTTCTGATATATACTTACGAAATACCCTTTCCGTAAAATTGCTCATCAGATACACACTGCCTGCCGGCACTATCAATAGCAACGGCTCCAAAAACCAGATCAGGAACAGCGCCAGAGCACCTGTCAAAACAATTAGCAGACTAGAAGGAAAATGTACAACAGCTAAAAGTAACGCATTTTTCAACAGTTGTCTTACCGGACACCTGAAACGGGCCATATATGCGAATATCCAGAATGCATAAACACACAAAGCCACCGTCAAAATACAGAACATACTCCTGAGATATCCGGAGAATACCTCCATATTCTGAAACAGGTTCAGAATCGAAATATCTGCCCCAAAAACTAGCAGTATAGCCAGAAGCAGCAGGGTTACCGGAACTGCCTGTCTGAAATTTTCCTTAAAGCTTTGCCAGAAGCAGCTCCATACTGTTCCTCTGTCGTTCCGGATATTTTTATGTACTGTATAGTAAAGCGCAGTTGTTGATGCTCCCGCTGTGAACACCGGGAGACAGAAAATAAGCCAGACCACACTTAACAGTACAAGATAACAGAATTTATAGATTCCTGATATTACAGGATTTTCAAAATCAAAAAAATGCACGTTGATTTTTCTCCCTTCTCCTGCAGATTCACTGGACACTTTCCCTGTACTGTTGCGGGGTTATGCCTTCCTGTTTTTTAAAAGTTTTGATAAAGTAGGATGCATCTACAAAGCCAACTCTCTGACTGATATTTGCAATAGGGAGATCTGTATTTTCGAGCAATTGTTTCGCCAGAAGGATTCTCTTCCGGGTGATATATTCGCTGATCGTCATATTCTCACGTTTCCGGAAAAGTTTCGACAGATAATCAGGCGTCAGATATACCAGTTTTGCCAACTGTTCTCTTTGAAGATTCTGTGAAAGATTTTTGGAAATATATGCCTTTACAATGTCAACGGCGGAATCGGGCTCTTCAGTCTCCGGCTGTAATATCTCCGCAAGCCGGTTGCCCTTTCTCTGCTCCCTTATTATCATAACCGCTCTCCGAAGCAGCTTTTCAAGTTCATCATACGGAACCGGCTTCAGCAGATAATCAATTGCCCCAAGGCGTATTGCCTCCTGTGCATAGGCAAAGTCAGCGTGACACGTATAAAAGGCGCTGACACACTGCGGCCGGTTCTCCTTTACCCATCGGATAAGTTCCATTCCCGATCCTTCCGGCATCTCAATATCAGTAAGAACAATGTCTATTTCATAATCTTCGAGCATTCTCACTGCTGTTTTTATATTGTGAGTCTTATAAATTCTTGTGATTCCGACCTCATCCCAATTCACTCCCTGTTCGATTCCACGCAGTGCAAATTCCTCATCATCTACAAGCAGTATACTGTACTTTTCCATTTTTCCACTTCTCCTCTACTCCTGTAATACAAGCGGCAGCCGAATCTCAGTTACAGCGCCATTATCGTTATACAGTCTGACCGACGCTTTTGTTTTATAAATCAGATTCAGACGTTCTTTTACATTTCGGATACCAATGTCCTTCTCTGAATCTTCAGGAACCATATTTTTGTTGATTTCATCCAGAACCTCCGGTGCATATCCGTTTCCATCATCACGCACAGTCAGGACAACTGTATTTTTCTCCTGCCTGCTCATTTTTCCTGTAATGCGCAGGCATCCGTTCTGTTTTTCCCGCAATCCGTACTTTATGCTGTTTTCCACAAAGCTCTGAAGAATAAATGCCGGCACCAGCATTTTCTTCAAATTGTCATCAACATCTTCCTGATACAGATTAAAATTCAAAAATCGCATCTTCTGAATCTCAATATATTCCCTGACATGCTTTAATTCTTCTTCAAGAGTAACCAATGCCTGTACATCATGAAACATATAACGGGAATAATTTACCAGATGCAGAGTCATTTTCTGTATTTTTTTATAATCTCCCATCTGCGCCAGCGAATAAATAATATTCAGAGCGTTCAGATAAAAATGAGGACTGATCTGAAGCTGAAGATACTGAAGTTCTGCCTTCTGTTTTTTTATCTGAATCTCATAGTTTTTAATCTTCAGATTTTTTATCTCCTTTGACATATTATTAAAGGCTGATTCCAGGACACAGTATTCCTGCACTCTGGAATCGCTCTGCATCCTGACATCAAAATTTCCTTCTCCAAGCAACTGCATCCTGGCTGCCATACACTCAATAGGGCGTGCAATAAAGC